>Ga0190367_1001832_pt1 | contig 11739 bp, 8 predicted proteins | sample 4872181011_MG_FD_171838 | JGI IMG/M metagenome (GOLD analysis project Ga0190367, IMG submission 171838) | Hydrothermal vent microbial mat bacterial communities from Southern Trench, Guaymas Basin, Mexico - 4872-18-10-11_MG | ecosystem: Environmental > Aquatic > Marine > Hydrothermal vents >... | reverse complement strand
GGTTATGTTCGACCATGATGATGGTTATCCCAAGTTCCTCCCTGAGCCTACGTATAGCCCCTACGACCTCCTCCTTCCCGACCGGGTCTAGGTCGGAGGTCGGCTCGTCGAGGAGGAGAACCCTGGGTTTCCTAGCTAAGGCCGCGGCTATAGCTACTCTCTGCTTCTCACCCCCCGATAGCTGGTACGGGTTCCTCCCGAGGAACTCGGGGCCTAGGCCTACCAGGTCTAGCGCCCATTCAAGCCCGTCCTTTATCTCCTCTCTGGGGAGGCCTAGGGCTTCTAACCCCAGTACGACCTCGTCTTCGACTGTGGACATTACGAACTGTATCTCGGGGTCTTCGAAGACCGTGGAGACGTACCCAGCGACTTCGGCCACGTCCATGTCCGAGACTTTGCTCCCGGCTACTCTCACCTCCCCCTTGAACTCTCCTGGCAGCCTGCTGGGTATGACGCCGTTGATAGTTAGGAGGAGCGTGGTCTTGCCAGCCCCAGACCTACCCATAACGACTAGGAACTCGCCCTCCCCGACCCTTAGGTCCACCCCTCTGAGCACGTAGTCCCCGGAGCCCCTGTACCTCCACCAGACACCTTTGACCTCGACGCTCAACTCCCGTCACCACGACGCGTAGGCTACGACTACCAGTAAGGAGGCCAGTATCAGGGCTAGGTCGAGCCTGCCCAGCCCGTACCTGTGATACACGGTCTTCGCGCGGGACTGAGGAGTTATCCCCCTGGTCTCAAGGGCTAGGGAGACCTCGTAGCTCCTAGTTATCATCAGGGCGAGGAGGGGTATTAGGGCGTTCGAGTAGAGGGAGAACTTGCGGCGCAGAGAGAAGCGCTCGAAGTCAACCCCCCTAGCCATCATAGCCTCCCTAATGGTTAGGAAGTCCGAGACGAATATCTTAACCCCCCTGAAGAAAAGAGAGGCCGCTATACTAGCCCCGAAGGGGAGGCCTAGGCTCCTAAGCCCCCACACTATCTCCCTGTCCGTCACGGAGCCGAGGAGGAGCATAGCCGAGAAAATCATGGCGAAAATCCTGGACACGAATACGCAGGCGTAGACCAGAGCGGCGTCCGTGACGTAGACCTTCCACTCGAAAACCCCCTTCTCGGCCTCGAATCTCAGGAGCGTGGCCTCAAAAATAACCCGGCCCGGGATCCTGGCGAAGAGGAACAGCGAGACGGCTATGAAGCTAGTCAGACTGCCAATTATAACTACGTATCTCTTAAGGCCTGAGAGGGGGAGACCAGACGCGTAGACTAAAAACAGGGAGACTAGGACCAGGGAGAAAGCCGAAACCAAGTCGTCGGCGAACAATATGCATAGAGAGAGGGAAAAAGGGATGAAAAATTTAGTTAATACGTGCAGGCCCCTGTACCACTCCCTACTAGCCTCAACCCCTGCCAGCTCACCCAGTATAGTGGGCATTAAGCCCACCAACCCTCAACGTACAGCCCAGACCTCTTGAACAGCTCGGTTAAAGCCACCACTAAGGCAGTCCCGATGGTGGACAGCACTATCAAGTCCCCTATAACCCAGCCTACGAAGACTGGCCAGAAGGCCTCCCTGGGCAGCGGAGGGGGGAAGTTGAATATGGTTAAAGTGCCAGCACCCCAGAGACCTGAGAACAGAGATGCGAGGATAACGCTGACTATATACGCCAGCCAAGTCTTAGCATCGCCCACAGCCAGGCCCGTGATTATACCGGCCAGAGCTATAATCAAACCACCGTAGACCAGGTATACGTAGGCTGTCGTGAAGGGCTCACCGTAGTACTGGCCCCAAGCCACCTGTACCACTATACCTATCAGGAGGAGAGCCGTACCTAGAGACACCAGTATCGGTAGTAACTTAGCGGCTTTAGGTCTCTTAACAGTGAAGTCCGGCTCCTTAACCAGCAACCTGAAAATGACTGCTGGTATAACGGCCTCTATGAAGTCGGCCCAAGACCACACTAAGGACTGGACGACGGAGTACCCTGACGGGTATAACCCTAGGAAGAAACAGCTAAAGTACCCCGCCAATGCGCCCCACATACCCATCCAGACACCCAGGGGGACATAGACAGCCGCCGCCACGTAGAGAGCAGAGACTCCGGGAGCGCCCAGTACCGGGAATATCAGGCTGGAGACGACGCCCAGAACGTAGGATATCGCTGTGGCGAAGGCGAAGGTAACTACGTGCACCCAACCCACTTTCTTACCGGGCATTTAATCCCGTGTATGCATGATTAAGAAATAATATTTGTATGTTTCTCTCAAAATAGCCATATGTTATTTGGAAATTAACGTAAATATGATAATTAAATCGCCAGAACAATCCCTATAAGAAGTGCTCTTATGAGAACTCCTAGAGGTAGGTTACTGCCAATATATTTTGGATAATGTTTTTGAGTGTCATTTTTGGAGAATAAATAATAAGGAAGGTTATTTAAATATTCATTATATAATCGGCCTCACCGCCCCGGGGGAGTTCAATGGAAGGGATACTTACCAAATACTTTAATGTCCCGCTGAAGACGGCTACTCTAGTACTCGTGTGCCTAGCCTTATTGTTGTTAAGCCGCTACATGTCGTGTATCGAAATCCCATATGGCGAGAAGATAAATGTTTTAAGCAGTAAGAAAGGGGCGTTCATTGATTTTTACTGTGTAACCAACAGGACTGACATTGAGGCTAGAGTGATTAGCTATAGTAGGATTGATGGGAGGTACGAATTTAAGCTGGCTATTAGCGCGGCTCCCGGCGTTAAGGGCGGTTGTCTAGTAGAAATATATGGTGTGCGTCCAGACGGATCTGTGGAAAAGCTGGGCAAAAGGATTATTGTATTGAAACCCACCAAGCCAGTTGCCAAACCAAGTAAGCTTATGGTTAAGAGAACGCCTCACAAGATACCTCTCCGAGGCCCTAAGCCCACGGGTATACCTATATTCAAAGTTAAGGGAGGTAACGCTACGAGGTATTTAAGGGATAGAGTAGGGGTCTTGTACATATATGGCGATGGCTACTGGGAGGAGGAACTTAGGGAAGGAGTAGAGTACCACTCTTACGGTGCTGAAATACCCAGATACGAACTCAATTACGAAGTTGTTTGGGACTTTATAGAGATAGAGAACGTAAGGTTCTTCGACCTCTTATTAACGGCGAAATATACGAGCATAATCCAGGTAGTCGAAGGCACAGTCTTCAGGCTTGAGTATTATCCTGGAACTGTAACCGCCGACGTCTACGGGGACGTCTCAAGGTATACACTATCGGTTTATCACTATAATATTTCTGAGGAAGACTTGAGGAAAAGCCGCACAGTGGCTCTCGATTCAAAGTACCTACAGGTACCGGAGGAGTTAGCCGATGAATTGAGGGATCTGGCTACCTCACTAACCAGCGACTGTAGCTGCGATTACGATAAAGTTAAAAGATTAGTCGAGTACTTAAAGTCCAATTATCAGTACGATGAGAACGTCGAGACACCAGCCGATGAAGACCCTGTCGAGTATTTCTTGTTCAGGTCTAAGAGAGGCGTGTGTAGGCACTTCAATTCGGCACTAGCGCTCCTCCTCAGATCGATAGGTATACCGGCTAGGGTTGTTAGCGGCTTCGTAGTGCCTCAGGGGAGGGGTGAAAGAGTAGTCACAGATAGGGAGAGACACCTCTGGGTTGAGGTGTACTTTGAGGGTATAGGCTGGGTGTCTTTTGATGCAACAGCTTCAGGACCGGGCAGCTGTATGTGCGAGTCTAGGGGGATGAGACAGCTCAGAGGAGAGGAAACGCACCCCTCGGAGAGACACGAGGTCTTAAGGATAGTATTCAGGCCTAACCCCGTAGTGTTGAGACCAGGCGAGACAACTACGGTTATCGGAGAACTCCTCTCTGACTACGATGTAGCTTACGTTGACTTTGGATTGATATGGGGAGAATCTTTGAAACTTATAGAAGTACGCGGTAAGACTTTCATGTTTAACGTTACGGCTCATGAGACCCCTGGAGAGTACAGAATCTCTGTGTGGGCCACCGATGAAATGGGAAGGGTTGGTCAGGGCAGCCTTAAAGTGCTCATCGTGGGTAGCTTCAGGATAGAAGTCTCACCTTCAAGTATAGAGATTATTCAAGGACACCGTGCCACCGTGAACCTGTCAGTTATACCTCAAGGCTACTACCCCTATGAGGTAAGGCTATCCTCCTCTTGGACAGAAGGTATGAAAACATCAATTGAGCCGTCAAAAGGCAAACTCCCCTTCAAGGCTACCCTCTCCATAAGAGTAGCCGAAGACTTTAAACCGGGGATATGGTTGGTGATGATTAAAGGTGAGGGGGAGGACGGGGCTAAATATGAAAATATCATTGAGGTAAAGGTTAAAGCAGAAACTAAGATTACAGTTGAGAGTATAAACCCGAGCGTAGTGAAGAAAGGCGGATGGATACTCGTATCGGGTAAGTTGACCACTAAGCGTGGCGAGCCTTTAAGCGATAAGGAAGTGGAGGTATTCCTGAGCGCCAACAAAAGCTTAGAGGGAGCTGTTAAGATAGGCTCTGCCAAGACTTTGGGAGATGGCACTTTTATCGCTAACTGTACAATACCAGTAAATTTGAAAGTCGGGAATTACCAGGTAATCGCCGTGTTTCGAGGAGATGAATTCTATTTAAACAGCACGAGCGATCCCACAGTAAAGGTAGTATCGGAACTAGTAATAACTGCCAATATACCCTCGATAACCCTCGCGAGCAAACTTTACGAGGTCGAAGGCGAGGTCCGCGACGTAGGCGGCATAGGGGTTGAAGGAATAAAGATAGTAGTATACCTGAACGGTACGGAGATACGGGAGCTGGTCAGCGGGGTTAATGGTAAGCTGAAGTTTAACCTCACCTTCGATGAGTACGGCACATGGGTAATTAGGCTCGTACACCCAGGATCAGACTACTACCTAGAGTCGGAGGCTAAAGCCGTTACACGTACGTTGAAAGTAGATCTAAACATGCCCAGCTTCTTCATCCGTGGAGTCGTGGGTAACGTGACTGGCTATGTCTACGGGCTGAAGCAGCGCGACTTTGAGGCAGCAGGTATAAACGTGACTCTGGAGGCACGGCTAAAGTCTTACGTCTTAACGAATACGTCTAGGTTGCTAAGCCCCTCCTTCTCCGTACCCCTGCTGTTCAACGGGTCGGCCCTCCTCGGAACCTACGAGGTAATTGCATGGTTAAAGCTGGGCGATAACTTGCTAGCTATAGGTAGCTCGGCGATTCCCTTAAAAGCGGCCACGCAGCTCCTAATATCAGCCCCCCGAGAGGTTATCTCAGGCGAAAACTTTACCGTAACTGTTAAACTAGTAGACGCCTATTACAGGAACATTACGATAGGTGGAGTAACAGTTTACGTGAACGGAAAAGCCGTTACGCTCAACTCCACAGGTATGGCGACTGTCACCTACAGCGTGCCGAGAAATTATGAGAATGACACTTTTAAACTGGAGGCCTACTTCCCGGGCTCCGAGTACTTACTGCCCGCAGAGAAGGAGCTAAGCATTAAAGTCAAGAAGCCAACCCCATTACCGCTGTTCCTAGTACCAGTCGTAGTAGTGATTATAGCTGGCTACGCCTACTACGCTAGAAGGAGGAAGAGCAGGAGCGGCCTTGAAGCTGAGACAAGTGTAATCTTACCTATACCGGTAGCGGCTCCGCAGCCCTATAAGGTGAAGTTCGAGTTCCCTGACCTGGAGCACCCGTTACCACCACTCTGGGCGCCAAACGAGAAGTTCAGGGTAGCGGTCAAAATTCTAAAAGACTCTGAGCCTATCGAGGCACCGGTCGAGGTGTACGTGAACGGGAAGCTGCTTACTAAGTCTCCCGCGTTCGAGTGCTCCTTCCCAGAGGAAGGGAACTACGTATTCGAGGCTAGGTCAAAGGTAGAAGGCAAGAAGGTCAGGGGCAGAGTACTGGTTAGGATAGCCAGGTACGACGAGGAGGTAATCAGGCTGTACAACGAGGTCTTCCTCTCCTGGGCTAGAGATTACATAGACGATGTAGGCGAGAAAACACCCACGGAAATACTCCTAGAGTTCTACTCGAACCCCAATTTAGTGAAAGCCCTACCGTCGGGCGACGGGAGGGAGGCGTTGAAGAACGTTGAGGTAGTGACAAGAATATTCGAGGAGGCAAAGTACAGCCTCCACCCGATAACTAGGGAGAAATTTGCTCGTTTCTATCTGTCCCTATACAAGTTAAATTTACCTATAGGTGAGGCATATGAGGTTTAAATTTTCAAGTACGAGGGAGTTAATAGGCGTCATACTTAAAAAGGTAGCTGTGTGCGTAGTATTGATAATCGTATACTACGTAGTCTTAATCAGCTCCCCGCCCATGAAAGAAGCTGGGCTAAAAGTTGGGGTAAACACTGCCGCCCTCTTCCCGCCTATATCCCTATTCACAGCAGTCCTAACCTTAACGAGTATACTCGGCGAGTTATCTGAGAAAACAGAGTCGCATAGACTGGCTGAGTACCTACAGGTGGCGCGGGAGGTTTCTAAGTACGCGAGTATAGCCATACTCGTAGAAACCACGTATTACGCTAGACAGAGCTTAACCCCCATAGCACCGATACTCGACTACGCCCGAACACCCTCCCTGCTGATTATCTCGGGTTTAACTCTGAAAAGCATGGGGGACATTATACTGAACGTGGCGTCTCCCCCCTTACGCGGCGCTGGCTATTTATTGATAGCTCTGGGTCTTCGTGATGCTCTGAAACCTATACCTGTATCTGGCCTACCGGAAGCCATATTGTATACTGGCGTGGCAGCATTCATACTAAGCTCCCTAGGGTGCCTATCTTTCTCTAGGAGGAGGAGCCTAGCATTACTGGGTAAGTACTGCTGGGATAGAGCCGGAACGTTCTCGCTCCTAACCTTCCTAGCGGCTATGTACTTCTCCCTTAAGAGCTACGTGGCAATGTCCGAGCAGTTAGAGAGCTATTTATTCTTTGTCGAAACAGCCGCAGCCATAATAGTAATACTGTTAGTAGCTGACGGTGTATATACACATTTTAACAGAACTTTCACGCTCAGATGCATAGAGGAGGGATGGGAAATCCATAAGTCTAAAGTGACTTTCTACGAAGACCCCAGCTTTAAGGAGTTAGAAAGCGCTCTTGAAAGGTTTATCAGGGAGGGAGTTAAAGAGGAACTGCTCATAGCTTTATCCTACTACCTCGGCAAGACTAAGGCTTCGCCGAGCGACGTCAGGGAGATTCTGGCTCCGCTGATAAAGTACGAGGAACCCTTAGTACCGGTACTAGCCCCGCGCTGGAGTAAGAGAAGAACCTTGAGATCCTTAATGGCTAGGAGGGTCGAGGTGGTTAATAAAATACATAAAAGTATTATTAATAGATTAAGAGAGAAAGGATAAATCATTTTGGGGTGAGAGTTCTATGGCAGTATCTAGCGCGTCTCAGAAGCTCCAGAAAATAATAGACGAGGTGTCAAATTACTTTATAGGCAATCGCTTAGTGGTCATGAAGACCCTCGCCTCAGCCCTAGTAAACGGACACGTACTCTTCGAAGACCACCCAGGCCTAGGTAAAACCCTCCTAGCCAAGACTTTCGCTAAAGTTATAGGTTGTAAGTTTACGCGCGTTCAGTTCACACCCGACCTCCTACCCTCCGACATCATAGGGGTAAAGGTATGGAGAGGCAAATTGGGCACGTTCGAGCTAGTTAAGGGCCCCATATTCACGCATATATTGTTAGCCGATGAGATAAACAGGGCGCCACCTAAGACCCAAGCCGCGTTATTAGAGGCCATGGAGGAAAGACAGGTAACCATAGAGGGAGAGACATTCAAACTAGAGGAGCCCTTTTTCGTGCTGGCCACCCAGAACCCGTTAGAGTACGAGGGGACATACCCCCTACCGGAAGCCCAGCTAGACAGGTTCACTCTAAGGCTTTCGACGGGATATCCCAGCCACGAGAGCATGGTTGAGATACTTAAAAGCAGGTTGAAGTGGGGTAAGGACGACCCGACAGTGGACATAAAGCCAGTGATATCCAGGGAGGAATTCCTATCCCTTCAGAGGATGGTTGAGCACGAGATCTACATCGACGAAGCAATACTGGACTATATAGCCAGCGTGGTTGAGACCGCCCGCAGAAACCCGAAGGTAGAGGCTGGGCCGAGCCCTAGAGGAGCGCTGACCTTAATGAAAGTCTCAAAGGCCATAGCCCTGATTATGGGAAGGGACTTCGTGATTCCCGACGACGTTAAAATGATAGCCGTCGACGCGCTAGCCCACAGAATAATACTGAGGGCGGAGTACGTGTTTGAGGAGGTATCTCCGGCCGTAGTAGTGAAGGAAGCCTTAGATAAAGTCCCTGTCCCCAAGGAGGCTAAAGCTAAGGCCTAGGTGAGGGGGTTGTCCCGAGCCTACTTGGAGGCCCCCGTCTCCTCGTTTTTAACCCTGGCTTTCGTACTCATCATAACTGGGTCGTTCCTCCTGTTACCGTTCCTAATATACTTGGCGGCCGTACCCTTAGTATTCGCCGTCGCATCGCTACTCGTAGACTCCCCCTCCGGGGTAGACATCGAGAGGAAAATTTCAAAGCATAGGTGTAAGACGGGGGAGGAGGTAGAAGTTAGCCTCAGGGTAAAGGTGGAGAAAGGGCTTGGATTCGTGGTAATTAGGGAAAAACTACCCGAGCACTTCGAGCTGACTGAGGGGAGCAACGTACACATACTGGTTAAGGGGCTGAGGAAGCTTGAGAAGAACCTTACGTATTCGTTTAAGTGCACCTTGAGGGGCGAGTACGTAATACCGCCGACCGACGTAGAGGTTATACACGTGTTAGGCGCAAGAGAGCCAGCCAGATTTAGGGTCGGCAAGGCGGACACTATACACGTGTTACCATTAGCGTTCTCCATAAGGAGGATAAGGCTACCGCCCTCTAAGTCTAAGGTGCCTCTGCCGCTATCTAGCACCTCTAGAATGGGGCCTGTGACCACAGACTTCAGGGAAATAAGAGAGTATAGGTACGGCGACCCCGTGAAGTTCATAAATTGGAAAGCGACTGCCCGCAGGGCCTCAGAGACCCCTCTAGTCAACGAATACGAGAGAGAGGGTAGGAAAACTGTGATGATAGTACTAGACGCCACTGACTCCATGCTGCCGGGGCCTCGAATCGGGAATCCCTTAGAGCTAGGAGTTAAGGTCGTCGCGGGGCTAGCTCACTATCTCTCCACGAGGTCTTTCAACGTTATGCTGGTAGTTGCAGGTCACGGAATAATAGTACCTCCGGGCACGGGGTCAGAGCAGTATGTGAGAATAGTAAACACTCTCTCAAAGGTTAGAGGCGTGTCTAACAAGGCTGGGCTCAGAGAAGTCCTGAAGATGTCTAAGCGGTGGATAGTGGAGTGCGTACCCCTAGTAGTACTAATAACTAACGTAACTTATAGCAATGCAGACGAAGTGGAGGAATTCATATCCTCCCTGGCGGCCTACTACAGGGCGTCCACCAGGAAGGCCAGAGTACCGCTAATAATCATAGACATATCCCCCTACGTAGAAGTAGCCGCCGAGTACAAGCATAGAGAACTACTCCTAGCCTACTCACAGTACGCTAAGAAATCCCTGCACAGCAGGCTGAGAAGACAGGGAGCAGTAACCATAAGGTGGGACGTCGGCAGGACTAGGTTCGGACAAGTAGCAGCCTCCCTATTGAGGTTGATAAGATGAAAAAGTACGTGGTATTGGGCGAAGTAGGCGTAGCTCTATTAGGAGCTGCAGCCCTCTACTACCTACTCCTTCTCTACGCCTCGACTAACACCATAGCGTCAACGCTAATCTCACTCTTAGATTCACTCCTGGCATCTACGCTAGGCATAGGCCTAAAGGGGGGCGCGGCCAGCTACGCCTTAATACTCACAGCTTTAATCCTACTCAGAACGGTGCGTACCTCCTTCAGGGAGGGTAGGTGTAGGGGGATCGTGCTAGCCTCGCTATTTCTCTACATGCTAGCTACATTAACCCACTCTCCCCTAATCACGGTTCAGTGGTTGAGAGAGCCGTTAAGAGCGCTCACGGTATCTCCCAACACTTACACTGAGGCGCACGCCATCTATACGGGACTAGCCCTAGTGATGACATACGTAGCCGCAGCGCAACTCGAATCACTCTATAAAATAATCGCAGGCTTAGAGGAGGAGGGGTTCCCCCAACGCGAACTCGGGGAAAGCTTAGCCCTATCTACGATTGTAGGGGCTGGTCTCTTAGCCCTATCCTACGGAGTGGTCACGGCGTTCTGGGCGCTACAACTACCAGCTTTACCGGGGATCCCTGAGTACTACTTAGCCTGCGCAGCTATTCTTCTGGCGGTGGCTGGCGCGACTACCTACCTCTACGTTAATCCTTACCTAACAATCAGGAGAGTCAGCAAGGAGTTGCCTTACAACCCCGAGGAATTTTATAAGGCAGTAACTCTTAGGGAGAAGATACCAGTACCCGTACTTGACCAGCACATATCTTACATGGAGCAATACGTGAAGCATACGTATGCACTCACCCACAAGTTGAAACACCTAGAAGTCATAATGGCGAAGAACGGCACCGTACTAATCCTTACGGTGGAGAAGCCCCAGACCAGGACGGTTGTCGAGGCGTGGATAATCTATGAGTTACGGGACAACCAGTACGCGATAACCGTAGCCGTGAAAAAGCCCAGCAGAGCTAGGAAGGCCTGGATAGTACACTCAGCCGAAACTATGGGGAGCCTGATAAAAACCGCCAGAGAACTAGCCGTAGAGTTAACGGAGCAATACGAAGCCATGAGAATCGAGAAGATGTACGACGAACTACACAGGTACTACGTAATGAACGTAGTGGGCGGGGCAGCTACCCTGGAGAAAGATCTGCAGAAACTCGTCCGAAAAGGAATGTCCAGAAACGAGGCTATAGCTATGCTTTACAACAAGTATGTAGCTAGGAAATAGCCGGTCCTGTTCTCCGAGCATCTCCTAACTTCTTAAAACTCGCTCTTTTAGTCGCCTATATACATAATCAACTCTCCACGACGTATGGCCTCCTAACTTCTTCGGGTAATGACAAATAGGCAGCCAGCTCCAATATCTTGGCTATCGGGACCAACAGGGCCCCGACCAACAGTATCAGCAGTAAACTCCCGATCAGGTATAGTGTAGCCGCTGTCCCGAAGAGCCCTACCCCCGTGTGTCTGGATATTTTGTCGTAGCCCTTTTTTACGTATACTGAGCCTACTATCAGGAACACCCAGGCTACTATTACTGCTGCCGCCATGGATACTAGTAGGGCTATTAAGTCCATCCCTTTAAAGCCCCTGAATATCGCGTTTATCGCCGTCCCCACGACTAGGGCTAGGGCTACGACTGCCCCTAGGACTTTGGCTATGACCCCGATCAGGACGTCTCTGAAGACAGTGTAGTCCCTCACCTCGTCCGCGATGTACTTGACCGCCACTATGATTAGGAGGCCGCCCAGCACGCTGAAAGGTATGCCTACGTGGGGTAGGAAGTCGAGGAGGCTGAGGAGGGCGCCGAGACCGCCTATCAGCTTGGCCTCCCTAAGACTACCCATTGCGTGCACCACGTATAGACCGCTGGGGAGAGATTTTAATATTTTCTCATAAATAGAGAGGAGGATGTATTCTATCCAAAACCTAGGGGATAGCTATGCCGATCATAATATTCGACGTATCCTGCGAGGGCTTGAGGAAGTGGATG
>Ga0190367_1001831_pt1 | contig 11744 bp, 11 predicted proteins | sample 4872181011_MG_FD_171838 | JGI IMG/M metagenome (GOLD analysis project Ga0190367, IMG submission 171838) | Hydrothermal vent microbial mat bacterial communities from Southern Trench, Guaymas Basin, Mexico - 4872-18-10-11_MG | ecosystem: Environmental > Aquatic > Marine > Hydrothermal vents >... | reverse complement strand
ATGGAGTAAAGCCTGAAGTAGATGGTTGGGAAGCCTATAGGGACATGGCGATAATCTTCGCCATATACGAGTCCTCAGTACTAGGAGAACCTGTAAAGATAGAAGATATAGAAAAACTAAAGATAGAAGAATACCAGAGCGAGATAAACGAAAAATTAGGAATAGAATAAGTATTTTAGGAACCGTCAACTACAGTAGATCCTTTAATCTAAAATAAGTTAAGTAAGCTATATGCATATTGTAAGTGATATGATTATTAAATGCGTCCAAAATAGTTGAGCAATAGATACCTCAGGCGTCTAGAGAATGCTAAGCCTGTTCATAAGTTACGCCTTAAGCTCCTTAGAGAGCTCTATTGTTCTATATAATTAATAGTTGACTTAAAGAATGCTCAGGACATGATTATAGCAGTCTTAGAAGTTATCGAATTTGTAGTACAGCAGAACCCTTCAACTTACCATGCTTTAAATCCTTCAAGGCTCTGTTTGCTTCACTGAGAGAATACACAGTTACCGTAGGTTTAATGCCTATCCTAGAGGCTTCATGAAGAAATTCTCTAACATCACTCCTGGTCACATTAGCCACACTCTTGATTTCACGCTCTAGCCATAGAAGATCGTAGTTTAAGTGTTCTATCGGAGACATATATATACCTGCTAGGACAAGTCTACCGGCTTTATCGAGCTTTTTCAAAGCTTCAACTGCAACCCATCCAGCTGGTGCAAAAACGATAGCAGCATCCAATTTAACACCAGGATCATCTGTAGGAGCGCCGGCCCAGGTAGCTCCAAGTTCAAGAGCATGCTCTTGTCTCATCTTAGACCTAGTGAAGACATATACTTCAAGCCCACGGTTAATCGCAACTCGAATCACCATATGGGCTGAGGATCCAAAACCGAACATTCCAAGCCTACCTTCACCTACTTCCAATAACTTCGTCAGTTTAAGTGCTCTATATCCAATAGCTCCACCACATAGTAGCGGAGCAGCGTGTATGTCGTCTATTCCACTTGGAATTAAATGTGTAAAGTGTTCTCGCGCTATCATGTATTCAGCATATCCTCCATCAACACTATACCCTGTGAACAGGGCTCTATCACATAAGTTTTCAAGTCCTACCCTACAGTACTTACACTCTCCACAGCTCCAATACAACCATGGAACACCTACCCTATCACCAGGTCTAACAGATTCTACACTACTCCCGATCTTCTCAACTATACCAACAACTTGATGACCAACTACTACTGGTAACTTTACAGCCTTTAATTCACCCTCAACAATATGTAGGTCAGTTCTACAGACACCACAACAAGTAACTCTAATCAGGATCTCTGATCTACCAATACTAGGTATTTCCATGTCCATAAGCTTCAGAGGATCTCTCTCAACTTCACACTGCTCATAGAGTACCATAGCTTTCACTAGAGATCCCCTACACTATAACTTCTACCTATAATTAATTAAAAGAGTATACTAATAGGAGTATTATAATGCTCCTACTAGATGATAATTTCAGCCGTCTTCCATGTAACGTTGAGGATGTCCGCTAAACCTAATAGTAATTAAATTCAACAAGTGAGAGATAATAGAATAATTATTTATCCTTTACAAGAAATAATATCCTGTTCCTTATCCATTCTTTTAGATCATCCACTATAGGCTCAAACTCTTTCTCTCTCCTATAAAATAATACTGGCATATTATATTCTCTAGCTAGTGCCAGAGTATGACAGTCGATGATACTTATCCGGAAAAGGCACTTACATTCAGCAGCAGATCTACCAATCCTATCTGAACTCACAATATTAAAATATCCCGAGTCCACCATAAGGTCTATCCTTTTCTCAGCCTTACTCATTCCGAATAGACGGCATAACACGTAAAGAGCCTCTATAATATTTAGAGACGTTGTATAGGGTGTGAGGACTTCATCTACTATCAGCTTCACCAACTTCTTGCCGTCTTCTGTAGCAAGCGCTATCTCAATTAAAATACTTGTATCTATCACAATATCTCCTTCTAAAAACTTCCTCCTCAAGCTTGGTCTCCTCCTCTAGTAATCTGCGAGCCCTCTCTACAACTTCTTTTGAAACTTCCATTTCTATGAGCTTTTGCAATAGTTTAGGGTTTCTTGCTCTACTTCTCCTTATGAGAATTCTAATAACATCATCATAACTTAAGCGTCTTCTAAGCTCACTCTCCAACTCTATCAATACATCAGTTAACAATTCTTTTGTCGCTTTAGACAACTTTATCGTGGTAGACAAAGTATACACCATATAAAAAGTATACCATGATCTTATAAGTTTATCTCAAAATCCCTACCAGTCCATAGAGCTAGAGATGGAGATATGCGAATCGAAACTATTCAGAGGAGACGTGTCCCACTAAAGCGAGGAGAAGGTCAAAAATAACGCCTTCTTACTTGCAGGTTAAGGAAGGAGGCTTACTATACTCCTTGTGTGCTTGAGTATTATCCTATTCTCCTGACCCAAAATCCTTCTTTGAAGCTCTGAAGCATACTCGAATTCCAAGTTATCTAGAATAGAGCCCTGAAGCTTTCTTGAGAATTGGGATAGATTTTGATGAGCCATAGTAAGCGATAAGCTATACTTCCCAGCTTCTAATAAAGTTCCTATGAAGGATTCTATGGTAAAGTTCTTCTTCAGCTCTACACCTAGTCTTCTAACTTAGGATACAGAGTTTTACTCTTCTCTTTTTCAAATACTCTTTTTAAGAGTTAGGAGAGGTCCGAGCGGGATTTAAATCCATGATTCCCAGCTTACTAAGCCCATGAGCAAGAGTATTAATAAAGTAAATAAGGTTTTTAAAACACAGATAGATTGAATCTTTATGAAAAGGAAGTTAGCTATCATAGGTCTCGACTCCTTTTCGTATGAGTGGTTAGAGCCATTATTTTCTAGAGGCTACCTATCCAATGTAAAGAGACTCATGGAGAAGGGTAGCTTCTGTCTTCTTAAAACACCCATTGTAGGCGCCACTCCCCATAACTGGGCGACAATATCCACAGGTGCAACCTTCTCACGTCATGGTTGTGTATGGCATGTGAAGGCACCTGGAGCAGTAAAACCATTACACGGATTCTCCTCCTCTACACTACTAGCAGAACCTATATGGGCCGTAGTCTCTAGAGTAGGAGGAAAGAGTATTCTAATAGATGTACCCCAGTCCTATCCAGTACTCTGGAAAAATGTAGTACATGTAGGAGAGGATGGACGCCCCGACAGCAGCTATAGATGTATACAGGTATCCAAAGGCTATCTAAGTGAAGATCTCTACGAGCAGTACACCAGAAGAGTTCAGCTAGCAGCTCACCCTTTACCCGAGTATTATAGAGTTTTAGTGAAAGCTCATCTAGTAAAAGTACTCGTGAGAAGAGCAAATGGCTGGAAGGGATTAGAAACTTCAGATCTCTATGAGGCTGAAATTCCTATCTACTTAGAGGGTATGAAGTACGTCTCTCAGGCTAAAAGCACGAGAGAGAATGTGAAGATTATCACTAAGTTCTATCTATTAATAAAACCTGTTGATAAACTAGTTGAGCTGTACTCCGAGAGAGTAGTAGATGCTAAACTTGGAGTATCTAAATTGGGCTCATGGAGTAATTGGATACTATACAAATTCCCAGTGGAAGGAGAGGTTATCGAAGCCTACTTCAGATTTAAACTCTTAAGATTGGAGAATGAAGGTAGAAGTCTACACATTTACCTCAGCCAGATATACCCTGCCAGAGCGTTCACACATCCAGAGGATCTAAGCGAGGAGTTAATAAGAGAGTGTGGACCCTACCTACAGACTCCAACTAGACAACAGGTGGGGCTCTGTGGTGCCTGTGACGTGTATACCTTCATAGAGGAGTTGGAATACCAGGGTTTGTGGTACGCTAAAGCTTCTAGATACATCTTGAAGAATAGAGAATGGGATCTCTTTTACATAAAATACCACGCACCGGACTTTCTAAATCACCTATGTGCATATATGATAGATGAGAGACATCCACTATACGATCCAGAGAGACTTGAGGAAGGTTGGGAGCTTTGGGCCAGAGTACTCGAGCCTGTAAATGAAATAGTCGAGACAGTTACGGAAACAATTGAGGATGGAATCATAGTGATAGTCTCTGATCACGGTTCTAAACTAATGCACCCACTCTACATGTACACTACAATACTTGCTGGAAGAGTTATCATTGAAGCTCTTGAGAGAAAAGGCTATGTTGTAAGGAGATCTAATGGAGAAGTAGATTGGACTAAGAGTATAGTAAGGCCTGGATCCTTTGGTTATAATCTATCGGTCAAGGGTAGAGATCCTGATGGAATAATTGATCCCGATGACTTCGAGAAGACTAGACTAGAGGTCATAGAGATCTTAAGAGAATTGAAGAATCCGATTGTGAATTCTCATATATTTAAGCTAGTCTGTAGACGTGAGAATGCTGAAGCTCTCGGGTACGGAGGAGATAGATGTGCAGATATCTTTGTATGGCCAAACTTCGGGGATCGCCTAGAGTTAGAGTATGAGAAAATCACGAAAGAGGACTACGAGAAAATAGGCATAACGGATATAGGAACCTGGGAGTGGCCTATGGGAATCCCCACAGGAGCACACTCTGATATAGCGATGTTGCTCATAAGTGGACCAGGTATTAAAAAGAGCTATAGATGTACGAGGAAGTACTCACTACTAAATGTTGTCCCTACAATATGCCACGTTGCAGGATTACCTAAACCTAGAGACTATGAAGGAGGAATAATCATGGAGATCCTGGACTCAGAGGGTACCGAGGAATTATAGATATGTCCACCGCCTTAATATTTCTAGCCTTAAAAGCTGGTCTACTACTCATAACACTAAATGCTCTAGGTGCTCTCTTTGTTCTATTTGTGAAGAGAGTCTCTCAGAGATCACTTGACATAAGTTTGGGATTCGCCTCTGGAGTTATGATTACCGCCAGTTTTACAAGTCTAATTCTTCCAGGAATAAATAGAGGAGGTCTGATCCCTGTTCTAATAGGAATAACCTTGGGATCAACTATTATGACTCTAGCTGATAGAATAGTTCCTCATATGCATAGGATCATAGGATTGGAGGGTGTAGGTACAGAGCACATAAGAGTCCTATGGCTATTAGTAATGGCCATGACACTCCATAACATACCTGAAGGACTAGCTGTAGGAGTTGGATTCGGCTCTGGAGAGATATCCAAGGCATTAGCATTAGCTATAGCCATAGGATTGCAGAATATTCCAGAGGGGCTATCTATTAGTTTCTCTGCATTTTCTATGAAAGGAGTTTCAAAGGGTCAAGCCTTTATGATCTCTGTACTCTCAGGAGTTGTAGAGCTACCTCTATCTCTTCTAGGAGTGATAACGGTAAGCTTAGTTGAGCCTGTTATTCCATATGCTATGGGGTTTGCAGCTGGGGCTATGCTCTTTGTTGTAAGTGATGAAATGATTCCAGAGACTCATAGAGCAGGGCATGAGAGATTAGCATCTTACGGATTAATCATAGGATTAATGGTAATGCTCACCCTCGATATTCTTCTAGGTACATGAGAACAGGAAGTGTACTCACCCCCACCTCACATAACTCAATGACCATAATTAAAGAGGAATTATCCGCTTATAGGCAGATGGAACTCCACTCTCTGTTCAGGCTTTACATAGTAACTATTCCAGACAGAGCCACAGGAGCACTTCCAGGAGTCATAAAGAGTGACATTATCGGTTGTAATGATATCTTTGCCTACTACATACATGTCAGCGTTGGTTATTAGTTCAACATTAGTATCCTTCTTCTTAATCTGAACATAAACCTCCTCCTTAGATGGACATAGAAGTATTAGATTCAGATAGGTGTTATGAATACGTCTAACTATTCTCATGGGTACTACTGTTTCTGTTTCCTCTCCATTCCAGTCGTAAGTACTAGAGGAGCATATACGTAACTCTTCCCCCTCTTCCGAGACACTTGGACTTCCACCTACTAGAGTTGGAGTCACGGTCCCATCTTTCCAAAATGTACTTAAGGTCGCTAAGTGAAGCCGAGATTCTGGTGATGCAGTACCATTATTGTAGTCTATGACTTCATGTCTCCCCCAAGAGATACTAACCTTCTTAGCTCCAATAGTATGAGTATGGCCTGTGAATAAGCATATGAGATCCACTGCATCCTTGAAGACCTCGGGCGAGTATGGATACCATTCGCAGAATGAGTGATGAGCTAAAATCACCTTCTTACTTCCATCCTCGATAAGTCTCCTTCTAAGCCATATCATATCGGGAAGGGATAGATAAGGTGTAGATTGTCCTGGAATTACCGTCTGTTCGTTGTAGGAGTCAAAACCTATGAGCTTAAACCTTCCGATGACGAGAGACCATAGTCTTTCAAACCACTCGTGAAATGAGTAGCATCCTGGATCTACATCATGGTTACCTTTAATCCATAGGTTGTTCGGGAGTCTATTCCTGACATAATACCAAAGAGTTCTAAACCACTCTCTCTCTATTTCAGAGATCATCCTCTCACCTTTATAGAATCCATAGACACCAGTTCCATTCACAAGATCACCTCCTAGTACGGTAAGAGTAGGTCTGTAAAGAGCTAAGATATCCACTAATTTCTTCGTTACTTCAGGTACTTCATTCGTTGAGTGTAGGTCTGCTATCCATCCTAGAGTAAAGGGATGTACCTGAGCTAGATGAGCAGTCACATTAGACTCAGCTTTTATATGCTTTTCATAAGGCACATAATGTCCATGAATACACCAAGTTGAAGGGTCTATATAGGCTATATCACCCTCACGAAGGGATATGTACTCAGAGGTGAACCTATAGTCTCCATCTATCGTGTACATACCTGATCGATACCTCCAACTTCTCTACCCTGAAGTTTAATAAACCTTTCAATGTCTCAATTGTCCATAGGGGACAGAGAAAGCCTAGGCTCTGAACGTTACAAGGCTAGAACTGCTGTGGCTATTATTGATGCTAAGAGAGTCTTTATCATAAACTTCTTTAAATATTACTGGATTAAATAGTAAAACTAATATAAACTAACTATAACCCTGTTAAAGACTAATGAGAGGGAAAAATATGAACATAAAAAGTCTTTCACAAGTTATGGATTACCTCACAGGTAAGAGACGATTCTACGTATTACTTTACTTATGCTTTCTAGTTCTACTACCATATGCCTCTAAAGGCTATCCGTGGCATGAGATGTGGAGTGTGATTAAGGAAGTAGTAGCATATAATGCGATTATATATGTACTAGTAGATCTCATTTGGCCTTCTGTTCTCTTACATGTACTTGCACTAATTTTAATAATTGCTATCGTAATTTGGAATGGAAGAGTAGCTAAGGCTTTTGATATTTACGTATTTATAGTTTATTTTATGATAGCTATAGGTCAGGGAATAGGTATCTCAGAACGTTATGGCTTAATAGTACTTACGGGTAATATTGTCTTAACACTTTTAGTCGCCTTCTCATGGGGCTGGGAATGTTTAGTTCATAGGAATAAATTCAGGAAAGAGTTCTTTACTCCTGAGAGGCTATGGTTAACTCCATTGGCAGTTTTAGCTTATTGGTCACCAATAGAACCCTTTAGGCTAGATCCATTATATCTTTTAATAGGATATTTTGGAGTCTCATACTGCTTTACTACACCAGTTGTGCTAACCCTGATGTCTCTTTACTATCCAGATGTAAATAAGCCCGTGATGAGGTTAACGGCCTTTCTGGGTCTCATATTCGGTTTATATAATGTAATACCACCACTTCTATTTCTCGTAGTAGGTATATATATTATAGAAGCTGTTTGGAGAGGTACTATCCTACATTTACCACTTCTTATTACAAGTATTTATGCATTAATACTTACTATTAGAGAATCTTAGAATATAAAATATAAACTTCTACTTCAAATATATTTTATGATGAAGTTTTACATATTTCAACTCCTAACTTTGAAGACATGTGAGCTAATCTCTGGCACACCACAGTCATAAAGATACTCTAAATTTCTTTTTCTTAGAAATAACTTAGAGAAAAAGGTACAATCTAATTACCTGGTTCTCATTATCTTCTGAGGAGCGACCTTTTGTATAGCAGAAAGTACCTCATCAAATGTAATTCCACTAGCTATGTTTATCTTCACGGACTTACCGTACATAGGAATGATCTTGATATGACCTCCAGTAATTCGTCCAGGTCTCTTAGCCTCGATTACATTTACATGCTCCCAGAAGAACTCGAAACTCTTCTTTTTAGTATTCAACTCCTGAAGCAGCCTCTCCTGCTGTTCAGCCCTTCCAGCCTCTTTAACCGCAGCTATAGTACTAGTGATAGGAGATAGACTATCCATAAATGCTCTCATACGTGATTTGACACCCGCAATTCTGCGATTGGTAATATAGAGATAGTAAGGCTCAATATACTTGTAGAAAAGTATGGTCTCCTCAGTTGATACAGTGGGTTGTTCAGCTGGCTGAGGGGGTGGAGGCGGAGGAGGGGGTGGTAGAGGTTGCGGGCGTTCAGGTATCCTAGGCGTTAGTGCTGTTCCACAGAAAGGACAAAATCTGAAGTCAGGCCTGACCTCTCGACCACACCTAGGACAATATGGCATAGACGACACTTTTAAGCGGTACTCGGAATTTAAAAAGATTGTGATATTCTCTAAATATAATTATTGCATTCTCTACTTAAGTAAATTCTGAATCCTACTACAATTCAAGTTCTAGCGTTACCGCTCTAACTGAAAGTGAAATCGTAAATTAACCGCAAGAAAACTCCTTACTTTAGTGAGCCGAGCGTAAAGGAGTATCTCAAAAACTTCTACATGAACAAATTAGAAAAATTGAAAAGAGGTTAGAGGAGCTACGAGAAGAGGGGAAAAGCTCTAAGTAGAGAGGGGTAAAGAACTAACTATGAGTCTTAAAGATACTAATATTCCGGAATTCCTTCCTCCTCACTAATAAAAACAACCTATTATTACCTAGCTTTTCGAGATACTATAAGTTGTTAGTATGGGAGGTGTTAGATATTAGTGGTAATAGATTATTAGAAATAGCCTTTGTTGATAGCCGTAGTGTCCTTTACTTTACTCAATAGTGTCTTTTCTAAAATTGCTTTACTCCATGTTAGACTTAAACCTCATGACCTGCTGTTTTGTCAAGAACAGATACATCGTCCCATACTCTACACTAGGCTCTATTTGGCTATTCTCATACCACTCATTCCATGAAGTTATGAATATCCAGTCGGGATCATGCTTTAATGCTGTATTCCATGAGTCTATGTAGTACCTCCCATCTTGTCTTGGCTCTAATAATCTCCCAATCCCCTTAATCAAGTAGTTATCAAATCCCGGGGTTACTGTAGCCACAAAGAGCTTACCTCTCTTACGAAGCTCTTTACTAACTCTCTCATAGAGAGAGGAGAGATCAATTCCCTTTGTGGTAAAGCCTATAGGATTATAGGTGTGCAATCCGTCCATAACCTCAGCATACCTGGGATCTAAAGAGTCACCTATGATGAATACTTCATATCCCTCCTCCTTCAAATACTTCCTTATTCTCCTCCATTCTTCAATATCATCAGTACAGGACTCTTTTAGCTGATCTATTACCCTACCGTATACGACTATTACGGGCCTATCACCTACTTTTAACCATTTAGGATGCCTACCATACCGTTCTAGTATTCTCATGAAGTCATCGATTATGTTTTCAGAAACCGATGCTCTACCATACTTAGCGTTTTCATAGTATAGTGTCACTGAGAAACCCTCTGGAGCCAGCTCAAGTAGTTTATGCAGAGTAGCATCAGAGCTTAAGACCACTTTATAGCGCATATCCTCTCTAGGAAATTCAACCTTGTCTGGAAAGCCCCACCAGGAGACTATAAAACCATCTATAAGAGCCTGTCTAGCTTGGTATATATGCCTCCTGATAGTGTACTCACTACTAGAGTCATATAGACCATCTAAAGGATACGAAGGAGTTGCAGTCTCTCTCCTTCCCCTTACTACCTTCTCAGGATCGTAGCCAGCACTGTTCCATCCCAACCACTCATGTACTACACCCGTTCCCCAAGGAGTTCCGTACCAGGCATAGTAGAAAGCTAGGACCTTTTTATCGAATCCCAGCGACTGCATTACACTCGACCTCAGCTATCCACCCTCACTCCTATCCATATTTAAGCTTTGTCTCCATGGACTTTATTAGCTTGTTGTCAAGAGAGGAAGAAAAAAATTACTGAGTTTAGTCTCTGCCCCGTTAGAAACGGACATTGTTAGTCTACTTTTGCTAGAAGAGAGTAGAAATTCCTTCAGCAATCTACCAAGCTTTAAGAATCTTTTTACAACCGAGATATGTATACTAGAGCAGAGGGCCTCAAATGCTATAAGACCTCAAGTTCATGGCTACTTCAAGCTCGTCACTTCATCTAGCGCTCTTTTGTATATTTTCTCAGCAATTTCAAGCTTATCCACTAGAATCCTACCACTTTCGAGTGCTTCTAGAATAAACCAAGCTGGTGCATGATTTAAAATTCTGATGTCCACAGGATAACCTATTTTCTCAGAGAGCACCTTCTCCAGTATGAACTTATAGTTTAGAGGATCCACACTTGGATCTGTGTAGAGGGCTATATCAATATCCCTGAAGGGATAGTCCTTTAAAAAGGATCCATAAATTACTGCTAGTAGAACTCCTCTACTCCACTCTAGGATCTTTTTAAGCTTGTCAATGATCTTTTTCTTTTCTTCTGAATCTATTTCATAAAATTTAAATTTTTCATACATTTCTAATTCTAATGACATATTCCTCAACCTCTTTAATAAGATCCTCGATTATTTTTAATCCATTACTCTTGGTCTCCCTGTATATTCTAGAGTCATCTATCTCCCAGTATCTATGTATTATTAGGTTTCTTAGTCGAGTGAGCTTCTCCATTTCTTCGCCTATCCTAGGAGATATGACCTTATGCTCAACTAGTCTCCTAAAGATGTGGGGGTACCCCTCAACTCTCTTAATGCCTAAAAGCTTCCTTAAGATGTAGAGTCCTAAACTAGCAGAAGCCTCCACTATTTCCACAATTGCCAAACGTAGGGTATATCTATTCCTTATATCACGTATGAACTCATCATATTCCATATCAGTGATACTCCTAGCTATCTTTAAGGATTCTCTGATCTCCGCTAGTAATCTCTTAATTCTCTCATCGTTCACAGTAATACTGCAATATCCCTTATATAAAAGCCATACCAATAGTAGTTCTCGCTATAAGCCTTCTATGAGTTTAACCTTTGCTGTTAAGGAGTCTAACAGTAAGTTCTAAGGTTTTAAGCACGAGAATCCCGAGCAGAGGCTTCTCAGTATCGAAACTATTGTCAGTATAAGATCTCCAGCTCGAGATTTTTATGTAGGCTACTACATACCACACCTCAACATCCTCCTAATATCTTTAAGGAGAAAGTAAACACTTAAGCTTAAAATCATTTTATCTCTGGTGGTAAAACTGTTCATTGATGAGATTGTTGAGTGGGTTCTTAAGAGAATTAAAAAGTTTAAGTGTAGAGCTAAAGTTCTAGACTACTCGATAGGCCGTTCGTACAGTTACGTACTAGTTGGTGATGATAGAGGTAGAAGTCTAGGTCTAGCTCTAACACCTATAGAGGATATCATTGGGTGTAAGCTTACACCCTCAAGAAGGCC
>Ga0190367_1001830_pt1 | contig 11747 bp, 25 predicted proteins | sample 4872181011_MG_FD_171838 | JGI IMG/M metagenome (GOLD analysis project Ga0190367, IMG submission 171838) | Hydrothermal vent microbial mat bacterial communities from Southern Trench, Guaymas Basin, Mexico - 4872-18-10-11_MG | ecosystem: Environmental > Aquatic > Marine > Hydrothermal vents >... | reverse complement strand
CCTCTATAACCCCCCACTCGCCCTTACTACGCCCCGGCCCCAGACATATCCGCCTCAGGAAGGGAACGAGGACCTCCCAGCTCCTGATGAATTTCGCGTCCTTAGTCCACAGCTCGAACTCGAACTCAGCCTCCCTGATGATCTCATGGACGCTGAGGACACTACCGTAGGGCCCCCTAATAGTGCGGACGATGAGGCCATCAGGCTCCCTACGCCCCAGGTAGATGCGCCTCGGCTCAACGAACACACGGAGCCACGGCTTAGTCAGCACGCGCTGGAGCCCAGCCGCCCTAATCGCGTCCTTAATCCACCCGAGCACCTGGCCGGGGACGAGGTAGATGCCCTTGTCGTCCCTCCTGAACCTCTGGACCGTGAACTCCTCCCTCTCAACGCCCTCGAGCTCAACGTCCGGGCTGACCTCGCCCTCGAACTCCTTCTCGTAGTGGCGGCGGACGTACTCGAGGAGGCGCTCCTGGTCAGGCACACTACCGAGCAGGTCGCGCACCCTGAGGCGAACCTTAATCACCGTCCACCTGACGCCCTTCACGCCCGAGCCACCTCACCGCCTCCTGTTCCTCCACAGCTTCCACCGAGCCGCCAGCCTAAGCTCGAAGACGCCCCCGCACTCCCGGCACTCGAAGAAGCCCCCGTTCGTATGGCGGAGAGGCCCGCCGCACTCCGGGCACACGACGTTCTTCACGGCCGCCAGGAAGTCCTCGATGGCGCTACTCTCGCCCAGGATGAGCCTGCCCGCCACGAGGACGCAGAAGCGGACGGCCTCGCTCCTGTTCGCACAGATGCCCTTATCCACGAGCTCCCGGAGGACGCGAAGGCACTCGGGCGTCAGGCTGATGCTCATCACCCGGCACCTCACGGCCCGCCCGCCTCCTCCAGACTCGTCGATACGACCCACCTCACGCCGTCCCAGTCAGCCGCGAACAGCGGGGCATTACAGCGGCGGCAGTAGGCCGTGATGTGGTTCCCCGTCCTCTCAATCCTCAAGCCCTCGCGCAGTATCGCGTCCAGGATCTCCAAGCACGAGCGGTGGAAGGGGCGCCACGCCCTCTCGCGGGCCTTGATCGATTTCCCGCAGATGAAGCACTCGAGAGGCCGTTTCCGCTCCCTCTTCCCTGAAGGACGCCGAGCAGCACTATAACCCCTACTAAGTAGGGATGATGTAGCCACTTGGGCTCCTTTCACCGAGAGGGCCTCGGAAAGCGTTAGCTCCCCTCTCTCGACTTGTTCCTGGACTTCTCTCGGCAACTCGAGTATCGGCCTGTACTTCTCATACCACTTGACGCTGACGCCCACCCGCTCACAAGCCTTCTCGACAACCCAGCCCTTCCTAACGAGGTAGGCGACAGCCTTAAGCCTCGACACAGGGCCGTAGCCCGCCTGAGCCACGTTCATGTCGAGAGCTTGCTGGAACAGGGCGACGTCCTCCACGTCCTCCCCGACCTCGGTGACGAGGCACGGCACCTCGCGGAGACCGAGCTCGCGGGCGGCCTCGAGGCGCGTCACGCCGTCGAGGACGATGTAGCTACTCCCCCTCCTCGCCACGACGACGGGCACCCTGAAGCCGTACGCCATTATCGAGCGCTTGAGCTCCTGGACGACCTCGGGGAGGCGGAGCCTTATCTCGCCGGCCCACTCCGGGAGCTCGATGACGTCAAGCGGGAGGGTCTCGACCCTCATGGCTCACCACGCCAGGAGAACGCGGCTTATCCGGTAGCTCCCGCACCTCGGGCAGGCCGGCCTACCACCGCGCTTGAGGGGCTCCGAGAACATGGCGTTGCAGTCGAGGCACACCCAGACGTAGATGGGGTCCCTGCTCCTCAAGCCTCTATCACCCCGGGCCTCACCTCGAAGCCCTCGAAGAACTTGCGGAGCCACGCCTCAGCCTCCTCGCGGGTCTTCTCCCTCCTCCTGCGCTCTCTCTCGACGCCCCAGATGACGGCGGGGCAGACGCACAGGAGCACCTCGCACCGGTAGATGGTATCGCCCTTGTCGGCTGTCAGGACGAGAACGTAGCCGTACCAGGCGATGTCCTCGTCATCCCACGCCTTCCTGATGTAATCGCGCCTCACCGTGCGGATGCCCTCGCGCCTCAGCTCCTCCCTGAACTCCTCGGGGTCGTGGATTGTGATGATGCACCTCCCGGTGGGGCGAGGGGTCTCCCGGCCCGGTGCCCCGGGGGAGAGGGTGGCAGAGACCATGAGACCCGACGAGCCCGTACTACGGGACACCGGGCTCCCGGGCCTACTCACGCTTCTCCTCCCTCCTCGCTGCAGGTATTGGGCAGAACTGACGTAGCCTACAAAGACGGCATTCCCAGTCGTAGCGCGGAGCCTCCGTGCTCTTTATCGCCGCCACCACGTCCTCGTCCGTGAAGGGCTCCGTTATCTCGAACTCCGCCATCCTGTCGGGGAGGACGTAAATGAGCCAGCCGCGCTGAGCGCCCGTGAGCCAGAGGTAGTACTGAACCTGGTGGATGTGGTGGGGGTGCGGTATCCCCTGGCCCGGACGACCCGTCTTCACCTCGAACACCACCTCCTCGCCGTTCTCGCCTGCCGCCGTCACGTCGGGCCTCCCCTTCACGACCACTTCTTCACCATCGACCTCGAGCGTCCTCAAGTACTCCTTCTCCACGAGAGGCGTGAGGTCGAGAACCCCGAGGACGTACTCGGCTATGAACTCCTCGACCCCGCGGTGGAGGAGTATCGCGTGGATGAGGAACGGGTCTCTGTGCCATACGTTGAGAGCCGGGTACGCCAGCTCCAACTCGCGCTTCTTGGGGCACAGCGTCAAGTCCGTCACCCAGTAGGTGCCGGGCTCTCTGCGGGCCCTGAGCTCGTGCTCCTCCCTCAGGCGCCGGAGTATGTAGGACAGGGGCGTGGCCATCTACTTCACCTCCTCCGGCTTCCTGAAGACCTCAATACGAGCCGCGGCCGTCGATATTTCAGAGGCACCCCTTACGGAGACGATGGCGAGGAGGCCGTCCTTCTCCAGCCTCTCGAGGACGATACCGGCGAGGAACTGGCCCAATTCCTCCGGCGTCATCTCGAGCCTCTCGGGTCGTTTTATGGCAGAAGCATACTTCCTGTACAGGACGACGAGCTTCATCACTCGCCCTCCCCGCCCTTCTTCTCCAGGAGCTCGACCTCGAACCTCACGACACGGCCCTGACGGCCCACGCGCTTAATCCGCACCTTAAGGCCCTCTAACGAGCCGTGCTCCTCGGCCAAGAGGGCGAGCTGCTCCGCTAAATTCACGTGGGCGAAGACCATCGTCATCTCCTCCCCCTCGTGGACGACGTCTATGGCGAGGCGCTGGCCGTACTTCGTCTTCAGTATCCTCGGCTCAGGGTCAAGGAACTCAACGGTTATCTCGTCCCCATCACGAAGCGGCGGGAGGAACGGTAAGTTGCGGCGCCTCCTCGGTGGCCTTCCGAAGAATCGCTTAAACCACTCACTCACGGGCCTTCACCTCCTTCTTCTCGAGGAGCTCGTCTATGGCCGCCTTTAGGGCGCTGAGCTCGTCCCAGGGCAGGTAGATGACCATGTGGCGCTCGCTGTCCACGTCCACGATGCGGAGCAGAACGCCCGTGCCCGTGACGTGCTCGATAAGCTCGAGGAAGCGCTCATAACCGCCTATGCGCCAGTAGAGCCTCTTAACCGGCTTCCTCATCCTTCACCGCCTCCTCCCGATACGCCCCAGGTACCCCTCCGGGCCTCCCGGAGAGGTGAGCCTCGCCCTGCCCCCTGGGCGATCCCCCGGGCAGGGCCATCGGCTTCACGCGCCTGTACAGGAGCGCCGTCTCGTCGTTGAGGCGGATGATGTACACTTCGAGGTCGTCGCCGGGCTTCAGCCCGAGGGCCTCACGAGCCCGGCGGGGCACGAGGATAGCGAGGCTATTGCCGGAGCGGCGCACTGTCGTCAGGCCTATTAACCGTGCTCTCACGTCCTCACCCGTTCCTACATCCGCTTACACGTCTATATAAGTACTCCACCACTTAGTACTCCCGGTATTCGGGGTATCATAGGTGCGCTGACCACAACATCCGGAATCGCGTCCTTTAGAGGCGGGTTCAGCGCCCTCTCCGGTGGAGGACGCCCGCTGGATGGAAGTATTCCCTTTATTCCTATTATATATATTATACTTAGTAGAGCAGGTTCCGCCACCCCACCACCTACCACTTAAATACCCGGTGTTAACGTGCTACTTCTCCACCTCAAGCCCGAGGAAGCCCGACCTCACGGGGATAGAAGTACCGAAAGTCTTATAAGTGTACTCAGACTACCTGGTAGTGGGGAGCGAGATGGAGCCCCGGACGAACCGCATAACCCCCACCGGCGCCCCGGCGGTGGGCGGTAGCGCGCCCGCTGGCCCCGGTGATTTTTTGGCCTCCAGGCCCACCGGGGCCGGGGGAGCCGGGGCAGAAGAGCTACGTAAAGCCATCCTCAGCTGGCTTGAAGAAGAGCAACCAGAGCCCACGCTGACGTTTAAGCCTGCGTGGTGGAGGCACGGCGAGGCAATATACGAGAACATCTACGCTGACGGCCAGTACCTCGGTATCAAGCGCTTCAAAAACGGCGCAGTCTACGTGCTGGTAGTGAACAAGATAAGCGGTACGACGCTCTACAGAGTGCCCGACGATATTCTCGACAAGACGAGGGGCACGAGTGAGAGGTGAAGCGAATGCCCGCGGGGGAGGTCGTGATTTTAATTGCCCTCAAGATCGGTGATACGGTCAGCCAGAATGGCCGCGTCCCCGTCGAGCTCTTCGAGCCCGGCACGTGGCTGAAGACGAAGAAGTACAGCCTCAAGGTCGAGAGCATCGAGAAGATAACGTATTACCGCGGCAAGTACTACATCGCCTACAAGACGGAGAACGCCGACTTCTACAAGCAGAACTTCAGGACGAGCGATGAGCTAAAGGGCGAGCCCTGCCACTTCTACACGGGCGAAGCGTGGGTCTGCGGTCGGTGCGGTGCTGAAATTGGCACGGAGGAGTGGGACATGGGCGAGTGCCTCGAGTGCGGCGCGCCCTCCACCGAGTTCAAGAAGGTCGGCACGACGTTCGTGGTGGCAAGGCCGAGAAGGGAGTGGAGGCCCTTCAAACGAGAAGGCAAGCCTCCGGCTGAGGTCGCAAGCTTCCTCGAGGTCGCTGAGCTCTACCGCGCCTGGAGGGCGAGGAGGGAGAAGTGAGATGGCGAGAACAGTCAAGATATCGCTCGAGACCTACGAGCTACTCGTCAAGCTGAAGGCCAAGCTAATGACGAAGGAGAAGCGCAACGTCAGCTTCGACGAGGCAATAAAATACGCCGTCCACCGAGCACTAAGCGAGTAAGCCCCGAATCCCCCCTTATTTTTTTCTCCTACCCAAATATCGCTTCTCTCAGCTCACGTAATGCCCGCATCAACCTCTGAGCCGTCTCGTACTTCTCCCGGCAGTGCTCCAGGACGTGCTCCACCTCGTCCGGCGATATAGCCTCGCCCTCCGACATCTTCCTCAACAGGCCCGTCAGCTCCTCCAGCATGTGGCGCTGGAGATCCTCGAGCTCCGAGACGGCGTCCAAGACGCGGACGACGCACTCGGCTATGCGGAAGAGCTTCCGCCCGTACTTCTTGAGGTAGTAGGCGATGATGGGAACGAGGACGGTCAGGATACCCGCTATTATCTGGGCTATGGCCTCGGCCACCACCCCTACCACCACGCCCGAGATGGGGCGGGCCCTAATAAATCACTCTATCGTGATGAGCCAGAGGACGCAGGCGGTGTAGGTGTCCGAGGTGCTCGAGTTGTAGGCGTAGAAGCTGAGGCGCTTGGCCTCAGAGTAACTCCAGCTCGCCAGAGGCGCCCCCTCATCAAATATACCGCCCGAGAGATCCCGCTCGTCCTCGACCACAGCATCCGTCTCGTTATGGATGCGGGCGAAAACGGTGCTGGCCGGAGCATCCGACCAGCCTATAACCTTCCAGAGCTTGAGCGTCCTATTGGCCGGGAGGTCGAACCTTAGGCCGTAGGCCCTGGCCGCCGTGCCCACGGTCTGGAGAGGAACCAACACCGTCAGAGGCGAGTACTTGTGGTCGCCGATGCGGGCGTACCCCGAGAGCTCGAGGTTCTTCCACCGGTAGGACGAGGAGCCTATCGAGTACGTGGCGTCGGCGTGGGGGAGGAGGTCGTTCTCGAAGGCGGCTGTTCGAGGTCGCCGGGGCCACCCACGGGCCTTATCAGCCCGTCAGGCAACCCACGACGACTACCTCCAGCCGCCCGTCGGCATCCACCTTCAGCGGGTGGAAGAACTCCCCTACGCCGTGCGTGCCCTCCCAGCCCTCAAGCGCGCGTATGGGTATGAAGTGCAGTTTCGTCCACTCGATGTAGCCCGTCCCGCCCGTCACGTAGGCCTCGACGAAGAGTTGGTCGTGCTCCCAGCCCTGGAGGACGATGCTCACGCGCTCATACCTGTCCGTGTACTCCGTGCTCGTGAAGGTCAGCTCGGCGAGAGTGCCGCGCCACTCGGACCTCAGGCGGACGTGAAGCTCCTCGCCCGCCGTGTCGATGCGCGCCCTCACGCCCCACTCGATCATGAAGCTACGGGTGGGGAGCCACCCCGGCCTCGGCCTGCACACCGTCACCTCCGCCCAGCTCGTCTCCGTCACCGTGTAGCCCGCCGTGTCCTCCCAATGCCACGGGCTGTCCATCGGCCAGGCGGCCCCCTTACCCGATGCGGGCGGGGCGGAGTGCACCGTCCTCCTCAGCTCGTCCAGCTTCGAGTGAGCCGTAGCATCCGGGTAGTCAGCCGGGAAGTTATTCACGTCCACCTGAAGGTGATTATCCGCATCGAACAACAGCTTGTCCGTCTGGCTCTTTATGCCCGAGAGAGTATCCTCGCTCGCCCTCGTCGAGAGGGCCACGTCCAGATTACTCGGGTTGGGCAGGGAGAGAACGTCCACCTGCGGGTGATTATCCGCGTCCAGAGCGATGTTCTCGACGCTCACCTTCTTCAAGTCGGAGACCTGCGCGTCAGGAAGCGGGTAGGAGGCCGGGAGGTTCTCGACGTCCACGTGGACGTGACCATCGGCGTCGACCATCGCCTCGTGATAGGCCGGCGTCGCCGCGTAATCGCTCCCGCCGACGCGAACAAAATCCGACCTCCCGAGGACTTTGTCCACCTCGATGTCGAGGAGCCTCGCGCAGATATCATCGAGCTTGGAGTGGGCCGTGCTATCCGGATAGTCTGTGGGGAAGTTCCCAACATCCACCGTGCCGTCCACCGTCAGGCTACCACCAGCATCACTCACGCGCACCGTGTCCGCCGCCACGCTCTCCAGGGCATTAGTGAGCTTGGTCAGCAGGTCCTTCAGGTCACGGAGTAATCCGAGGAGCTCCGCCTGGCTCACGGCCACCACCTCGCCCGATAATCACGCCACCTCGGGCAGATAAAGGCTGAACGTGAAGACGTAGAACTCATGACCACACTCAGGGCACCTAAGCCGAGTAGCCTTAACGCCCACCTCGAACACATGCCCACACTTAGGGCACTTGACCCGCTTCCTCAAGCTCCCACCTTCCTACGCACTATCAGGGCAACGTGGACGCTCCCCACTAAATCATTAGGCGTGGGGTTCTCCACCTCGAAGTGCCACTTGTGCGAGTACTCGGCCTCCGGGTCAGTAAACTCCGTACTCGCCCAGATGATGCGCTCGTACTCGTGGTAGTACGGGCAGAAGGGGAAGGTGAAAGTGGCTAACAGCCTGTCGTCGAGGTAGATGTGGAGGTAGTGCGTATCGCTCATGAAGCCCGCCCACTCGACAAACATGCCATAGTAGCCGGCAGGTTGCTCCCAAGGCGTCTCCATGTTCGTCTCCAGGTCGATTAGAGCCGCCTTCTGCCCGGACGGGAGCGGGTTATCGGGCGGGAATACGGCGAGGAAGATCTTCCACTTCTCCCCCGGGGCGAGGAGCCACTGACAGTAGGAGTGCCCCCCGTAGAGGCGGACGCCCCTCAGGAAGTCCGGGAAGCCCACGGGATCACGGGCCCCCGGGTTATGGCCCGGAGGGCACGGGCAATTACCGTTAGAGGAATAGCGCATTTTCACGCTCCTCACGGGGAGAGGCGGCCAAGTAGCACTATTATCCCTACTGAGTAGGGATAATGTACCGAGTCGGCGCCCTCTCACCCGCCTGAATGGGCGAATCACCTCCTCCTCACCCCCCGGGCGCGTAATGGCCTCACGCCCACGACGCGCTCGAAGAAGGCGAGGCCGGCGCGTAGGAAGCGGGCCCACAGGCCGCGTGGCTCCAGCTCCCGCAAGTGGAGCGTCTGGACGCGGACGTATATCGTGTGGTCGTAGTAGGTGTCCTCGTTGTACGCGAGGAGGCGGAGAGGGCACGGGTGCTCCGGTAGCTCCCACGATAAGTGGGCCCAGAAGCTCTCACTATCCCCTACAATCCAGGTGCCCTCCTCCTCGGGGAGTATCAAGTCCTCGCCGTAGCGGAGCTGGATGCCCGCTAAACAGCAGCAGCCGGGCGGGAAGAGGAAGCCCACCCGCTCTAAGATATCGCCCTCGACACTAAGCCCTACTTCAACGGGCTCCTCCGGAGGCGTGTTAGCGGGCACGGTTACGGCGCGGACGTAGAACGGCATGCCCGTGTCAGACGAGGACGCCCGAGAGATAAACGTAAGCCTCCCGAGCCTCCGCCGTGTTAACGTTTCTGTACGCCAGGATGACGGGCTCACCGCTCTCGTAGAGTAGCTCGACGTCGAACCTCAGGGTGGCGCCATCACCCACTAACGGGCGCTCCTCGGGGAACACCGTCTCCTCGCCGCGCTTCAGGGACAGCTCGAGCTCCCCCGCTGTGCCGGGCGGGAAGCGGACGGTGACCTCGTCTATCCTGAGCACCTTGCCCTCCGGCACGGTGTAGATGGCCTCCTCACCCGACGCCCCGGCGTCCGCCTTAAGGTGGTAGGGCACGGTTACGCGGGGCATGCCCACCTACCTCAGCTCCACCCGTACTCGAGCTCCAGGACAGCGTACTTAACGTCCGTGGTGGCGCCGCTCGTGGCCGAGGCCGTGGTCACATTCACCCTAAGCTCGAGGAGGTTGCCCTCGGTAATGCCGTCCTTCAGGTCATCGCTCTCAACGTCCGTCCCCGTGTTCCCGGACACGGAGCCCACCACGGAGCCGGCGGTAACATCGTACAGCTCGATGGCCGTCTCGCTGTCCGAGTGGCTGGCAGTCCAGGTGGCGCGTATTTTCGCGCTCTTGAGGCCCGCTGTCTTCACCTTAAACCTCGGGCCCTCGTACTTGACGCCAGTCGAGTCAGCCGCTAAGCCGGACTGCTCGAGTATGCCGAGTACCGGGACGATGAGCGTTATGGCGTTCGGCCTGAGCTTCTCGGCTGGCACGTTATCGTCGAGTAGCTGGAAGCCCCTAACCACACCCACGCCAGCTCACCCCGCACTCAGCCCGCCTTCTCCAGCTCCAGGACTATGAAGATGTCACGGGTCTCGGCGTAGTTGTTCGTCACGCTCAGGTACAGCGTCTTGTTCCTCGTGAAGTCGTAGTTCAGCTCGATGACCATCTTCGGCGTGTCCTGGAAGTAGGAGAGGGGCACCCTGTCCTTCGTGAAGGTGAAGTCGTCTATCCTCGCCGTCACGGTGACGTTCGCCAGGCTCTTATCGTTCTTCTCGATGGCCACGAGGCGCACGAGCTTGTAGTCCTCGTCGGCCGTCCAGGACTTATCCACCGTCCCGCCGGAGCCTATCGTCCCCAGGTCTATCGTCTTGAAGATCTTCACCATCTACGCCATCACCCCGCACGGTGGTACTTCGCCAGCACCCAGATGTCGAACCTGAACGAGGCGCCAGAATCCGGCGTCTGGTCGGCACCCGATATGTTCTTAATCCTCAGGCTCAGCGTGTGGTCGCCCTCCACGGTAAGCGGGTACTTGGCCCAGCTCCACATCTCCTCGCTCTCGCTCGTCTCGTTGTAGTTCGGCAGGCTGTACACGTCTATGCCCTCACGGAGCGTCGGCGAGAAGAGGAACTCGAGCGGGCTGTTATCGAGGTAGGCCGTGAGGGCGAACATCCTCGGCGTGAACGTCTTACCGGACTTGGCCAAGGCCATGAGGCCATCGAGCACGTACTTCTCTATCGTCTTGGGCGTGAGGCTTATCACCTCCTCCTCGTCGTCAGCCGCCCACGTGGCGTCCGTCCCGTGGTCGTGATACCCGTAGAGGTACGTTATGTAGTGGTCGCCCTGCGTCCTGAACCTCGCCTCGTAGGCGGACGGTAGCCCCTCACCGGGCTCGAGCTGGAGCACCTTGCCGATGATGCGGAGATAGGAACCAGAGGCACCCTCGAACTTCACGTCCGTCTCGGGGGGCACGACCACGTAGAGGTCGCCGAGGTCGAGGGGCCCGACGGCTACGCCCGTGTTCTTCCTCAGCGGTGCGAGGTTTACGATGAGCTCGAGAACCGGGGTGCCTTGGACGGAGAGGGTGCCCTTGGTGGTGCTGTCCGTTCCGACGCGCTCTATGACGAGGGCCTGGCGCTTGTCCGTGGAGTACTCAGTACCCGAGGCTAAGTACTTGTCCAGCGGGAACTCCCTCACGCTCAACCACCCCCATACCCGCGTTAAGCCGCCTACTTCCTGCGCCACTTGCCCTTCAGGGCAACGAGACCACGGACGTTGTTCACCATCTTGTTTATCCTCTCCTCCAGCGTCGTCACCGGCATCTTGTCCAGCTCCTGGACGTGGGCGAGGAGGAGTGGATGCCAGCCCGTCACGAAACGCTCCACTTTCGCCCTCCTCACCGTGACGCCGGGAACGAGGCGTTCAGCACCGAGCTCGCTCGCGTACTTGAACCAGTCCTCCATGGTGACGAACTTCAGGGCCTCAGCACGCCTCTTCTCGGCTATCACCTTCCTCATAGCGTCGGCGTAGCGAGGCTCAGCGGCTATGCCCGCCTCTATCGGGTTCTTCTTTGGCGCAGAGATGCCCACGACGTAGTTCGTCCTGCCCACGGCCTCCAGGTTCCCTATCTGCCTCGCAATCCAGTCCTCCGGGCTCAGGAGCCTCTTCACGCCCTTGAAGGCGACCTCCGCCATACTACTCCCTCCGTGCCCATGACGGAGCACCGCGGAATTTAAACGCCATATCCGCTACCACCAGGAAGAGCCGTTTATACGCCCCCACGCCAAAGAGTGATGGTGCCAGCATGGCGGGAAGGAGGCGGCTGTACCGCATAGTCCACGAGCCCTATCTATTCAAGTTCCTCGTCGAGAACTTCCCACCCGGAACATGGGACACCAACGTCCGCGTCGGAATGCCCGATGAAACAGTACGCGCCATGGTGCCCGAGGAACGATGGAAAGGAATGCTCCTCAACTGGATGGGACGAGTAGACGCCCTCGTGCTACTACCCGATAAGGTCATCCTCATCGAGGCCTTCATCAGGAACCAGTTCGGGAAAGTCGAACAGCTCCTCTACTACGACTACCTATTCGAGAAAGACCCACGCTTCAAAGAGCACTGGGACAAGCCCCGGGAGTTGTGGCTCGTCACCCCCATAAACTGCCCCCCATACTTCGCCTTCGCCCGAAAATTCGGCATAAAACCCGTCCTCTACATCCCCCACGAGATCGTCCCCTACCTCGAGACCCTCACGCCCCGCGAGCGCACCGGCAAGAGACGTGCCTTCCCCATAAGCCCATAGACCCCCACCCCTGGATTTTTAC
>Ga0190367_1001829_pt1 | contig 11747 bp, 20 predicted proteins | sample 4872181011_MG_FD_171838 | JGI IMG/M metagenome (GOLD analysis project Ga0190367, IMG submission 171838) | Hydrothermal vent microbial mat bacterial communities from Southern Trench, Guaymas Basin, Mexico - 4872-18-10-11_MG | ecosystem: Environmental > Aquatic > Marine > Hydrothermal vents >... | reverse complement strand
GTTCTTTTATTTCTAACTTTTGAGTATAAGGATTGTAATAAAACCTTTTCTGCCAGTTTTTAAACATACTATCTGAACTTTTAATTAAAGTTGCATTGCTAATTAAAGTTAAACCTATTATTAAAGCTATCTTTTTCATTACCCCACCCCCCCTTATTTGTATTCTTCTCCTCTATAATAAAGAAATTCAATTTTCCTTAATAGCTCATTTCTTGCTTTTAAAATGCTATAATAATCTGAATCGGATTCAAAACAAATTCCATGCAACTTTCCATATTCACATTTTTCACAATCTAATTTTTCTGTTCCTTGCCCATGCAATAAACAAAAATAACATGCTGTAGCTTGTAAAGGTAACTCTCTAACCATAATATATAAAAGATTCCTCTTATACCTCATAAGATCTTCCACTGTTCTTACTCTCTCCATCTCCTCTATACAAAGTTCCAAGTGACAATTTAGTTCTTTCTTCCATTCTTTTAAATTTTTTACTAATTTTTTTCTTATTTCTTCATTAACTATCATGGCATTCTCCTTTACCAATCTTCTTCATCAAAATAAAACTTGGGTCTTATTTCGTATTCATCAGAAAAAGGACTTTTTTCAATTATATAAGGATTAAAATAGCCACCAGGTCTAAAATCTTCCTCTCCACCAACAGGATATTTAGGTCTTATCTCATATTCATAAGGAGAACTCTTTTCTATCACATAAGGATTCAAATAGCCTCCTGGTTCAAATAAATTGTCTGCTTTAGCTAAAGCAATGTTTCCTAAAATTAAAGTTCCTGCAACTATAACTACTAATTTTTTCATAACACACCCCCTTTTTTTTTATTCTTCTTCTTCAATTTCTTCCTCTTCTTCATCTAAAAGAGGATTACAATTAAATGGACACTCAAAAAGCATACATTCTTCACAAGAACAAGTCCTTTCACCCCACCAGCAACTCATTTTTTCCACCTCCTTTTATTTTATTTTCTTCTAATTTTTTTATTATAACATATAAATAAAATTTGTCAAGTCTTAAAATTAAATTTTAATTGTCTTGCTTCTTTCAAAATTCTCTTTTTAGCCATTTCGCAATATTCTTGATTTATTTCTATTCCTATCCATCTCCTATTTAATCTTTCTGCTACTACTGCAACTGTTCCACTGCCTATAAAAGGATCTAACACAATTCCGCTTTCCCAACCAACATTACAACCACAATCAGTCCAATCAACAGTATATCTTTTAGGAATTTTAAATTTTCCATTTTTATCAATATATCTTTGGTCTCGTCTTGCATAACTATGTAAATTTTCCTTATACTTACCAGAATATCTATCTTCAAAAGTTAAAAAATCTCTTTCTACCTTTGTTATTCTTTCTCTTATAAATCCACACTTCTTACAAATCCATTGAGGACAAGCACATTTTAGCATTGGTTCAACTAATCTTTCAGGAAAAGTTGCAAAATGAGATTCTGGAAAGGGCTGAGTTGGAATTTCCCAGAGATCTCCTGGATTTTTACCAAGATTATGTCCAAATGCTTGATATTTTATTATTCCAGACATAGCATTTTGAACTCCTTTTCTATTTGGATCTAACCTACCAAATTTCTGTGGTAACTTTTCAAGAGAAGTTTTATGTGGAACTCTTACTACATCTAAATCAAACCAATATTTTTTATCCTTAGCCAACATAAAAATAGGTTCATAAGCATTAGTAAATCTATCTTTTACACTGGAAGGCATATGATTAGGTTTATACCAAATGATTATATTCCTCAAAATTAATTTGAGTTCGTCAACACATCTTAAAATAAAACGATAATTCTGAAGAGCCATACATTTAGCAGGAATAGGTCTTTTATCTACACATTCTCTTGTAGCTCCAAATCCTGCTCTACCTCCAAAACTTGCACGACTGTTATTCCCACCATAACAATCTCCATGGTTCCAAAATATAACCCCTGTTTTCTTTAAAATTCTCTTTAATTCTTTCATAACTTCAAAAAGCTTTTCGATATATTCTTCTAAAGAAGGTTCTAACCCAATCTGATCTTCTACTTGATAATCTCTCAACCCCCAATAAGGAGGTGAAGTAATAATACAATCTATGCTCTCATTAGGAAACTTAAACAATATTTCTAAAACATTAGCACAATACAAAATTCCATTTTCAGTTTCAAAATATTTGTTCTCTTTTGGAAATTTATCCTTCCAAGACACTTTTATTTACATTTTAAACTACACAATTTATTTTCCTGATCCACTAAAAGACCTTTATACTGCTTCCTGAATTTTAGATAATCTTCACAATCACAATTTGGTAAAATATAAATTTTTTCTTCTTTTACTTTGACTTTTTCTAAAGACAAATAAGCATAAACAAGTAAAAATAAACCAAATATAAATAAAGCTAAAGTTATTATCCAGAACTTTTTCACTTATTCTTCCTCAAAAAGCTTTTTAATTGCCTCATATTCTTTTCTTGAAATTGTTTTCACTCCATAAGGAATCCACCTCTCTCCATCCCAATACATCTCAACTATTTGAACTAAATTCTTTATTATCTTTCTTGCTGAAGTTTTATATCTTTCTGTTTTTCTTATAACAACTTCTTCCATCATAACCTCTTTATTATTATAATTCTATGCAACCCAACTCTTTTCCCTGCCCTTACTAATAAAGTCATTATTCTTCTTTTTATTTCTTTTTTTGCTTTTTCATCCTCAACACCTTTTAACTTCTCTACCAAAATTTTTAAAGCATTTTCTTCTGTTTCTTTTAAATATTCTAAAAAAGGAGTGTAATAACTTATTTTCCCTTCTCTCCATAACTTTGTAACTATATTTTCAGTTATTATCCTTCTTATTACCTTTCCTGGCTCTTTTCGCCAATATCTAAAAAGCAACACCAAAATCTCTGAATTCACTTTAAAAAACAATGCAGGAATTATAGTTCCGTCATTTTTATAATATTTCACTACATAAGGGATTCTCTCAATTTCTTTTAAAAAGTTATAAAACTTTATACTGTTCCTTTTAAAGCTAAAAAGCTTCATTTTCTATTTCCCTCAAAATCTTTTTTGCTGTTTCTAAAAACCTCTTCAAAGCTTTTTCATAATCTCTATCTTTTTCATTGAAAATTATCCCTTTTCTTTCTTGATAATAAGTTACCTCCCATTCCTTATCCTCAGGCTCATAAAGCAACGAGATTCTTTCTATCAATTCTCCTAATTCATATTTGTTTTCTTTCTTTCCATCTATTACATTCAAAGTAATTTCATATTTTGCTCTCATACCCCACCTCCTCTAAAATGGTATATCATCTGTATTGCCTTTTATTATCGTCGGTTCTTTCTCTTTTGCTTCTTCTTCTTCCTTTTTTTCTTCTGTCTTTAAAGCATAAAGCCCTCTTGAAAGTCTTATCACCAACCCTTTATTTGTTAATTTATTTAAAGCTGATTTAACAACATCATAACTTAACTTATAATATTCTGCTATTTCACCTATCTTTGCTTTTTCTTTTTTCTGTAAATATTCAAGACAAAAATCAACAATTTTTTTATTCTGTCTTTGCTCATCTATTACTTCTGTTAATTTAAAAGAACATAAATCTTCTTCAAAACGAACTTCAAACTTATAAGAATTTCTTTTCAAACCTAAATTGTCTTTAATCGATTTTAGCTTCAATTCAAATCCATCTAAAAACTCTCCTGTTTGCTCTAAATGCCAAACCACCCGTGGATAAGTCATATAGAGAACCGAACCCTTTGGCATCGGATTTTCTTCTTTAAGATCCTGCTTCGATGGATGCATAATTAATAAAGAAGCAATTCCTCTGGGCTCTAAAACATTTTTTATATAAGTAAAAATATACTCTGCCTGTCTCAATTCATTTTTCGTCATTAAAGCTGAAGTTACAGAATCAAAAATTATTAAATCAGGATTATAAACACTAATTGCCTTTCTTATCTTCTTTCTTGCTGGTGCTTCGTAAAAAGTATAAGGGAGAAACAATAATAAAAAATCCTCTATTTCTTGATTAAAAAAAACTTTTTCATTCTGTCGATAATAATTTTTAATTGCTTCAATTTTTTTAACAATTTCTTTTTTATTGCCTTCAAATGCCAAATATAATACTTTTCCTTTATAATATTCATAATTATAAACTTTTTCCTCATTCTGAACCAAAGGAATTCCATTTTGTATTCTAAACGCAAGCCAAATCGCAAAAAGAGTTTTCCCAGTCCCCATAGGAGAACATAATATTATTGGACTCCCATAAAGAATAAAAGGTTCATAAAGAAACTCTTTTTGTGTTTCTTCATTTAATTCAAGAAGTTTCTCTTGATATTTTTCTAAAACTTCTTCAAGCAAAAATGAAAATTTAAAATTTCCAGGCAATTTTAATTCTTTAACAATCTTATAATCATAATCTTCGTTCTTTCCATAATAAATTATCTCTTTAGAACAATTTGGATGATATTTTTTTATTTTTAATTTGTTTTCTTCTTTCTTAATTTCAATTTCTAAATAAATTTCTAAACTCGAAGACAAACTTTCAATTCTCGCATCAAATAAAGCATAATCAGGCTCAATAAAAGGTTTTTTAATTTCTCCTTTACAAAAATTTTCAGACAAAATTTCTAAAACATACCCATTACAAGTTGCCCTTATCATCTTCTCCTACCTCCTTAATTTTTTCCATTAAAGCCCACCTAACAAATGTCGACATATTCATTCCTAAACTCGAAGCAACTTTCCCCACCTTTCTTTTCAGTTCTTTCTCAATATTGAAACAAAGAAGCTCTTTTTTCTTAAAACTCTTCTTGTTCATCTCTTTTCACCTCCTTTCTTTTTTTTAAAAAGTATAACATCTTTTTTAAATTTGTCAAGAAGATTTTTAAAAATTTTTCTTATTTTTTAAAAACACATTAAAAAGTCCTTTTAAAGTTTCATTATTTTGAAAACAACTTAGTAATAATTTACAATAAACTGATGCCTAATCGCATTCAATTGAACCCAATTCGAACCCAGTTGGTACCCAGTTGGTACCCAGTTCGTACCCAATTGGTACCTAAACTATTCTTATTTTAAAATAATTCTAAACTACCACTTCTCGCAAAGTTCGCAAAAAATCTAAGTTTTCGCCATCTGCCAAAGTTTCGCATTGTTATTTAGGACATTTTATATATTTATTTATTAGAAGAATAATAATAAATAAATAATAAGAAGAAAAAAATAAAAAAAATAATTCTACTAAAAAGCCTTTTTATTTGAAAAACTAAATAACTGTTTTATTTTTTTCATAACTCTACTAAAAGGAGGAAGTTATGTCTAACATAATACAGCTTCCTGTTCCTGTTAAAAGCAAAAGCAAGGTTGAAACTAAAAGGGTTAAAGTTGTGCCTTGTGAAATCTATTCAAGAGTTGTCGGCTATTTTAGACCTGTTTCGCTATGGAATGTTGGCAAACAGCAGGAATTTAAAGAGAGAAAAACAATTGATCTTAATAAGGTTGCTCAATTTTGTAAACAGGCTTGATTTTTCTCTTTTTAGTGGTATAATTAATACTAAGAAGGGAGGCATCAAATAAACCATACCACACCTCCTTTCCCCCCACCTCCTTTAAAATTTTTGCCTCCCTTCTCCTATTTTATCCTATCAATAGGAACTACATCCCATTCTACTGAATGTAACTTTTTCAACTTGCCTTCTTCAATTCCTTTTAACAATATTCTATAAACTCTTTCTCCTTCTTTACCTAATTTCTTTCTTAACCACTCTTTATCTAAAGGTAATGTATGAAACCTTCTTTGTAATCTTTTTAAACATAAATAATCCATCTTAGTCATTTCTTTTAACCCCCTTTCAAATTACCCCTTAATAGCCTCATATTTGCCCTCAGATAAAAGGAAGCACTTAAACAAGTATCTTAGGTATTGTTTTATTTCTTCATTTGATTCTGGGGCAAAATAATAGGGTGTTATTTTGCCCTGAGATAAAAGGAAGAACCTTAACAAAGGTTTTGATACTTGTTTAGGTTCTTCATGCGATTTTAGAGGCATTTTTGAAGCTATTAAGGGTATATTTTAAAAAGGTTCTACCAAAATTTATACTTTTCTGTTTTCCATTCTTCTAATGGTTTTCCATACTTATAGATTTTCTTTGAGTAAGAATAGTTTATATCACAATCAGTTCTGTATTGTTTGCACTTACCTTTAACACGCCAGACACATATTTTCTTGGGCTTTTTTAAACATTCTTGATATCCTTGCTCCCAAGAACAGCATCTTTTAGTTTCTTTTAAAACCTTCCAACAAGATCTGTTATAACATTGATAAGTTATAAAAAGCTTTCCACACTTATTAATCTTATGATATTTGTAAAGAATATAAGCTTGAGATAAAAAATAATCAAAGCTATCTTTTTCTTTCCAATTGGGAAACATTTTAGAAAGTTCTTCGTCCCACCATCTCGGGGTTATCTGAGCATAACCTAAGCTACCCCAACCATCTAAAGAAGTTCTCCATCTACAATTTGATTCTACCTTTAGCTGAGCAACTGAATACCAATAAGGATAATTTATACCAAAGAACCACTCATGAGCTTTTCTTACTTTGTCTGAAAATTTCTTACAATCTTCAATTCCTGCTATACTAAGACATGGCAAAAATAAGAGCAGAACCAATAAGCAAAATGAAATAATAAGATTTTTTATCCTCATTTGTCCACTCAATTTTTCCAAGCCTTATTCTCCTAAAAAGATAAGATAAGAAATACCACCAAACCACCAAGAAAGTCTTCTTTATTATCACTTGGCAAGGAGCTGTAAAATCAAAAACCCAACCTGTCAAAAACAAAACCAAACAAACTATAATTAAAACTATTGCTAAAAACCATTCTTTAAAGTATTTCTTCATCGTCCTTTCCCTTTACTTTTTCTTTTAAATAATCAACCTTTCCTTCTACAATCTCAAGCTTTTCCAAAACTTCCTTTTTAACCTTTTTAGCATAAATCACTCCTAAACCAAACCCAACAAGAAAAGCTACTGCACAAACTAAAACTATAATTAAAAATTCTTGCATTTTTAACACCTCCTTTTTTTATTATTCACAAGCTTTTATTGCTTCTCTTAAAAGCTCTATTTCTTTTTCAAGCTTAAGATAATTGTTTAAAATAATTTGCAATTTCTCTGGATAAGTTGCATTTTCAGGAATAGGCTCTAAATCAGCTTTAGGAACCTCAGGAATTTTACACTTAATATAAACAGGCTTTTCTATATATTTAATTTCAGGTTTCATTAAACCACAAGCACTTAATAACAATAAAGAAAACAAAAATATTATTTTCTTCATTTTTCTTTTTCTTTCTCTTTTTGAATTTTTATAAACTTATCAATCATAATAGCCATCTTTTGACAATCTTCAGCAGGAACATAGACTTTCTTAGTTATCACTTTAGGGATTTTTATAACTTTAGGTTTTTTATTTATTAACTTAAGTAATTTATTTACTTTGGCTTGAAATTTTTGCTGCTGAACCTGCAGTTCTTTTACTAAATCCGCATTTACTTTTTTACAATCTGCCAGTTGCTTTTCTAAATAAAAAACTTGTTTTTCTAATTTATCGCTTTTCTGTTTTAAATAATAAAAATAGCTTCCAAATGCTCCTATCAACAAAACAATCAAACCATAAAAAAGCCACTTATAAATTCCTCTATAAATTAAGAACTGCCACATTGTTACTCCAAGGTAAAGCTAAATAATCAATTTTTATATCTTTACCTAAAATAGTTTTCAAAACATCTAAAACTTCTTTCTCATTAAAATTTCTACAAGAAGACATCTCATATCTCATATATTCTTTCTCTGGCCAAGTATGAATATAAACATGACTTTCAACTAAAACCATACCAGCAGATAATCCATATTCACCTTTAAATCCACTTTCCTCAGGAATAGGAAAATGAGCAATTTGCAATGTATGCAGAACTGGCGTCATATTAGCAGCCTCAATTGTTCTTATCAAAAGCAACTTCATAATTTCATCTGAAGATAAAAGCTCAGGAGGAACCTCATATACATTCACCAATAGCACTTTCCCCTCCATTCATAGGTTCCTCCTTTTTTTATTATTTTTACTTCTTTCTACCTCTTTTCCTCTTTACTGTTTTTACCTTAGCTACTTTAGCCAACCTTTGCCCTTTTTTAGTTTTTAAACTTCTTAACAGGCTAATAGCTTTTGTTCTTCCTCCTCTTGGTCCTTTCTTCTTCGTAATGCAAACTAAAACTTTTCGCCCTGGTTTGTTTGGCACAGGAACAACTCTATAAGCAATACACCCTCTTTTGCCACCTAATTTCTCTCTTACATATTTACCAGTCTTATACTTATAAATTGCTCCTTTTTTAAGAGGCATTTCATTACTCCTTCTTTTTTCTTCTTGCCCTTGAAATTTTCATTCTTCTTTGCAAATCTTTCCCCCATCGAGTAAGTTTTTGAGTTCTCGGCCTTAATAACCCAACAGCTTGTAATGTTATGGTTGCAACTCTAAAAGCTTCCTTTTCATCAAGTTTTCTATGTTTTTCTAATGCCCCGACAGCTTTCATAAGGAGGTAGGGCTTATCAACATCTTTCTTTTTAGCCATACCTCCTCCCTCCTTTAATTATTTTTTCTTTTTCTTTTTCCTTCCCTTAGCAATCTTTCTTGCATTTTGAGCAAAAACAGCCTCTCTTAAAAGCTCAATATTTCCTGTTTCTCTGGCTTCTCTTTTTGCTTCATTAATACACTCCTGAGTTACTCCTTTATACCCTTTCCTTATACAATACCTTGTAAACTTCCCTACTGTTCCCTTTCTTTCCATCCTCTCTTTTGCTTCCTGTAACCAATACCTGTCCTCTTTTTTGGTTGCTTTTTTCTTTTTTCTTGCCATGGCGCACCTCCTTACTACATTATTTGTCTTGCAAAAGCTTGTATTTCTTTTCTTATTCCTTTTTCTGCTCTCTTATTCAATTCAGCCCACCTTACCACTTCTTCAGGTGTAATATGCATTAAGTTCCAATATCTATAATAAATCATATCTCCCTTTTTACCAGCCTCCACAGCCTTTTCTTTGACCTTCTCATTATATTCTATTAATGCTCTTAAAGCAGCTTTTTTCTCTTCTGCTGTTTCTGCCTTGCTTAAAGCAGTTCCAAGCTTTCTCAAAATTTCGTTTCTTCTTCTTTGAATTTCTCTTTCTAAAGCTCTCATATCAAAAACTTTCTGAACACGCATTGGTTTGAATCCTAAAGCCATCATAAAAGCTTCTTTACCTGTTAAGCTCACAGGTCTTCCTTCTTCATCTAAAACAACCTCTCCAAATGTAGTCCTTAATCCAGCTTTACCTTTTATTCCTCTATACACATCTCTTATAGCAAGTGGCATGAGTTCCATTATAGCCCCCTCTTTATCTCCTCTTTTCCAAAGACTAATTGACCTTTTAATCTGTCTTAAAAGATTTTGAATTACACCTCCATAAACTCGCATTGGGTCTTCGCTAAATCCAACCCCTACACTTATTGAAATTGAAGGGGAAATATAGCCTGCTGGTCCATATTTAAGCTCAGGATGTTTGCTTAAATCTATCTCTAATTCTCTACCTGTAAATTTTCTATAAAGAGGTTTAACTACATGTTCTTTAACCAACTCTCCACCAGGTAAAGCAACTACTCCACCCAACACCATTGGAGAACCTAATAACCAACCTAAAGCCTTCCAATCTTTTTTCCTTGCAAGATTAAATGCATACCTGAAATAATGAAAAGTAAAGGTTTGTAATGCAGTTAATAATCTTCCCCAAGATTTTCTTTCTATTGGTGCTCTGTTATATCTACTTGCCCAGAAATGTCCTTCCAACATTACTTCTAAAGCCTTTTTATAAGCTTCATCAAAAGGCATTTTCTTTATCTTGCGAAAATAATCAAAAGCTCCCATAAAATGAACTGCTCTATTAACAAAAGTTTCTACATATCTAAAAGGAAGCATTGCAGTATCTACAATAGTATTCATTCCTCTCCACTGATTCATCATTTCGTCAACAATATTTGCATCAAGCCAGCCTTCTTGAATTGCCTTTCTCAAAGCCTTTCTATCCTCTAAATCCAAACCTCTTTTCCCAAATACTTTTTTAAGCCCAACAAGTAATTGTTTGGCAGGAATTTTATGATGAATATAAGCAGCTAAACCAGATGTTAAGTTCTGAGTAGCATTAATAAGAGCAGATTTTACTCTACCTCCTAAAAACCAAAGAACAATCAATCTATTAAGCTGTCTAACCTCTCTTGGTTCAGGTGTTCCAAATGCATAACTTAAATAATCGCTTAATTCTCTAATAAGCCCTTCAGGTTTATATCCTTTTCTATGAACAAGCTTATAAAATGCCTTATAAGCATGTTCCATTGCTTGTTTTTTAGCTTTAGACAATCCATATCCATATAAATAGCCTCTTAATCTCTTTTCAGCATCTTCAAGCTTTAAGCTAAATCCAGGAATATTCTTTCTTCTAATTAAATGGGCACTCCATCCTAAGCTCTTTAAGAAATTATCTATATCTTCTGCTAAATTCATATAGAAATTAGCAACATCTTCTTTAGGAAGTTTCTTAGCTCTTTCAGCTGAAGTATGTAAGAATGCTATAATCTTAGAAAATGGAATTTCTGCTCCTGCTTCAACAGGAATTCTGCTTATTTCTTCAGCAACTACTTTAACATTTTTAGGAATTGATTTGACATCAAAAGGAACCCCTAATTCTTTAAACCACTTTTCAACTACAGAGTAATCTCCTTTCTCAAAAGCTTCAGCAATTCTTTTTGCTTCAGCACTTGTTCCAACATCATGAGCAAAAATAACTTCATTAGTCTCAGGATCAATAAGCTTAACCATAAATCCACCAGTTCTTCTCTGAGGCATGTAGTAAGGGACTGGATACATTTCAGCATACCTTACAAGATGACGATAAAAAGCAGCATGCTTAGTTTTTAATTCATCAGGAACAACTTTAGGATCTGCCTTCTCTAATGCTTTAGTCAAAATCTCCTTTTCTTCATTTGACATTGGTTTAGCATCTATATATTTCTTTAAAGCCTCTTTATAGCTATCTTTAATATCCTTCCAAACTATCTCCAAAAACTTTCTTACCCTTCTATAAACATTCTTTTCTTCAGGAAGCAAATTTTTGACATTAGGATCAGGTTTGCCTGTTAAAGATTCTCTATAAAGAATTCTAAAAACTTTTTCTTTGCTCTCTTTAGAAAGATTATTAAGAGGTTTCATAATTGTTTCATCAACAGCATAAGCCCATCTATTAGCCTGAGGCTCCCTTATCCACTTCATCGCATATTCAATTTCTTTAACCTCAGGATAATAATCTCCATATCTTCTAACAATATCCTCCAGATTATATAATTTTGCTGTCCAAGTCTTAATTCCTTTTATATCTTTTCCTCTTATTTCTTTCCCATAACCTAAAATATCAGCAAGCCTATATAGTTCTTTCTTAGCTACTTTTTCTCTTGTAACTTTAGCAAGCTGATTTAATGTTTTAAATCCCTTTTTAAGAACTTCATCTAAAGGCAAGCCAGCATAAAGCTTAACTTCAGATAAAGTAAGCTTATATTTTTCAGCTAAATCTGGATAATCTTTTAATACATTTTCAGGAACAGGTTTGCCTTCCTTAAGAGCTTGTTCTACTATACCTTTATGAAATTCTTTAGCTG
>Ga0190367_1001828_pt1 | contig 11748 bp, 14 predicted proteins | sample 4872181011_MG_FD_171838 | JGI IMG/M metagenome (GOLD analysis project Ga0190367, IMG submission 171838) | Hydrothermal vent microbial mat bacterial communities from Southern Trench, Guaymas Basin, Mexico - 4872-18-10-11_MG | ecosystem: Environmental > Aquatic > Marine > Hydrothermal vents >... | reverse complement strand
GACTTTTACATGGTAACAACAGGCGTTGTTGCGGACGTCTTCAAAGAGAAGGATGTGGATGAGTTTGATGAAAAACCAAAATACCTCGTCGTTTTCGTTTCAAGGGATGAACTCACAGACGAGGCAATCGAGAGAGCGAGAAGTAAGTAGCTGGCAGGAGTTCGAAGAACTTGCGAGGGAAATCTTGGAAGCACACGGATTTAAGACTGCATTTAGGGTTGTTTTCAGAGATGAGTACGGAAGGTCTGAAATAGACGTCGTTGCAGAAAGATACGGGCTTATCCTTGCAATAGATGCGAAATGTTACACTCACACGTGGTACAGAGCTTCTGTTCTCAGAAGAGAGGCAAAAAAGCACGTTCAGCGGTGTAAACGCTATGAAAAAGTTAGTGGTAAAAGTGTTGTGCCCGTAATACTCTCCCTTATCGATGATGGTATCGTAAGCCATGAAGGCTGCATCGTGGTGCCCTTCCAAGCTTTTAACGACTTCTTGCTGAACGTGGAAGCGTACATCGATGAACTGCTAAGCTGACGGATTCTAATAATAACATCATTAAATCATTCCGTTCTTCACCATAAGTTCAGCGTTCAAAATGCTCGCTCCAGCAGCCCCTCTGACGGTGTTGTGGCCCATGACTACGTACTTGAGGCCATCGCTGTCCCTCCTCACCCTTCCAACGACGACGCTCATACCGTTGCCTTCATCCCTGTCAAGCCTCGGTTGTGGTCTGTCCGGCTCGCTTCTTACGATAATGACCTTCTCAGGCGACGTTGGTAGGTCAAGGGGCTTGAGAGACTCAAAGGCTGCGATTGCCTCCTCAACGCTCACGTCCCTATCAAACTCAACCCAAACAGCCTCGGTATGGCCATCCAGTACAGGAACGCGATGACAAGATGCTGAAATCTTGATTGGAGCGGGAATTACCTTTTTGCCATCAAACTTTCCGAGGAGCTTAAGCGGTTCTGTCTCAACTTTCTCCTCCTCACCCTTTATGAACGGGATTACGTTATCCGTTATCGCCATCGATGGAACTCCTGGATAGCCCGCACCGCTTAAAGCCTGCATCGACGCAACTCTCACCGTCCTCAAACCGAGATCCATCAGCGGCTTGAGGCTAATCACGAGCACTATTGTGGTGCAGTTGGGATTCGTGACTATGAATCCGTCCCAGCCTCTCCTCTTCTTCTGAATTTCAACAAGCTGCAAATGGTCGGGGTTGACTTCCGGAATGACGAGGGGAACGTCTTCCTCCATTCTGAAGGCTGAAGCGTTGCTTGCAACGATAAAGCCCTCCCTCGCGAAGTTAGCCTCAACTTCTCTTGCCACGTCAGATGGCAAGGCTGAGAAGGCAATATCCGCATCAACGTACTTTGGGTCCATCGGCACCATTTCCATGCCTTTAACACAGTCGGGAACGTCTGCAGAAACGATCCAGTCTACCTCTTCCCCATAAATCTTTCCTACCCTCCTTTCTGATGCTGCCAAAGCAGAAATTTCGAACCATGGATGATTTTCAAGCATTTGAACAAACTTCTGCCCCACCATGCCGGTAGCTCCAAGCACGGCAACTTTGAGCCTCATAGAAGCTTGCACATGGCTGGCACATAAAAAGATTGTTGTTACTAGCTTACCGCAAACCAGTATACAAAAGCTGAAACAAGGGCCATGAATCCTGCTAGGCTGAAAACGTATTCGCTACCAAAGCTAAGGAGGTAGCCGTAGAGGATGTTTGCAATTAAAGCAGAAGTTCCAAAAACGAAGTGAAAAGCTCCAAGCCCAAACCCCATCGACTTCGCAAGCTCGGAAACTATCCCTCTCTGTATCGCGTCGCTGAAAGCCATAAAGAGGCCAAAAAGTGGAAAGGCAACGATTGGAGTATCAAGGAGCATTAACAAGCATGAAGCGGAGAGGAAAAGGTAGCCAAGAGAAGCTATTCTGTTCTTTCCAACTTTATCGGACAGAACTCCCGCAGGATAAGAAAATGAGGCGTAAAAGATGTTAAAAACGAAATAGAGCAGCAAAGCGGTCAGAATGCTGTGTTTGGATGCTGCTATGAGAAAAAACATGTAGCTAACGTTCGCAGCTCCGAAGACGATGGAGAAGAGGAGGAATTTTTTCATTGTCATTCCGAGTTTTACCTTTCTTGCAACTCCCGTTTCCACGATGAGCCACAGCGGGATGAGAGCCGCAAAACCTATCAGCGCAGCAACGAGTATCACACTTCTGTAATTTGCAAAGTGCAGGTAGAGAAAAACGGCTATTGCGGAACCAACGACGGCTCCAAGCGTGTCCATGGCCCTGTGAAAGCCGAAAGCTTTTCCCCTCTTCGCATAAGATTCTGCAATTAATGCATCGCGAGGCGACGTCCTTATTCCCTTCCCAAGCCTGTCGAGGGCTACAAGGCCGGAGGCGTGAACGATGGATAAAGAAAGAGCGAGACCAAACTTCGAAATCTGCGATAAAGCGTACCCCGCTATTACGAGGGGCTTTCTTTTGCCCCTGATGTCGGAAAAGTAGCCTGAAACAGCCTTCATTATGTTGGAGAGTCCGTCCATGATGCCTGCAACTACGCCGATCCCCAAAGGGGTCGCCTTGAGACTGATGAGAAAGAACGGGAGAATTGGCAGAATCACCTCGCTGCTGAGATCGTTAAGGAAGCTCACTAAACTTAGAAGCTTTACGTTCCTCCATCCGGCGTTACTTTCCATGTTCGTGAGGTAACCATAAACTTCATAAACCTAATGCATAAAAGCATAAAAGGCTTGAAAGAGCATCTCAGAATTGTAATAAAAAGGGCCGGTAGCTCAGCGGTAGAGCGCCGCCTTGGCATGGCGGAGGCCTGGGGTTCAAATCCCCACCGGTCCATGCTTTAAATTTTTGCTTTGACTGCCTTTTGCAAAACCTCTAGATTTTTTTGAAAACTATTTGAATACAAAAATCAAGCTAAAATTCTTGCTCATGTCACCAAATAAGCGGTTGATATCATTTCTTGAGGACAAGCTTGTTGGCTGCTATAGACGTTAATTCAAAAGTAAGGTCTAGCTATATGGGCTTGAAGCAAAGGGAGCTTTGAAGCTTACGTTTTCTTGAGAGTTGTAGAAAGGTTCTGGTATCATGGGCTTTTACGGAGACTGGTTAAATACAGGCATGAAACGTTTGGTAAGAAATGCAAAAAGAAGGTTTCCCTGTTGATTACTACTTTATAATCCACAACATGGGGCCATATTCGACAGAAATAGAAACTCAAGCATTAGCGCTCGAAAAGATGAAGTATATAAAGATTGAAACTCACGTTCCATTACTTTATCCAGAATTTAGGGAGAGATACGACTACATACTCACCGAAGAAGGACGAAAATACCTCGAAGAAAAAGTTATTCCAATTCTGAAAAACTTGGCCAACTACAAGTTTTTAAGCTTGTAGGAGAAAATAAAGGAGAAGTACAGGAATGCTAAACCTGGTAATATTATCGTTGATGAAGTCCACCGAGAACTTTCTTTGGATAACAAGGGGAGTCAAGAAGAGAATGGAAAGAGTTGTCAACGAATTCAGAGCTATCTATGAGAAGTATTCAACCAAAAATGAGGATTATTGCCTCGTTTTTGTGGGTATAGTAGGTATTACCGAATTACTACTAAATGCCCTTGAGCAGATAATGGACGAGGAGAGAGAGAGTGGGGAATTGTACTACCCGATGCAGCTGGAAAACATTTCATTTTGTCACAAGCCGAACAAGTCGCTAGACTTCTGGAAGAATTGGAAGACTATCCACTCCCTGAGTGTGTTTCTGAGAAAGCTTGCGTCTCAGAAGCTTGGGGTAGGCGTCAAAAAATATGGGAAAAGCTGTCTCACCATTTCCACACAATTGAACACATTGCAGATGTATAAGAGAAGAATCCGAGAGAAATCTCGTAAAAGCTATTTCTGAGCTTTTAAGGAGGAAAGGAAGATACATTGATTTGTTCAAAGCTGTGGAAAGGGGACGTGAAAAACTAAGAAAACTGTTTGATAGGAAGCTCACTCAGCTCCCTGAAAATTACACAGATAAAGAGATAACAAATGCTAGAGCATACTTCCAAAAACATAAGAAGACAGTGCAAACTCAAAGGTGGAAAAGCTCAATTCCTGGAGATAACGACCTCAAAATTCTGATCTCTACTGCCAAACTATCATGGGTCAAAAAAGGAATTCTTTCCGACGACTCACATTTCACGGAATACAAAGAGGAAATAATGAGTGAATACGGAATTACAGTTCTTGACTTAAAGGAGATCAATCAGGTAATGTTTGCGTGGGGCTGGAAATAAACTCCAAGAGTTCAGGAGCTAAATAAGAGTATAAGAGCTGTTCAGTCGACCGAACGCTTACTCAAATAATTCTTTAATCAGCTCTTTTTTATCGACTCCGAGATGTTCAGCAACATCTCTCAGAATTGAGTTGAGCGTTCCAGGCTTTAACGTCTTATGTTTCGGGATTGTTATGTGATGTTCTCCTTCGAGCTTAGTTGTTAGTCTCATGTGACTTCCTGTTTGCCTCGTAACTTCATAACCGTATTTTCTAAGGAGTTTGGCAAGTTCTTCTCCACTCAGGTCTCTTGGAAGTTTCATACAGTTAAAACCTCTTGCCTAACTATGTGAAGCCTGATTATTCTTGGTCTTTCCTCTTCATCAAAATGGCATTTCACGGCATCCTTTACCATTTCCCTCAGTTCTTCGATGGAGTCGGCTTGGGTAAAGATTGAATGGCCAAGAGCCTGAGCTACATAACCATCGTCAGTCTCCTCAACTAGAAAAATAATCTCATTCAACTTCTTTGCTTCTTGCATATTGCTAATCTGATTAGTGAGTTTTAATAAATTTTGCAGAGGTTGACCAACTCTTCCTTAGTACTAGGTTAAACATTCTTCCACGCTGCCATGTACTGCTCGTAGATCTCAGACGGGAGCTTGCCATCATAGGATTGAACGTCAAGGCTGCCGGTGTTGTGAGCCATGATGCAGTCTCTTAGCCCGGGATGAACGGCCGGAACCACTCTACCATTAGGGAGCTGAACGATTAAGACTTGTTACACATTTGTTCGAAGAACTTTCTAAGGTGGGAGTTATGTGATTTTCCGACCTGTGTGGACTGCCTTAACATTGATCTTATCAAACATCTTTCGCATGCTGTAATAGCTGAAGGCTACGTTTCTGAGCTCTTCATTCTTCCCTCTTCCTGAAAACCTCCAGGTAAGCTTTGAGCCATTCAACGACAATAGGGTGAAGAAGAATCCGGTTATTACAGGCATAATTTTAGATCCTAAAGTCTAATTGCTATCAGGATAGCTAAGCTTTAATTACATGGAGGGTAAAGTTTGAATTATGGGTATAACTCTCGAGGAACTCAGCAGAAAGATTGAGAGAATTGAGAGTTATCTCAAGTCACTTATTGACGTGAACCTTGAGCTCATTCCAGAAGATAATCCCGAAGATTGGGAGAAAGATGCTGTAAAGGAGAGGAGAAAAGATGAATTCTTAAACTGGAAATCGATCGAAAATGAGTTATGAAAATCAACTACTGATTTCCAAAAAAGCGTTCAAGGAGCTCAAAAGCCTCCCTGAAAATGATAGAAAATTAATAAAAGATAGGATATCTAAACTGTCCTTCTTCCCTTTGATTCGTCTTGATGTTAAGAAGCTTAAGGGGATATCAGAACGTTTACAGGCTGAGAGTTGGAGGATACAGAGTTATATTTGAGTACTTGAAAGATCAGAGGATTATCAGAATTCTAAAAATTGGAAGGCGAGGAAGCATTTATGAATAGATCCTATCCGGTATCTTTTAACCTCTTAGCTTGAAGTAAGGATTTCCCCCATCTCCACAAACTAAAACTATTTGATTATGAATGTAAAGTTAGGATTGGGCTTCTTCGAGTTCTTCTTTGATGGTTCCAGGATCTCCTTCATCTCCCTGAAAGCGGGATTTCCTGTCTTCTTATAGAGCCATTCTAGGAAGTTTCTGAGGTTGCTGTGGTACTTTGCCTGAGCTTCGAAGCCGTAGTTTGCCTTATACCAGTTCTGGAATTCCAAGAACTTATCCCTCTATGGTTGCTGAACTTCAGGAAGTCGGTTATGGACTTTCTTATCCAATATTCCGATTTCTGGGATTTGATTTTTTGAGGTCCTGTATTTGAAATATTCCTCCACTACGGCTCGATTTAGCTCAATGGAGCTTCCAGATAATATCAGGATTTCTATGAAACTCGAGGGAAAGGACTTACTCTAACATCCCAGTCAAAAAATTTTATAAACTTTAGTTAACAAATCATTAACTGAAGTTAACGAGGTGTAAAGTAGAATGGTGAAGAAAAAGATTGCAGAGGCGATGACCAGACAAACCTTGCTGGAAGATTTCTCAACGAGAACAGAATTGACGAGGCTCTGTATTTTATCTGGCTTGCAGCAGAAAACCTTGTAAACACTTGAAGATCGCCATAAACGATTTTACGTTAAGGATCACAGGAGAAGAGCCTGATTCTGAAAGAATATTACGTCTTGGGTTATCTTAACAGGGATTACTCCGAACTCTTTGAGAGGCTTGCAAAGTTCAGAATTGCAGCCGAATTTCACCCTTATACTTCTATTCCGAAGAGCTACACCAAAGACGACGTTCTAAATTATCTCAAACAAATTGAAGAGCTTAGAGAAGAGGTTATAAAATATCTGAAGAAACGGGGTTTGATAAAGTGATCGTAAAAACAGAAGCTGAATTAAATGTAGCAAGGATGTTTTGCAACGAGCCATTTCGCTATTTTTCTATTTCTGAGATTGCCGAGAAAGCCGGAATCTCAAGAACGTGGGCTTACAGAATTCTGGATAAATTCAGAAAATTTAACATGCTGACCGAAGACAGGAAAAGCTACAGGTTTGATTTCTCAAATATAATTTGCAAAAGGCTAAAGCTGTTTTTCGATTCAGAATTTGTAACGTCTTCGAAGCTCAAGGAGAAAATACTCAGCGTTGCAGACAGGATAATTTACGAGTGCAAACCAGTAAGCGTTGTACTTGTTGGTTCCGTGGCCGTTGGAAAGGAAAGAAAAACAAGCGATATAGATTTTCTTGTAATTTCGGGTACGAAACAAGTTCCTCTGCTCAAGGAAAACGTGAACGCCATTCTGATGAACAAGAATGAATTTGAGAAAAAATACCTCAAGGGCGATGATTTTATTATATCTTCTCTATCTTTTGGAAGGATAATCTACGATAAGGAGTACTTCATCAGATTTTATGAAAAGCCATTGCCTGCATTCTCGAACGAGGTAATACAGGAAAGAATAGATTACTGCAGAAAGCTGAGAAACAGGATTGTTCACCTAACGAGAAGTGACATGGATTCTGCAAGGGAAGAGCTGCTTAACCTTGCTTTGCAGTGCGCCAGGATAATTTTGTTGAAGAACAGAGTTGTACCTCCGACAAAGCACGAGATTGCCAGTGCTGTTAGAAAGCTTGATAAAGATATCGCAAAACTCTTGGATGATCTCATGAAAAATGAAAGAATTGACAAGAAGAGGATAATTGAGTGTCTCAGGATATGTGAAAAAGTTATTTGAGTAAGATTGTTCACTTAGCACGCATGATTTCGCATAAATCTTGACTCTTCTTTATGGCATGGAGGAAAAATGGAGCTGAAGGAAAGGATCTTCTCTGAACAGAATGCTCGGAATACCCTGGATAAGGAAGGACCTGCTTGAAAAGCTCAGAGCAGCGGTGGTTGGAGTCGCAACACAGGCTCCTATGCAGCAACAATGCTCTACGGTCTTGGCCTGAAGAGCTTGGCTGATCGATTGAATAAAATCAGGCTATATTGCTCTGCCTCTTACCATTCCAAGTTTTAAGCTTTTTTAAACTAGAACAGACCCAACCTTCGGAAAATTCTTTTCCACTCCTCTTTTTCCTTCTTGGGAACAACACTTATAGGCGTTGGAACTCCACAGCCCAGATACTCCCTGCTTCCCGCAAACTTAATTTCAACCGTATATTCACCGGCCTCATCGAAAACCATTGGAAATGAAAAGTAGCCATTGCCTACCGTTGATACCCTTCCTTTTTTCCTTCCATTAACATAAACGTCTAAACTTCCTTCAATCGGCAGCCACATTCTTTTATCCTTATCATAAAACTGAAGGTAGCCAGCGATTGTTATTTCCTCACCCACCGCAGGTTTCTTATCGCTAAAGTGCAATCCTCTAATCTCAGTTCTGTATATTTTACGTTCCATGAGTAAATATTACTTTAACCACTATCTAAAATTTTTGTATCCTAGTTTCTGCTTTATTTCCTTTGCAAGAGCATCAACTCTGTAGCTACTGTTATCACAAGCTGTCGCTCAGCGCAGCATACTCGTTCTCAGAGATCTGTCTGGCATGCTGAACTCTATTGATCTTTCCTTCTAAGCTTAAAAAGATCTCTAAGCATTCCAGAATTCGTGAAGAGAAATTCTAGTTCCAAATTTTGACTTAACTCATGAATCTTGTGGAAATTTCCTCAATCACGGCTCATCCGTTTCGATTGCTTTTAATTTCTCGATGAAAGACTCAGCTTTGTGTGCTGGTGAGCGAATCCCAGGCAATCTGTGTGCTTAGCTTTACGCTCGCTAGGATTCCCGTGTACAAACGTGTAACTGGAGGCGAAGGTTAGATCTTAAATAAAACCTGAGGTCTAACTGAGGGTGGCTGGGACCGCCCGTTGTTAGCAAGGCCTTGCTAACAATGCCTCCTCCGGGTTCGAATCCCGGGGCACCTTATTTTCGTTTTTGTTTTTAAACATTCAAAAAAATAAAATCGAACTCTTTAATAAATTCGGTAAATCGCTGGATGCAAACCTTGGTAGCTCATCTTCGTCCTATAGTCGATCGTGGTTATGCTAGTTAATAGTACTCTCCAATCCTACCGAGGATTGCATCTTCCATAATTAATTCATAAACTCTCAGCATGCGTTTGCCCACGTATTCTTCCTGTTCAAGCGTTAGGTGAGTCAGTCTACTCCCCAGCCTTCTTACCACGTGGTACCTCCCAATCAAATTTAGCGAATCATCGGCATGTAGATCGATTATATCTGGATGTAAGTCCCTTATCGTGTCCGCAAGTTCATCTGATAGTGGATTAAAGGTCTTGCTCAAGAATATGATCTCCTCGGAATGTTCCGGAGCTATCTCCTTTATATGCCCTACATAAACTTCTCCCTTCCAGTTTATCATTGCAAGCTTTAAGTCCCTTTCTCTCCAATTTTTCTCACTCATTTCAAGTACTTTGGATTGTTCATTAAAATTCTTTTTGATTTGATAGTGAAGACAACTAATCGAAAGAGAGTTGAGAGCAGCGTAAGAGCTTCGAGAAAAATTAGAAAACCTTGAAGAATCTTTTTTGAGATTTTTTGAGCCACTATAAAAAATTAAAAAATAAAACTGTCTTGTGTGCACTTCAGCACGTCTTCAAGCTCGTAGAGCTCAACGTCGATTTTTGAACCTTCAACGTTCAGAACCATGAAAGACGGTTTTAGGGATCCACCTCCACCTCCCCAGACGCCGGTTGCCGAACCAGGGTTCAATAGTAGTACATCCTCCTTATATATATCTGGAGAGTGAGTATGGCCAGAAATTAGAACGTCTACGTTCAGTTTTTTCGCAATTTTTATGAGCTGACTTCTGTTTCCCCTTGGATACACCTGATCTCCGTGAATTAACCCCATTTTGATTTCGTCGATTTCTAGCGTCTCGTATTCCGGGAGAGGGAGGTGATCCATGTTTCCCCTCACAACAACGAATTTTTTGGCTAGATTTGAAAAGTAGTCAAGAACACTTTTGTCCGTTAAATCTCCTGTGCATGCAACGATGTCAAATTTTTGGGAATTTATGAACTTCTCTACCTCCTCAGGCAGCCAAGATGCCCTTCTTGGAATGTGCGTATCTCCAATAACGAGCATCCGCATGTTTATTGCTATGAGTATTTGGAGCTAAAATTTTTTATCTTGTAGAATGATAGATAATAATGCAAAATAAAAAATCAATCCCTCCTCACAACCCTGTAGTAACCGATCCTCGGACTGTATACGTCTCCCCTCTCCCTCATCTTGGCCAGAATTTCCTTGGCTTTATGCGCATCTATGCCCTCTTCTTCGGCCATCCTCAGAACCTCTTCCTCTGGAGCTCCTTTTTCGTGGGTTGTTTCGAGCTCCTCTATAATCTTCCTTAAAATTAAGATTCTGTCTCGCTGGCTCTTCGATGTGCCCGTGAACGCGTAATCTATGTCTATCTCGCCCGTTTCGGGATCGATTGCTATCTGCTCGAGACTCTTTCTAACAATTTTAACTACCCTCTCCACGTCCTCGGCCGTAACGTAGTCGCTAAGCCTGAGCCTTGCAGACGCTTCTGCAAGCCTAATCAAAGCTTCGAGCTGTCTTGCGGTAATTGGCATGGCTGAATTGTCCTTCGCCTTTGAGCGTAGGGAAATGTAGAAGTCTATTATTCTCTCCTTCGCCTCCTCCGTCAAAACAGGAAAGACCGTGCGTTTCGCATAGGCTATGTACTTTCGCAGTAAATCCGGATCTATAGCTGGCTTTATTTCCTCCGCTTGCTCTTCAAGCTCCTCTTTAGTATATTCCGTCGAGACTATGTTTTTAAGCTTCTCGAGCTTCTCGCCAAGCTCGTGTGCCTTCAGTATGTGCTCTGCAAGCTTCCTATCTTTTTCCTCGTCTGGCTCATCTGTCAAAACGAATATTAGGTCAAACCTGGAAAGGAGAGTCGGAGACAAATCGATCTGTTCAGCAATAGGAGCGTAGCGGTCGAACCTGCCGTACTTGGGGTTTGCAGCTCCTAGCAAAGCACATCGTGCCCTCAATACAGCGTTTATTCCTGCCTTTGCTACGCTAACCGTGTTGTGCAATATTAGTCCATGGCTTATGAAAGTGTGTGTTGGCTCAACAGTAACGTCGTACACCCAATCGGCTTTGTACTTGCTTTCATTGGGAACAATCTCAACCTCTTCCACCTTCAGCCATCTGAACTTTTTAATTGCTTTAATCTTCTCTAAATCCTCCTTAACTTCAGAAATGACTTCTTTAATCCCCATTCTCAACTTTTGGAGTAAAGCCATTCTCTTCTCTTCGGAATAGCCCCCTCTCTCCGCATAATCGATCGTGCTCCTGGTAACCCCTATCAGTTCTGCAACTTTCTGCTGGGAGTAGTTAAGCTTCTCCCGCAACTCTCTGAGGGATCGCGTATCGAATGCAAAATCTTCAAGTACTTTCTCAAGTTCTTTAATTCGCTTCTCGATTGCCTCTGCGTATCTTTCTACAACAACTGTGTTTATACCGTAGTTGTCAATCAGCCGCTCGTGGATGTATTCGTACTTCATTCCAAGCTTTTTCAGACAGTTTTTAATCATTTCTCCCACGTGTTGCGGAACTTCTTGTCCTCTGTAATTTCTGCTCTTTTCGATGAGCCGTTTAATCTTCCCATCTCTGTTAAACTTGAGAACGTTAACGAACTCTTCAAGACTATCTTCCGCTATGTATACTTTGTAGGAATTCGTCGAATCAACTATTCTTGAATGTATGCCCAGAGTTAAGAGTAAATCCTGGTCCTCTGCCAGCTCCCTCGATGATGTTATGTAGCAAAAGCCATTGCTTTCCCGGCTATCTTTCATAAATGCTGCTCTCAGAAAGGCTGCTCTACTATCCATATCGGCAGAGAAAATGCTTGCCGGGATTCTC
>Ga0190367_1001826_pt1 | contig 11752 bp, 12 predicted proteins | sample 4872181011_MG_FD_171838 | JGI IMG/M metagenome (GOLD analysis project Ga0190367, IMG submission 171838) | Hydrothermal vent microbial mat bacterial communities from Southern Trench, Guaymas Basin, Mexico - 4872-18-10-11_MG | ecosystem: Environmental > Aquatic > Marine > Hydrothermal vents >... | reverse complement strand
AGTCCAGATGTACAGTTACGAGGATTTCAGGCTATTAGAGGAGCCCGGCGACGTCTACGTGTACGCCTGGCTCAGCGAGAGGGTTGCCCCGGAGGTTGAGGGCTCCTTCCGCTACTCGGAGGTCTTCGTGGATTCCCCGGGGAGGTACTACATGAGCCGCGTGGCTTCTTACTGCTTGAGATTGAAGTATTTCAGGAGGTGTAGTGGGGGTCTCTGGCTCGGGGTCTTCAGGGTGTGGAGGTTCCTGAAGGGGGTCGAGGCGTTAAAGCCCTTAGAGGTCATTAAGAGTAGGGGCGGCGAGTTTTGCTCAGCTTATACCTGCGGCGACGGTACCTACGTGTGTTGCTGCGTGGACGAGGACGTTTCGAGGGAAGTCGTGAGCGGGCTCTGGGGCTTCAGGGCCGTGGAGTGTTGGGAGGGGTTTGAGGCTGTGAAGACTTTTCTACGGCTTGCCAGGCAGTGTAGGGAGGTTAAAAGCTAGGCGGGTAGTGAGGCGGTATGGAGGGATTGGAGGAGGGGCTAACCCTGGCTCGCGAGTACGCCAGAAAAGTGTTCAGGAAGAGTAAGGCTCCGCCTTCCCACGGCTACGACCACGTCGTAAGGGTGGTGGGTTTATGCCGCTGGATTTCCCGGGAGCTGGGGATGGAGAGGAGGGAGAGGTTGATGGTTGAGGTTGCTGCGTGGCTACATGACGTCTCCATAGCCATCACGGGTTCTAAGGACGACCACGCCAGCAAGTCGGCGCGCGTAGCGGAGAGACTTTTGTCAGGCGTTATCGAGCGCCCTTTCCTCGAAATTATCGTCAGAGCGATAGAGGAGCATAGTTGGAGGGCTGGGAGGAACCCTTCATCCACGGTTTCAGCCGTCCTCCAAGACGCTGACAGGTTGGACGCCCTGGGGTCGGTCGGTATTTTCAGGGTGATAGTCTACGGGGCATCATCAGGGAGGGTTTTCTACGACTTGGACGACCCCTTCGCGGAGCGTAGGGCCCTAGACGACGAGGCGTACACTGTCGACCACTTCTACGTTAAGCTCTTCAAACTGCCCAAGTACATGAATACCGAGGTGGCGAGGAAGGAGGCATACAGGAGGATTGAGGTCATGAAGTCTTTCTTAGAGGAGCTCAGGAGGGAGCTTAGCTTAACGTGAAACGCTAGCCTTTATATCTGGTCTGCGCTCCATATCGGGTGCCTTGATCCCGAACGTCGTGGTACTCCTAGGGATAATACTGGTCATGATACCTGTAGGTTTCCTAGCTGCGCTCGTCGGTATAGGTGGCGGCGTCGTAGTAGTCCCCCTACTAACGGTGTTGTTCGGAGTTCCTATCAAGGAGGCCGTGGCCGTTGGGATAGTGACGGTAGTCGCCACGGGCATAACTAGCGCGTCCAGGTACCTTAAGCAGGGCCTGACAAATGTCAGGCTGGGCCTTTTCCTTAACGTCACTACTACTCTGGGCGCTATCGTGGGGGCATTAACAGCTGTGGCTGTCCCCTCCTCGGTCCTATACCTAGCTCTATCAGCAGTGCTATTCTATGTGGGGTGTGACCAGATACTTACCAGCAAAGCCGAGGCCGAGCGGATAAAGAGTGGAGGTTTTAAGAGTGTCAAAGAGGACTGCCTAGCCTCTATGCTAGGCTTGTCAAACGCGTACTACGACTTGGCCGTAAACAAAGAGGTAGTTTATAAGGTTACCAGGTCTCACCTAGGTTTGATGGCTTCGTTCGTGGCTGGCTTTTTCTCCGGCATGCTGGGCATCGGGGGCGGCGTGTTAAAAGTCCCGATAATGAACCAGATAATGAACGTACCGCTGAAGGCGGCTGTGGCGACGAGCAAGTTCATGATAGGTATCACTGCCTCGACGGCTGCCCTAGTATACCTACGCATGGGGAAAGTAAATACGGTCCTAGCCACGGCTACAGTCCTTGGGATATCTTCAGGGGCTTTCATGGGCACTAAGGTGATGAATAGGGTTGGCACGGAGAAGTTAAAGGCTATCTTTGGCACTGTCCTACTGGTTTTCGGCTATTTAATGCTGGCTAAAGGACTCTACCAAGTTACGGGCGTTAAGTTGCCGGGTGTATAGGATGAGGGTTGAAAGAGTGGCTCAACGAATTCTAACGTTCGGCCTTGTCCTTAGCTTGGTGCTTTTCATGTGTAGTCTAATTTCTTTCCTAGCGGGTTTAACAGGCTACACGGAGAAAATATCTTTCATCGCGGCGGTGGTACTCGTGCTGACCCCCCTGGCAATGGTGTTTTCAGTTATACTCTGCCTGGCTGGTAAGAGGGATAAAGCTGGCTTTGTAATAGCTCTACTAGTTCTACTCGTGATGTTGACCAGTATCCTAATGGGTTTAGGCCACTAGTAAGGGCAGGTTTTTATTATTCTAACCGTTATCCTTTATGGGGTTGCCCATTGAGCGCAGTGGGGCGTGCATCCAGTACCGTTCCCGTAGTTGTTGTATGGCTGGACTCTTTAGCTGGCGACCTTTTCAGGGAGATGTACCTGAAAGGCGAACTCCCTAACCTAGACGAGTACTTCAGCGATGGCGTATTCGTGGAACGCGCTATCACGTGCTTTCCCACGGTATCAGAGTCTGCTGAAGGAGGAATAATATCAGGTTTCTTCGCCGGAGAGACTAACATGCTGGGGGAGAGGTACTTCTCAAGAAAGTACAGGAGGATGATGCACTACAAGTTTAACGCTAAAGCTGGGGAGGACTTCGCGCCTAACTTAAGGGATAGGACGATTGACGCAATGGCTGGGAAGTGTGTGGGAATGGGCCGAATCATACACATAGCGTACGAGGAAGTCGTCGACTTAAGGGCCAACCACTACGAGAAGACGGGCTCTCTTAAACTAGTTAGCCGTAGGATAGAAGTCGCCTCCCGTGTAGCCCTTTTGGAGAAGCCGCGCCTCCTATTTTTCACAATATCAGCAGACTACATATCGCATGTAAACGGTAGGACTGGAGGAGTTGTCCGCGACTTCGTCAAAAAATTCGATAAAGAGTTCCCTAAGCTGGCAGAAGCCCTGGATAAAGCCTACGGGCGTGAAAACTACGCGATATTTGTGTTCTCGGATCACGGCTCAGCTAACGTTTCAAAACACTTAGATCTGCCAGGACTACTTGAAGAATATGGGTTTAAACCCGCCGGAACAGACTTAATAGTAGACTGCTCAGAGGCGAACTCGGCCGCTCTCTCTAACGGTAGGAGGTCCGGCCTAGTCTACTTTGCACATCCAGAGCACGGCTGGAGGGAGAGGCCGGGTTACAAGAGGCTCAGGGGGTACCCTCTGAGGGGCAGCAACGTGGACATACTCAAACTCTTGGCGGACGAAGAAGGGGTAAGTCACGTTTTCGCTATGCGTGACGAACGCTCAATTGCAGTAGTTTCTAAAGACGGCGAAGGCATTATTGAGTACGATCCTGCTACAAATAAGTATAGGTATAGAGTTGTTAAGGGGTCAGACCCACTAGGTTATGATAAGGAGCCCTGCTGGATGAGTGAGGAGGAGTGGCTAGAAGCTACAAACCAAGAAGAATACCCAGACGTCCCCGTGCAGTTATTCAACATGTTCAAGTCGGAAAATTGTGGTGACGTAGTGCTAAGCGCAGCTGAAGGGTGGGATTTCTGGGAGCCTTGGGACATACCGTACCCCGTACTCTTAGCGGCCCATGGAGGGCTCTCAAAAGACGAAATGACGACTTTTATCCTCGCTAAAGGGCCGGGAATGAAGAGTGGGACTATACCCTACGCAAGGCTATTAGACATATTCGCCACAGTGGCAACTTACTATAATGCCAAAGATGTTAAATCACATGCCGTGGAAAGACTGCTAAAATAACGCTGTGAACTAAAAATTAGTTACCACGCTTGCTTTAGCTACGTAGCCATGTTTTTCCGTCCTTAATACTACTTTTAGGATAAAGAAAAGCCTCATAGTAGTGAGCGTAGCTAGAATCTCGGCACGTAATCCTCCGGTTTTGGTATCCTTAATGGCAGCCCCTTTCTCTTCCTTATCTCCATAACTAGGTTTTCAAGCAAGCTCTGGGGTACGGGAGCCCAGTGAGAGAACTGGTAGCTCCAGAACGCGCGTCCCTGAGTAGCCGTTCTCATTTCGTCCGCTAACTCAAACGACTCGCTAACCGGTAGCTCGCCGATAACCCTCATCAATAGACCCTGCTGCTCCATGCTTACGATTCTACCCCTATGCCTAGTTATTACATTGAGGGCTCCGCTCACCCATTCCTGCGGCACCTTAATGTCTACCCTTAATATGGGCTCTAATAGTGTTGGTTTAGCTGTTAGGAAGCTAGCCATAATGGCGTTCTTCGTTGCTGGCATAATTTGCGCTGGGCCTCTGTGTGCTGGATCCTCGTGGACTATGGCGTCGTGAAGTACTACTTTGACTCCTCTAACGGGTTCTTGGGCTAGGGGGCCGGCCTCCATGCTCCACCTAAAGCCCTGTATTATCGTGTCTTTAATCTCCCTTAAGTGCTGTACTCCTGAGGTTACGTTTACGATTATGTTGAAGTTCTCATCTATGTCCCATATACCTCTAGCCTCATCTGTGTCCCACCCCGCGTTCTCCCTGAGTATTTTGGCCCTCTCCCTCCAGTCCTGCCCGCTGTAGACCTTGCCCTTCATCATCAACTTGATGGTTTCCTCGTTTAGCGGCTCAACGTTTATGTATAGCTTGTTGTGCTTGTTGGGGCTTTTACCTTCGAATACCTGTCCCCCCGCCCTTACGGTCTCCCTGTACCTCACTACGGGTGGCGAGGTCACTACCTCCAGCCCGGTTCTTTGGTGGAGCTCCCAGAGAGTTATTTCTAGGTGTAGGGTGCCCATTCCGCTGAGCAGGTACTCCCCGGTTTCCTCGTTTATGTAAACCTTTAGGGTAGGGTCTTCTATAGCTAATTTCCTGAGTGCGTCTACGAGTTTCGGAAGGTCGCTGCTCCTTTTCGGCTCAATAGCCATGGTTATCACGGGCTCGCTGACGTAAGCCATCCTCTCGAAGGGGGCCATAGAATCCTTGTACTGATAATCTACTACGGTTTCCCCGGCCCTGGCTTTGTCCAACCCTAGCAGCGCAACTATGTTCCCAGCAGTTATCATATCCGTAGCTTCTCTATAAGGACCCATGTAGAGGCCTACCTGAAGTACCCTCTGCTTGGCCTTAGCATTTACGAGCCAGACCTCCGTGCCGGGCTTAATAGTTCCACTGAACACCCTACCGGTAACCACGAAGCCGGCGTGAGGATCCACTATAACCTTACTGACCGCCACAACTGCAGGGCCGTCCGGGTCGCACTCTATCATGGCTTTCCCTATCTCACTATTCAGGTCGCCTTTCCACAGCCTCGGAATCCTGTACTTCTGAGCCTCGCGGGGGTTAGGGACGTGCTCAACCACCATGTCTAGTAGGGCGACGTAGAGGGGGAAGTCCTTGGCCAAGTCTTCGTAGTAACCCTTCTCGTAAGCGTCAATTATGTAATCGAACTTTAACCCCTTCTTTATCGCTATGGGTATGGTCACGCCCCACTTGTGTAAGGCGCTCCCAAAAGCCACCTGCCCCCTCTTGAAGTCAACCTTCCACTTATCGCGGAACTCGGGCTCCGCGTACAAGTCTATGAGCCCGTTAAACTCCTTAACTATCTCCACGAATCTCTGCTGAATCTCTGCGGGGCTGAGCTTGAGTTCCCTTATCAGCCTGTCGACCTTGTTTATGTAGAGCAGGGGTCTAACCCTTTCACCGAGCGCCTGTCTCAGCACGGTCTCGGTCTGAGTCATAACTCCCTCCACGGCGTCGACGACGACTATGCCTCCGTCCATCATCCTCAGGCTCCTGGTAACGTGACCCGTGAAGTCCACGTGTCCCGGCGTGTCAACCAGGTTGATCACGTACGGCTTACCCTGCCACTCGTGGTAGAGCGAGATATTAGCGGCTTTAACGGTCATCTGTCTCAGCTGCTCTATCTCTACGTAGTCTAGGGCCAATGCCTTACCCGCGGTTTTAGGGCTAAGCAACCCTGCACCCATGAGCAGGCTATCGCTCGTCGTAGTTTTCCCGTGGTCTACGTGCGCCAAGGTACCTATGTTCCTAACCTGCTCTATATTCCTCATTATCTTCACTATGTCCGCTACCTGTTTATAACGTACCAAGCATATCCCCTCCTTTTAACACAGGCTTATCACACGGCTTGGTGAAAAGCATGAGAACTCCGTTAAATACCTTTAGTTTTAAAGAAGCTCGCGGATTTTTACTTTAATTATGAGGGGACATGAGTGCTTATACTTAGCATTATGAAGTATAAACCACGGCACTTAAGAGATAGGTGTTGAAGACCCATTACGAGCTTGAGGGAGATGTTAAGAAATTCTATGAGCTCTGCGGATATTGAATAAAAATTTATCTTAAACTTTTGATTAATTAGAAATAGTATGAGCATAGTTGTGAGGGGTCGAAGAGCTAAGAGCCTCAGAGTGATTAAAATTGTAGTTAAAATAGACGAGGTACCCTATGCGTTCATACATAAAGTAGTGTCTGAGCTCGGCGGAAGCATAGTATGGAGGGGTATGCCGTCTGATACCTTAGAGCTGAAAGTCATAATCCATAAGAAGAAACTGAGGGAGTTTAAAGATAAGCTTGGAGACAGGGTCGTTAGGTTCGAGGTGGAGCAACCCGTTAGATAACCATTGTGTTCTTAGCGAGTCTTCTCGCGGCTTCTTCCGGTAATCTTTTGTCGCCGAGGATTGTATACCTGGCTCTTACCTCGGGCGCTATGACTAAGGCTTTTACTATAATTTCGGGGGGGACTCCGAGTTGTTCGGCGTTGACGGGTGCCCCTACGAGCTGTAGTTTCTCTCTAACTTTCCTCCAGTTTAACCCGTGGAGGTATGCCATCATAATAGTCCCGACGCCTACCTGTTCTCCGTGTAGGCTACGTTTCTCGGGATAGACTATATCTAAGGCATGGCTGAACAGGTGTTCACTCCCACTAGCGGGTCGTGAACTCCCATTGACAGCCATCGACATTCCGCTGGTTATGGCCGCCAGGGCCAGCATTTTAATTCCTAAAGAGTCTCGCCTTGCTATATTCTCGGCGTATTTCAAGGCTATTTTTAAAGATGTTTTGGCCAGCTCTAAGGCATAGAGACTGACTTCCTCTTTCCCTAATTTATAAGCTAATAGGGCGTCTCTCACACTTGTTACTTTACTCATTAAATCTGCAAAGCCGCTGGCCAGTAACCTAAATGGCGCCTTAGAAATTACATCTATATCCGCTATTACGGCTAGCGGTGGTTTAGAGAATATAGAGCAAGGCTTTCCTTCCTCGTCTTTGAAAGATATCGATGGGCTTGCTATCCCGTCGTGAGATACGGCGGTAGGCGCGCTTATGAAGGGTTTATTCTCGAAGTGCGCGGCGTATTTAGCGGCGTCAATCACTCTGCCCCCGCCTAGCCCGATGACCACATCTGCCTTCACCTCTTTCAGCAAGTTCCTTCCCTTCTCAAACTCCTCCTGCGTAGCTGGGCCTACCAGGTGTACAGTTACGTTAAAACCGGTGTCTTCTAATTCTTGGGCTACTTCCCGGCCGACTATTTTTTCGACAATTTCGTCCGTGAACAGGGCCGCCGAGGAGAAGCCCCACACACCAAGAACTCCTCCAAGTTCTCTGAGAGCCTGTTTACCTACTACTACCTTCGTCGGGAGGGAGAAGGACAGCATTCTCATGATGCACCACCGCTAACTTATGTTATACAATGCAAGAATTAATAAGCACCCTTGCTTTGTCTCGTGGAGGTGGTTTTATGCCGGAGTTTAAGGTGGTGATTTCAGACCCTAAGACGGGCAGGGCAGAGCAAGTGGAGGTCAAAGGTAAAGACGCGGAGAAATTGCTCGGATTGAAGATAGGCGATATTTTCGACGGGTCTATGGTGGGTAAGCCTGGAATTAAGTTGCGTATTACGGGTGGCTCTGGCATATCGGGGGAGCCCATGAGGCCTGATCTCCCAGGAGGGGCTAAGAGGAGGTTGTTACTTTCGGGCCCCCCTGGCTTCCATCCGAGGGAGAAGGGGGAGAGGAGGAGGAAGCTGATTAGAGGTAACGTAATTACTGAGGAGGTAGTTCAGATTAACACGGTAATAGTGTACGAAGAGGGGTGATCCTTACTGTATAGTAACGAGCAGGTCAAGCTCCAACCCTTAATAAATATAGGCACTGCTGGCCACGTCGACCACGGCAAAACCACGCTAGTTGAGGCGCTAACGGGAGTCTGGGCGGCCAGGTACTCCGAGGAGATAAAGAGGGGTATTACTCTCAAGCTGGGCTATGCGGACACGGCTGTGTATAAGTGTCCTAACTGTCCTCCCCCGCAAGCCTATTATACTGAGAATACAGCCCCGGATAAGAAGTGTAAGTACTGCGGGAGCGATTTAGAGTTCATCAGGAGGGTGTCCTTCGTCGACGTACCTGGGCATGAGATGTTAATGGCTGTAATGTTGGCTGGCGCCGCCCTCATGGATGGCGTAGTCTTCGTTATAGACGCCTCGCAACCATGCCCACGACCCCAGACCAGGGAGCACTTTACAGCTCTTACAATCATAGGCGTTAAAGATATTGTGATAGTACAGAACAAGGTTGACATAGTAACCCGTGAAGAGGCGTTAAAAAATAGAGACCAGATATTAGAGTTCATAGAAGGCACGTGGGCTGAGAGCGCTCCCATAATTCCTGTATCCGCATTACACAGAGTAAACGTGGACGTAGTCGTATGGGCCCTAGAAGAACTCATGCCGACACCTCAGAGGGATCCCTCTAAACCAGCTAGAATGCTAGTGGCCCGCTCGTTCGACGTAAACAAGCCCGGTACGCCCGTCGACAAGATAAAGGGCGGTGTTCTTGGAGGTACGATCACGCAGGGCAAGTTCTCTATAGGTGACGAGATCGAGATAAGGCCTGGAATAAGAGTGCCGACGCGACACGGATACGAGTACGAAACCCTATACACGGAGATAGTAAGCTTAAAGTCGGGCAACAACCTTCTAAAAGAGGCCTACCCCGGAGGGCTAATAGGGGTCGGGACGACCCTAGACCCCAGCCTCACGAAAGCCGACAACCTGATAGGAAATGTCGTTGGGAAGCCGGGCACTCTGCCGCCCGTGTGGGACGAGTTCGACGTAGAAGTTCATCTTCTTGAGAGAGTAGTAGGTCTTGAGGAACTCAAGAAGGTAGAGCCCCTACGCAAAGGTGAAAGGCTGATGATAAACGTTGGTACAGCGGTCACTGTAGGAGATGTGGTAAATGTGAGTAAGGAGCACGCCCACTTGAAGCTTAGGATACCGGTGTGCGCGGAGGAAGGCGCTAGAATAGCCATAAGTAGGCAGATAAGGGGTAGGTGGCGCCTGATAGGGTACGGCTTTATAGAGTAATTTCGCAGGATATTTTTCCTCTCTCAAAGCACTAGGTAATAAAAGTTCCCTCTCTCTTTAGTAGATGGTGGAGGGTTTATGATTTCGATAGACGACATAGTATCCTTAGACTACGCCGGGGTGGAGAAGAAGATAGCTGGCTTCCTAAGAGATTTCTTCGGTAAGGCAGGCATTAAACGCGCGGTACTGGGCGTAAGTGGCGGTGTAGATTCTGCGACAACACTCTACCTGCTGGTGAGAACCCTAGGGCCAGAAAACGTTACTGCTCTTATAATGCCAGACCCCGAAGCCACGCCTCCTGAAGACTTGAGGGATGCGAGGAGGATAACAAAGGAACTCGGGGTAGAAGTATGGGAGGCGCCTATAGGTAACGTTGTGGACGCACTCAAAAAATCCCTGCCTTACTACGACGAGAAGTACGTAGTGGCGCTGGGCAACTTGAAAGCTAGGGTCAGGATGTGTATGCTGTATTACTACGCCAACACGAGAAGGGCGATTGTTGTGGGCACCGGCGATAGGAGTGAAATTCTCATAGGCTATTTCACCAAGTACGGGGACGGAGGCGTAGACGTATTACCCATAGGGAACCTGTACAAGTCTCAGGTTAGGAGGCTGGCACTACACCTAGGCGTAGACAAGTCGATTGCGTTTAAACCGAGCAGTCCGAGGCTCTGGCCGGGCCAGTCCGCTGAGGGGGAATTGGGGTTAAGCTACGAGGAAATAGACCTAATACTCTATGCCTATTTCGATAGGAAGATACCCCTGAGCGAAATACCTCGTGAGACAGGTATTCCCGAAAACAAGGTGAAAGCCGTGCTGGATAGGGTGAAATCTACATCTCATAAGAGGCAGTTACCGCCTATAGCTCCCATTACTTAGTACTCCCTAAGGACCTATTTTTTAGAATGTGGAATTGAATTTTTGATGGAAATTATCTTTTTCTTCACTTTTTTATTGGTAATTCTATGCCTAGCTTCTTTACCAGTTCCTTGTAACGGTTCCTAACCGTGACCTCGGTCACCTGGGCAGCCCTTGCCACGTCTTTCTGCGTCCTTAAATCTCCCATTTTAATTGCAGCAATGTATATGGCAGCGGCGGCGAGACCTGCGGGATCCTTACCAGCGGTTAACCCCATCTCTTTGGCTTTTTTCAGTATTTCTCTGGCTAACTTCACGGTTTCTCCCTTTAGTTTTAAGGCTCCAGCTATCCTAGGTACGAAGTCCCCCGCGTCTGGTAAGGGTACAGACACCTTGGCCTCTCTTACAAGTAGCCTGTAACACCTAGCTACATCTTTACGTCCAGCTCTCGTATACTTGGATATCTCGTCGAGCGTCCTAGGTACTCTCAGGTTTCTACAGGCCGCGTACACGGCGGCGGCCATGACGGATTCTATAGACCTACCCCTAACTAGCCCGGTCTCTAGGGCCTTCCTGTATATTTCCAGGGCTCTCTCCTTCACGTGATGCGGTAAGTCGAGCTGAGCGGCGAGCCTCTCAAGCTCTATACGGGCCTGGCTGAGGTTACGCTCTATCGAGGACTGTACTCTCGTACGCGTATGCCACTTCCTCAGGCGTATTATGTCTAGCCTGCGGGCACCTTCTATCTGTCTCCCAGAGGCGTCTTTACTCCTCCAATCGATATCCGTCGTTAACGTGTCGCCCATTATGGGGCTTATAGGGGCGCCTACCCTACTTCTCCTCTCCCTCTCCTCGGGGGTAAACGCTCTCCACTCGGGGCCACGGTCAATCTCCCTTTCCCTAACCACGTAGCCGCAGACAGCACAGATTATTTCTCCACGTGTGGGGTCGCGTATTAACTTGTCACTGCCGCAGCTGGGACAGGTCAGTATTTCTCCTTCGTACTTCTCTAGGAGTTCTCTTATATCCCTTTTATAAGACGTATTTTTCCCAGACATTTCGCCTATCAACTCCGAAACCCTTTTAAGTTTTGCGTTTCTGAAAAAGTGTGATATCCCGTATTTAAACATTTCTCTAAAAAATATTTATTTCTTAACGTATTTCTCTAAAAATTCTATAGAAGGCGCCAAGCATCTAAATAAATCATTTATAGTTGATCTAATTAAACTGATAGCGTTCTTCCCTTCTCCATAGGTTCTATAGAAGAGGCTGTCTTCTTCTAAGGTAAGCTCGACGTGCAGGTCTTTAAACGGAGTATAGACGTCATCTGGCATTAAGGACTTCAAAAGCAGGCGTCCTTGGCCGCTAACGCTAATTCTTACTTCACACTTAACCTTCACTTTTTATTACCTCTCTCAGAGATTCTATGAACTCGTTATAACTTTGAGACGGTATTAATG
>Ga0190367_1001824_pt1 | contig 11759 bp, 16 predicted proteins | sample 4872181011_MG_FD_171838 | JGI IMG/M metagenome (GOLD analysis project Ga0190367, IMG submission 171838) | Hydrothermal vent microbial mat bacterial communities from Southern Trench, Guaymas Basin, Mexico - 4872-18-10-11_MG | ecosystem: Environmental > Aquatic > Marine > Hydrothermal vents >... | reverse complement strand
CTCACGGCCAACGGCTCGCCAGAGGGCCTCAACGCATACTGCTCTAATGTCTATGTTGCTGACCCGGAGAGCCTCGGCTAGCTCCCGGTCAATCCTGAACGTTATCTTATTCCCATCGCTGAGATAAGGAACCTTACGCTTCCGGGTCGGCCTGACCCGGTGCCGAGTGGCCGAGAGCTCCTGAGGACGGGGGCGCCTTGCCTTGGCGTGGCCGACCTGTCGCACGGCCCGCACCTCTCCATGACCCCGGGCTTACCCAAGGGATATAAGCCTTTAGGGAAGTAAGCGAAAGAATTTATAAGCTCTTGTGGGCCAGGATTAAGCGAGGAGAACGCCATGCCGGTGAGGATGCCTCTGGACCCGAGGCTGAGGGACATCATAGAGCGCTACCTCAAGGGCGAGGAGCTGGACCCGAGGGCGCACATAAGGCTCCATAAGCTAAGGAAGAGGCTAAGCGGGGTAGATTTCGATAGAATGAGGGCGGACGTGGAGCTCCTAGAACGGTTCATCAGGACAAGGCGAAAGCCACCCAGAGGAGCCGGGGGCGAAGAGGCTAAATGCGAGGGATGAGAGGCTCCCTGGGAGAGATGCCTAAGCTTGAGGGGACCTGGGATAGGTATCTGGACCCGGACGCCACCAGAGCTATGCTCCTCAAGCTGATGGCTGAGAACGAGGCCAGGGCCTCTAGGAGCGTGAGGGCTAGGAGACGCCTGGCTAAGTTATGCGTGCTCCTCACCCAGCTCGATAATGCCAGCCGGGTTAGCGAGGCCCACGAGGCCTTTAGGACATGGCTTGAGAGAGGACGGCCTCTAGAGGATAGGAGAGTTAGGATCCGTGTCCGTAAGCAGAGGAAAAAGCCTGAGAGGAGAATTATCAAGATCCCAATTGAGGCGGCGGAAGCTGCCATCAGGGCGGACCTCAAGCCCGAGGACGTGGGAACCCCTCACGCTATCATGTGCTTGGCTCAGAGGCTAGGCATGAATACCCATAGCCTTAGATATGCTGGGATTACTAAGATGGCTCTTAGTGGCCTCACGGACGCCATAATTGGGAAGATAACGGGCCATAAGAAGCTAGACATGATAAGGACCTATATCCAGAGGTTAAAGGCCGAGGAGCTCCTGGACGAGATGGTTCCATGAGGGCTGAGGAGCTCCCTGAGCCGGCCAGGTATATGCTCATGGCTCTCTATGTGGCTAAGAGGCCATTAGACAGGCTCAGGCTCACGGCCATAATTAGGGTGTTGAAAAATGGGGGTCGGTAAGGTTTAAATAGAGGTTCCCTAATAGAGAAGTTAGAATGTCCGTTGAGGTCGTGAGGACGGTGGCATTCAGGTATGAGCCCACGCCTCAGATACTCAAGCTCCTCTCCGACTTCAGGGACATGATAAACTTCTGTATAGCCAAGGCTCTTGAGATGGGCTCCTGGAGCATTAAGAAGCTCCACCACGCCTGTTATCCTGAGCTTAAAGCCAGATACGATTATCATTCTGATTACTATGGCCGTGCTTACCGCATAGCGTCCCAAATCCTCAGAACCTGGCGTAAGAAAGTCAAGCGTGGTCAAGCTGACCCGGATAAGCCACCTAGGGCAAAGAAGCTCTTTGTGAGGCTTTCTAAGCACCAGTTCAAGCTTGAGGGGGACAGGCTCAGGGTAGCCATTAGGCGAGGGCAATATGCCACTATTCTGCTCCAGGGCGGTGATTATCAGGCCCGCTTCTTGGAGCGTTATGCCAGAGGAGAACTCAGGGTGGGCGAGATAACCATCAACGAGCGGTATGTCTATATTCCGTTCATAGAGGAAATAGACATTACGGCTCCGAGCAATTACATGAGCATAGACATTAACGAGGGCAACATCACCATGACGGATAACGATGGCAATACCGTAGTCATTAATACTAAGGCTCTCAGGACAGCCCACGCCACTTACCAGAATATCAGGCGTAGAATTCAAGCCCTCAAGAATCCGAGAACTAGGGCAAAGCTCCTCGCTAAATATCACGGCCGTGAGAGGCGTAAGGTCCGTGATATGCTCCACAAGCTCTCTAAGGCTATTGTCAAGCTGGCTGGCGACAGGGGCATAGTCCTTGAGGACCTCAAGGGCATTAAGAGCCAAAATAAGGGACGTAAGATGAATAGGCGCCTCAATAACTCCTGGAACCCGAGACAGCTCCAATTCTACATAGAGTATAAGGCCCTCTTGGCCGGTCTCCCCGTCTATTATGTTAATCCGGCCCGCACGAGCAAGGAATGCCCTCGATGTGGGGATCGCATAACCAATAGCTCCGAGAGGGTGTGCCGTGAGTGCGGGCTGGATAGGGACGTGGCTGGTGCCATCAATATTCTCTATCGTTTCTGGTGCCCAGAGGCATATGCCGATGAGGGGCACCGAGCATACATGAGGATGAGGGGACCCCAGGGTGCCCTGAATGCCCGGCCTCTGCGGGCCTCGGATCCGCACGCCGGGAAGTCGAAAATGGGGGTCAAGCTAATGGCCCTCGTTTTCGACACCCTGGGCCATAATGATAAAGCTAGCCGAGGCCTTTCCCAGCTTAAAGAGGGCTTTAGGGCCTCGGTCCTCTAGGAGCCCTCAAAGGTGAGTAGCCTTACTCACTTTCCGCTCCCTGTGATACCTTGAGCTATCCCTGAGGCTTAAGGGAGCATATACGTTTTGGGCTCCTTTCGGCCAGAGGGCGGTCTTTTTGTTCGTGGGCCTGGGCTTTCGAGCAAGGCATGAGTTCTTTGGCCGAGAGGGCCTTATTCCTGAGCCCTGTCGAGCAGAGAGGGGCTTATTTGCTCGTGAGCTGAGGCCTCTCTAGGAGCTCCTAAGGGTCCTCACGGCTAGGGAGCTGAGGGCCTATTCCCTTTGCTCGACAGCCCTCACCTCGCTCGAAGCGCTTTAGCTTCACTCATCTCCTCGAACGACTATGGTCGAGCCTAAGCGCCCTTTTTATCATCGAGCCTCAGGCTCGATTATGGTGGGAGCGTGAGCTGGAGCCGTGCGATAATGGTGGAGCACTTCAAGGCCATAGGTGATGTCCGTAAGGCCCTGAGAGCTGGATGCGGAAGCCTGAGCAAAATAGTAGAGCACACGGGCCTCTGGTATAAGGACGCCCTCGCTGCCTTATGGTGCCTGGCCTCGGAGCTAAACGCTCACGTATGGCGTGGGGAGATCGAGCTACCCAGGTCGAGCGGAATGCTCCGAATTCGGCTTGCTCACCCCATCAGAAGCCCTAAGAGGCATGTGGTATTGGTCCCGGTAGATGATGATGGCATCTACGTGGTCCTGAGGTTCGAGGATCTCATGAAGCTCTTTGATCCCATTGAAGATGCGCTCTACGCCCCAATAATAACGAGGGCTAAGGCAGCCGAAGCCGCCTTGCTGGAGCTCAAGCTCAGGCTTGAGCATGCGTATGAAGATGCCAAGGCGATGGTGAGGAAGCATGAGTAAGCGGAATAAGCACGTCCTAAGCGAGGCGATCAAGGTTCCCGTATCCTGGTATCCTGAGGGCTTCAAGGTCGTGGAACTCAAGGTCCTTAAGCCACTTGCTAGGGAGAAGACGAGGACGGTGGGCGATAAAGTGTATCGGTGGGAAGATAGGATAATCGTGGCCCATGCCAGGAGAAAGGCCCTTTACGTGCTCTTAGAGCTCGACGAGCTAATAGATATCCTCAGCGATTTGAGGAGCGAGATGGAGCGTATTATGCCAGATGTTCTAAAGGAGACAAACAGGCTAATCCACCTCGGCCGCTTCAGCACCGTAATGGACGTAGCCGATTTCATGATTAGAAGACTTGGAAAGCCTATCTTGATAGTGCTTGAGCAGCTAAAGCGCTTCAGGGATAAGGCCGAGCGCACCTTGGCCTAATTCCCTATGGAGACGAGCTTAATTCTCCAAGGGTGGGGCTGAGGGAGAGAGCGGGAGTAAGAAAGCCAGAAATGGAGCCCTTTCGGTAAAAGGAGCCCTGTTCAAGCTCTGGAATATCCTCATCCGGTCGGGGTCGGTAGCTAGAGGAGATGATAATAACTAGTATAGGCTCTGGGCTCGGGCTGAATGGCTCGACCATAGGCCTGGCTGGACGGGCGTATAAGCCCATAACGAGCTCCTTTTCCCCTCACGAGCTCGATATGGCCGTGTGGCGATCAGGTGCTCCCTCTGCTCTGTTAAGTTTAGGCCCCTTAGGATGTTCTGGATGGTTGAGGCCATATACTCTTATCTCCCATATATTCCTCTAAGAGTATATAGAAAGCGAGGCTAACGGCCCGAGAGGCCTCAGCCTCGCATAGGCTTGTAGAAGTGAGAGCTTAGCTCGGTAAGCTCTCAAAACCGAGGAGCGTTCGCCCATCATAAGGGGCTCATCCGGGCCATATTATAAGGATCAGGAAGCCGTGCGAGAGGGCTTGGGGGGCCGGGCCACCTGTGTCTTTCCCCAGGCTTCGTGTAGCTGGGGAAAGAATGAGTTCATCATGCGAGGGGGCTGGGTGGGTGGCCCGACCAGGCCAGGGAGAAGTCCTCATGCCACCGGGATGATGAATAGCGAGCTCGGAGTTCTCCGGCCGAGGGAGCCTTATTCCTGAGCCCTGTCGAGCAGAGGATAGTCTCTCTGTTCGAGGCCTCATGGCCTTGAGGGGCTTACGGCCGGTTTTCGAGCAAGGTGCGGGCTCTCTGGCTGAAAGAAGCCCATTCCTGTGAGCTTTCGAGCAGAGATGGGCTTATCTGTTCGAGGGCCAGCTGAAAGGAGCCATTTCCGTGAGTTTTCGAGCAAGGCATAGGTCCCCCAGCCGAGAACGCCTCACTCCTGAGCCCTTTCGGGCGGAGAGGGCCTGGGTCAGTAGCTTCTCTCAGGCATGTCCGGGATCATTCGGGCTTGGGTCAGCCACCATGCTAGGACATCCGCTCCCCCCGTACCCCCCACATGAGAGAAGAGGGGCTCTCTCAAGTAGAAGCATGATAGAATTTGCTTATTCCAAGCCCTAATATTATAGTGTTATTCTATATCACTTCTATTCTATATTAGAGTTCTATCCGGGCCTTAGATGGGCGAGGAGCTCACATAAGCCATTAATGGCCCTAAGAGATGGCGATATCAGGGCTCCCTGTGGGTCAGCCACTATGGAGTGCTCGGGAGCCCCTGGATCCTGAGGAGCTCCTCAGTTTAGGATAGTGGCCCTCTAGCCCAGGCTGGCCTGTGTCTTTCCCCACCTGAGCGAGTTCTGGGGAAAGAACAAGAAGAGCCCCTAACTATCCTGGCCTCAATACTTTCCCCAGCCCTAAAGCACTTGGGGAAAGAATGAGCGAGAGATATGACTACCCAGGACGCCCGAGCCTCAGCCACCCACGTTAAGGCTCAAGTCGATTAGGTCCCTGAGCTCCCTGAGGACCTCACAGAAGTCAGCTAATCTCCCGAAAGGCTCCACGCCCCTCTCCCGGCATGAAGCCATTATCCGCTCATACCTCGCCCCCGTGATACGCCTTAACAGCCCGAGCACCAGCTTAACGAGAGCCCTCGGTGGCCTATGATAAGAGAATATGGTGGTCGAGTATGTAGCTCCCGAGGGAGATCGAGTGTGTATCCTGGTCCTATGGCCTCGTTGGCCCACGCCACCCACAGGCATGAAGCGATATCTACGCTCGGGCTTGCTGCGCCTGGCAAAACGCCCTGTCAGGACGAGGACCTCATTATCTATGCTCAGCAAGCCCTCTCTGGCGATATTCTCAGTTATGTGCTTTATGAGGCGCTCGAAATAGCGCTCTCCCATAGATGGGTTTAACCACCATCTCCGCTCACTAATCTTAACGGCCAGCCTCATCGCCCTATCAGGGCTGAGCTGGATTAAGAAGACGAGCTCCTTTCTCCTCGGATCCATCATCAATACCTCAAGGCTTAGTCCTCTGTATTCCAGGGCTTGCTTGAGAGGGTGAATAGCCCTGAGGAGCTCAGGGACGTAATCTCTCCAGCCGTAAATGAGCTTACTCATGCTCCTCACCCCCCAACCACATGAAATTAGCCAAATTGTCAGGATCAGGGTCGGCCGCCTCGCCCCCAAGCCACTTGATGTAGCCGATGAGCCCACGCCAAGAGATACGGAAAATATCGAGCGGATATGCCAGATACCGCTCCCTATCGGCCCAGCGGGTCCGGCCTTGCCAGAGCCTCGCTTCAGGACGGTGCTTAAGCAGAACCGGGCCAGGAGCCCATAAGAGCCAGGGCTCTTTAAGCGTCCAAAGCTGCCGGTCGAGGACGTAGATGAAGATTATACGCTCTGGCTTCGGGAAAAACCTAATTTTATCATACTTATTGAGCTCGACCCACACATCTCGCTCCTTTAGCTCGTGAAGCGAGAGCCTGGAGCCGGTGATCTCCGCAAGGGCTACAAATCGCCAATGCCTAAGGAACACTATATCGGGTGGGTGAATGGCGAGGAGCTCCGTAGCCGTATCCTCATCCAGAAGCTCATAGAGCTTATCGGCATCGTCATTTGGATTTCCTATGTTTATAACGCACCAGGCGGGCTCAGCTCCTAACGTGAGCTTGAAGAGCGAGAAGAGAAGCTGTTGGCGGGGGTCGCCTATTTCACGCCTATGAAAGCTATACGCTTCGGCGTATCTCATGCTTTCACCTCACTATTCCGCTTGAGGGGCCTCGTAGCCCGATCCAGAGCCCAGGAGAGCACCGATTTGAGATGCTCAAGCCTCTTATCATCGTCCGATAGAGGGGCGATGTGTCCGTCCAGCCTGATATCCATCAGGAGCCCGCCATCACCCGCCCTAATCTCAAATTGAAGTGGAGCAAGGCCCTCAGCCTTGTCGGCTTCGGCCATCTTGGCTAGCTTTTCTTCGAGCCATCTGATAGGAGCAGCATCGGCCTTAACCTCATTAGCTGGATAGACGGCTCCGCCCGAGCCTTTCAGGCATAAGTAGCCCACAACACGGCCCTTATACTCAAGAGGGTCCACCTGATCCCATCCCGGCCTAATCCAAGGCGGCGTGAGGGTCTCAGCCAGCTCGTCCATGAGCTTAATTATCTGGTCGAGCTCTTCCCTGAGGGCGTCAAAATGGCTCCTGACCTTGACCACGAAAAGCCTAAGGGCTTCCTGGAGCTCCTTACTCCTCATATTCATCACCCCCGTTAATGGTTCCGAGAATGCCGAGGACCTCATCGAGGAGCTCCCTGGCCCTGAGCCACAGGCGCTCAGCCCGCTCTACCTGGCGCTCAACGCGCCTAGCCTCACGCCACCGCTGAGTAGCTACCAAGAGCCTCGCATACTCATCCTCGCTAATATTGCGCCAATTCCCGCCCGGCTCCTTAAACTGAGAATAGGGGCCGTGAGGGCACTTGTGGCATCCCTTTCCACATTTTAGATAAGTTCTGCGCACGTAGCCAGCCACAGCGCCTTTCATGAGTTTAGCCAGCTTAGCCCTCGCTTCGGCCAGCTCGGCCTCAATAGCCCGCTCAAGCTCCTCGAGGAGCTCCCCAGCCCGCTTTTCAGCCTTAGCAGTCGCCAGCCTAACGGGTGAAATAGCAGCTCCGGGATAACCGGAAAGGGTTATAAACCCTGGCCTCTTAGAACTCCCGGACCCTGGGGCCACTGCCCATCACCTCTGGGATCCGGCGGCCCGGCCCGACCTGTCCCCCCACCGGGTCGCCGGATGGCCCTGGGGTCTGCCATTTTCATCATTTCTCGCCTCGTGAGCCCTCTTCTATGAGGGCAAAGACCGGCCCTTTCGTGGTGTCCATGATTTTCAGCTTGCCCTTGATCGTTAGATAGAGAAGAATACCCCGAGCTGTTTGCCAGCTCACCCCGAGGCGGCGGGCTACGTAATCAATGCTCACCGGCATTCCGGCTTCACGTATGAGTTCAAGGGCTCGGGCCTCGACCTCTGGATTTCCAACCAACCGTAGCATGTTTCTCCACCGTCTCTTACGAGGCTCTGACGTTTTATAAACTTTTCGCCACTTTAGCGAGTTTAATGATTTATCCAGCTTTCCTAAAGGCTGGATAAGCTTCCTAAAAACTATAAGTGGGTGGGATTTTCTCGGAGTTTTCTCAGAGATTTCTCAGAGCTCCCCCCAAGTTTTCGCTAGCGCTACTACGGGGGAGCCGGTGGGACTACCCCCTGGGGGTTCCCACCTAGCGCAGATTGGTCGGACAAAGCGTGGCTAAGGAGACCTCTCGGTAGATGATATGAAATAAGACAAAAACGAGAGTAAGGCCTTTTGGAGCAGCCTTTTAATCATTCTGCTATGCTGAGCTCCATGTTGAGCTCTCGGGCTAGGTCGGTGATGTCGCTCGCTAGATAGGCCTCTTCCATCGTCTCTGGGACGGCTAGATAGCTCCCGTCCGGTAGCCTGAACACGGCTAGGGTGTCGAGCGTGAGCTCGACCATCTCGCCCTCGGGGCTCCTCGCTCTTACCTTAATGGGCCTGAGGACCTTAACGGCCTCTCCCTCTCCCACCCTTGACCACCGGACTAGAGGCCTCTGGCCGAGAAAATAAGTTTTTGCTTAGAAACTAAGGAGCTAAGGTTCTAAGGTGCTCGAAAAGTTAAGGAATTGCTATCCTGATGGCTGGGCTTTAGGATAAAAAAGAGGATTTGGGCTCCTGGTGGCTCGCTAGGCTATCCTCAGGAGCTCCTCGGCCTTAGCCCACTTGGCCCTGAGCTTCTTTAAGCCCGATGGTGTATAGTGTCGAGCGAGGACGCTCGTGGGAGCTCGGCCCTGGAGTATATCCACGTAGCGGTCGGGGACATCTACCTCTCCCAGCTTATCCGAGAAGCGGACCCGGAGCATCTGAGGGGCCACGTGGACGCCTGTCTTGGCCTCGGCCCTCTTGAACGCCTTACGGAGCCAGGTATCGCTCTTATAGGGGAAGATGGGCGCCTTGGGCTCCTTATCGGCCAGCTTATCTATGTGCTCCTTGAGCATTCGAGCCGTATCGGCCGTAAAGAAGCCTATTCCGCTCTTTTTTGTGGCCGTTGCTCGGTTGGGGATGAGGGCCATGTGCTCCCAATCTATATCGCCTATCCTGGCCTTTAGGACCTCGCTCTTACGGAGCCCTGTCTCGGCCAGGAGCCTAAAGGCGAGCTTGGCGTCATCCCTGTCGAGCGCTTCATAGAAGCGGGCGAGATCCCCATCGCTCGGTAATCGCCACTTACGGGCTCCATAAGCGGGTATCTTGAGGCCCCTCACCAGGTCCTCTCTCCCAAGGGCCTTGAGGAGCTTTCTAATGGCCTTTGTTCCCTCTTTCCTCGCCCATTTCGGTAGCTTAGCGAGAACATCTATTAGGTCCTGGCGTGTGATATAGCGGGGGACGCCTAAGGCCGGTAAGAGGAGCTTCAGGGCCTCGACCTGTCGGTAGATAGTAGCCGGTGAATTCCCATATACGGCCTCACAGATGGCCTTGAACCGCATAATCACCTCATCGACAGGTCCGAGAAAGACATAGCCATGATGGGGAGAGCAGTTCAAAGTGAAGTCTTCGGAGCCACAGGTCCCGGGTTCAAATCCCGGCGGCCCCGCCACCCCTTTGGCCAGAAAAGCCCGTTTTGGGTGTTGGGCATTGTTAAGCAGGCTCCTCTCGGCCAGATGAGCTACCTTACGTGGATATAGCCGTATGGGACCTCGGGTGAATCATCCACCTCCCAGAGATAAAACAAAAGGGCATCGAGAGACTCAGAACTATAATTGCTTGCGAGCTCCTTGAGGAGGTTCCTGAGGGCCTTGTCCAGATGTCTTTGCTCTTCTTGCATTCTGCGAACATGGCTACTACATCTGCCGGGCTCCCCATAGGCCTCATGTATTAGACCAACGCCTAAATACGGTTGGCCTCTCTGTGGAGCGGTGGGCCTTGAGGGTCCTTAAGATACGCTTGAATGATGAGCTTGGAGAACGCTTCCTCAAAGTAGTCGCCAGGATATACGGGCCTGGAGAAGCTCAGGTCGAGAGGGCTGCTGAAGAAGCCATAAGGCTCTGGGTAGCCAAATATGAGAAAGCCCTACACGAACTTGATGTTTTAGTTGAGGACCCAATCGGGTCGCTAAAGGGCCTACTCAAGCACGTAAGGAAGACGGGAGTAGAGCTCCAACATGAAGCACGCTTGCTGAGGGAGAGGTAGAGGCGTGTTCTTCATCGACGCTAACATCTTCTTAGAATTACTGCTCGGGCAGGAGCGTGCAGATGAGTGCGAGAGATTCCTGAGACTGGTTCACAAGGGCCGCTTAAGGGGCGTGACCACGGACTTCCACGTAGATACGGTAATCATAGTCATGGAGAATCACGGCCTTGGCCCGGCGGACATAAGAACATTCCTCCTATCGCTCCTCTCATACGAGGGCCTCGAGATATACATATTATCCATGGCCGATAGACTTGAGGCCACTAAGCATATGGAGTCCTTGAAGTTAGACTTCGATGATGCATTAGCCTATCAAGCAATGCTCTCCTTGAACATCAGGGATATAGTATCATATGATAAACATTTCGATGGCTTGCCCGGAATAAGGAGGGTAACTCCTGCTCAGATTCTACAGAGTTAAAAAAGATATAAAAAAGATAGGGGGGGCTTAATCCCGCTCTACTCTGGCCTTTAGCTCCTTGAGGTAAGCGAGGTAGCGTGGGTAGAAGGCCTTTATCTGGCGTATTTTATCCATGTAATGCTTGCCGCCCACGGTTCTCGGGCCTTCGGCGCCGCAGGTCCCGAGTTCAAATCCCGGCGGCCCCGCCAGAGGCCTCAGGTCGCCCTGTTTCCGCCCTCACCCACACCAGGTAACGGCTCAAGCCGCCTGCCACGGGTGAAGCTGTTACCTCGACTATCCTGAGGAGGAGAGGGCATGGGCGTTCCCCGCTTTAGAGGCCTACTCTTCTCCCCTCGATTTGGAAGAGCCGGCCTTGGCCATGAGCTCGCTTACCGGCGCCAAGAGTCTCGTGAATTCCATGGGGAATATGAACTTCGTGGCAGGGCTCTGCCCTATGGTCTTCAGGGCCTCAAGGTACTGGAGCGTCATGGTGTTCGGGTCCACCTGCCTGGCCACCTCGTATATCTTCTGGAGGGCCGTCGCATAGCCCTCTGCCCTGAGGATGGCCGCCTGGCGCTCGCCCTCGGCCTCGAGAATAGCCGCCTTCTTCTTGCCCTCCGCCTCAAGTATCATGGCCTGGCGCTTGCCGTCCGCCACCTTGATGGCGGCCTCCCTCTCGCCCTCGGCCTTCGTCACCATAGCACGCCTATCCCTCTCGGCCGCCATCTGGCGGACCATGGCCTCCGTGACGTCCTTCGGGGGCAATATCTCCCTTATCTCAACGCTCGTGACCTTCACGCCCCAGCGCTCCGTTACCTCGTCCAGCTTGGTGCGCATGATGGCGTTTATCTCGTCTCGTTTGGCCAGCACGTCGTCGAGCGTTATATCGCCCACGACGGCCCTGAGGATGGTCGTGGCCATGCCCGTCGCCGCTCCATCGAAGTCCGTTACGTTCAGCACGCACCTCGCCGGGTCTATCACCTTGAAGTAGATGAGGAAGTCTATGTCGACGGGGGCGTTGTCCTTCGTTATGCACGTCTGGTGGGGGACGTTTATGAAGCTCTCCCTGAGGTCGACCCACTGAACGCTCTCTATCAACGGCCATATCCACGTTATGCCCGGCCCCCTGACGCCCACGTACCGGCCGAAGCGGAAGACGACGAGCCTCTTGAACTCGGGGACGAACTTTATGCCCGAGGCGATGAAGGCCACCAAGAGGATGATGATGAACGCGATGAGGA
>Ga0190367_1001823_pt1 | contig 11760 bp, 16 predicted proteins | sample 4872181011_MG_FD_171838 | JGI IMG/M metagenome (GOLD analysis project Ga0190367, IMG submission 171838) | Hydrothermal vent microbial mat bacterial communities from Southern Trench, Guaymas Basin, Mexico - 4872-18-10-11_MG | ecosystem: Environmental > Aquatic > Marine > Hydrothermal vents >... | reverse complement strand
CACCCGCTTCGTCCTAGCCACCTTCTGGTGGCTCACGCCTATCAGCTCGGCCACCTGGGTGCATGAGTAGCCCTGCTTGACGAGCTTCACCAGGAGTATCCTCTCCCTGACCCTGGCATCCCTCTCGAGGAGGACGCGCCTACGCCTAGGCATGAGTAAACTAACCGCGAGGACCTAAGTAAAACTATCGTCCACGAAGCTAGAAAAGAGGTACGGCTTCCTCAACTATCCTAGCAAAAAGTAGCACAGGTAAGGGATCATAGGAATGAGCTTGTTTACCTGCATTTATCATTAACACATAGTAGTAAGTATAGGGTCAACATCTTTCCATGTGAGTCTAGGCACCTTTGCTATTACTGCATTATCAATAGGTGAATGTATGGTTATGGTAGACTCAGAGCGAGACCATATACCAGCTAGATAGGTTTGAAAATTATAGATACTCCCTTCATCTATCTCATAAATATCTTTAAACACAGAAGATTTTATCTCTAAATAAACAGGTCTATTCAACCCATATCCCTATATGAGAATCAAATAATTCACTTAAATAGTTACAGTTATTTAGTTAAGTAATTGATTATTTTAAAGTATTTAATCATTATTTTAATAAATTTACTTCTTATTTAAATAAAAGGTCTATTCCTCCTTTATTTCTTCTAGATCGATATCTACTCCATAAAACGCTTTGAACGTTTTACGCGTTAATGCGTGATTAAGTACTTTCATGTTCCTCTTGGAAAATTTAACTAAGGTAGGTATGGAGCCGCTGTGATCCTGTTCCATGTGATTAATAACTATGTGAGTTATATCTTTACAATCTCTTTTAAGCTCTCGCTCTCACCAAAGCTATGTATGCTCCATATAGCCTCAAAGTACTTAGTTCTATTGTCGTCTAGTCGTAGTGGATAGATGTCCTTGGTGATCTTCTCCTTTATTACTCTTATTAATCTTCCCTGTCAAGTTTATATATTTCGATATAATATTTTAAATCTTTTGATATTCAAAAAGATTTAAGAATTAATTTTCAAAAAATAAATTTTAGAATTTTCCTATATCATCAGGTAACTTTACTTTAAGTGTGGGTTCTCCTGGTCTCCAACCTGCGGGTATTATGTCAAACCCCTCTAGGGTGGGAGGATGCTCATACAGGTACTTAAGTCCTATGAAAGAGTTGTATATATGCTCTACATCCTTACCTAATCTATCATTGTGGACGCTTATGTACTCTACCTTTCCTTCAGGGTTAATAATAACCGTTCCTCTCCTGGTTATTCCAGTAGTCTCGTCTAGAAATCCATAGGCTCTGCTTATCTCCTTCTTAATATCTTCGACCAAAGGTATGTTGGACTTTTTGAGCCTAGGGCTTGTTTCAGCCCATACTTTATGGGAAAATATGCTATCCGTGCTTATAGCTAATACTTCTGCGTTATTCTCCTTAAACTTCTCATAGTATTTTGCTAGTCCCTCGATATCAGTTGCACAGACAAACGTAAAATCAGCTGGATGAAACGTTAATATTACCCATTTACCGCGGTAATCAGAGAGACTAATGGTTCTAATCTCTTTTGAAGCAGAGAAGTATGCTTTGGCTCTGAACTCCGGTGCGGGCTTGCCTACTTCCAGCATTTTGACACCGGTAAATAGAAAATAATACGTATTAATATATTTTACTATTTAGAAAATATTTCTATAAGCTAGATGCATTAAATTAAATTCTCCTTTATTACATTTTAAACCATGAATAGATACAAAGTTGGGCTAGCTCAGATACATTCTCTTCTGGGTAATGTAGAGGATAATCTTAACAAACACTTGGAATACATTGATAGGGCTAAGGCTCATGAAGTTGATGTACTGGCATTTCCGGAACTTTCGTTAACAGGGTATCTGCTGAGAGACCTGGCGTATGAGGTTTCTGATAAATGCTTAGAGGCCTTAGATGAGGTAAAAAAGGCGTCGAAAGGCATATGTGTCATAGTGGGTCTTGTTGAAGAGACAAGACTTGGAATTTACAGGAACTCTTTAGCGATAGTTCAGAATGGTGCTCTTAAGGGTTTCATACCTAAGGTTTACTTACCTAACTATGGTCTGTTTGAGGAAAGTAGGTACTTTACTCGGGGTTACGCTAGGGATCTAAAACTTTTTAATCATAAGGGGCTTAAATTCAGCGCTGTTATATGCGAAGATGCCTGGCATCCTGAGCCGATAGAGTTTCTTTCTAGAATAGGAGCTGACTTAGTTTTCATATGTTCTTCCTCACCTTTAAGAGGACTCTATGGTAAGGATGACACGTTCATAGAAAAACTATGGGAATCAATGAACATTACACGTGCTGTTGAGAATACAGTCTTTATAGCATATGTTAATAGGGTAGGCGTTGAGGACGAAGAATACTTCTGGGGAGGGTCCATGGTGATCTCGCCTACTGGAGAGATCTTAGTAAGGGCTAAAAAAATGGAGGAAAATCTCCTTATAGCAGAGATAAATCTTCACACCCTCAGAAGAGCTAGAAGGTTTAGCTCATTTAAGGATCATGCTATTGACTTACATAGGTATTTAAGTGAGCTGCCATGAGTTTACCTCCAGTAAATTGTGAGAGAGTAGTTGATTACATAACTAGAAGATTAAATTGGTACATTCTGGATTTTGCGAGGAAAAAAGCTGGAATAATTGGGGTGAGCGGTGGTGTCGATTCTGCTGTCACAGCTTTCTTGACTGTAAGGGCTTTAGGACCTGAAAGGGTGTATTGTTACATACTTCCATCTGATGCGACACCAAACGAGGATATTGAGGATGCACTAGAAGTTATTGAAAGACTTAGGTTGCCTAAGGAACATTGGGAAATAATCAGTATTGAGAAAATAACTAAGAGCTTTGAGGAAGCATTGGGTAATTTAACCAAGATCGAGCGTGGGAACATGATGGCAAGAATTAGAATGATCATTTTGCATCAGAGAGCTTACAGGCATAATGGGTTAGTCGTAGGTACAGGAGATAAAAGCGAGCTGTTAATAGGATATTATACTAAATATGGTGATGGAGGAGTAGATATCCTTCCTATAGGCGGATTGTATAAGACGCATGTGAGGCAAATAGCCAGTTATTTAGGTGTTCCTGAGAGAATAGTTAAAAAGCCTTCATCTCCTAGGCTATGGCCGGGTCAAACCGCAGAGGGAGAGTTAGGAGTAGGGTATGACATAATAGATCCTATATTATATTATAGGTTTGAGGAGTGGCTTCCTGAGAAAGAGATAGCGAGAAAAATAGGCATTTCAGAGAACATTGTCAGGAGTATTTTAGATAGAGTGAAAAGAACGCAGCATAAAAGGTTACCACCTGAGGTATTTCATATAGGATATAGGGACTTGGGTTCTGACTGGAGATATCCTAGACAGTGGGTGTAAGGAGGAATGAGATAAATATTATCATCTAAGTATTAAGTTACAAGGTTAAAGTATATAGTGTAGCTCGTTGGTGGTACTTTGGGGAGGAGAAGAAGAGGAAGGAGGATAAGACCTAGACCTAGAAGAAGACTACCCGAGATATTTCAATGCCCTAAATGCGGAGAGGAAACCGTTAGTGTCTCTGTAAATAAGGAAATAGGTACGGTAAAGGTGATGTGCTCTAAATGTGGACTCTCATATGAGTTTGAACAAAACCCCTATCTCCATCCAGTTGACTATTACAGTAAATTCGTAGACAAGTTCGAAGAAGAGATTATGGGTGGCTCTTCTGTCGAAAGTGAAGAAATATCTGTCGGAAAAGCTTAGATTAGAGAAAGCCCTTCATATGACCTTAATAGATCCCGCAAAAACAGGCGCCGATGAAGCTGGAGATATATGTAGGGAGGCTGCTAAAGCTGGCTCATCAGCAATAATGGTAGGTGGTAGCATAGGTGTTTCCGAGAGAATGGTAGATGAGGTAGTACTTAGTATTAAGAAATCCATAGATATACCCATTATACTATTTCCCGGTAATCCCTCAGGGGTAAGTAAGTATGCAGACGCCGTATGGTTTCTTTCCGTTCTTAACTCCAGAAACCCCTTCTTTATAATAGGGGGTCAGGCTCAGGGAGCTCCCGTAGTAAAGAGGTATGGAATAGAGGCACTTTCTTTAGCATATTTAATTTTAGGTGAGGGAGGGACGGTGTCATACATTAGTCAGACAGAACCTATACCTTTAAATAAACCTGAGATAGTGGTAGCTTACTCACTAGCGGCAGAGTTCTTCGGCTTTAGTTTTCTTTACCTAGAAGGTGGCTCAGGGGCTCGCCCAATACCCCCTGAGATTATTAATGTGGTAAAGCGTAATGTTAGCATACCGTTAATAGTGGGAGGAGGAATCAAAGATAGAGAGATTGCTAGAAAAGTAGTGACCGCAGGAGCTGATATAGTGGTTACAGGTACGCTTGTCGAAAAAGCTAACGACGTATACAGAGCTGTTAGGGAGGTAATATGTGGAATTAGAGAGGGGGTAAAAAATCGGCTATCCGAAAAGTCCTAGATGGGCTAATAACACAGCCCCTATAAGTGCTAATGTAGTTAAAATAACTATCTCAGGCCTTACTTTTACACCGCCTATTTCTTCCTCATAGAATGTCATGAGTCCTGCAGCTGACATAGGGGCTGCTTTCTTCTCCTTCTCCCGCTTCTTTCTCTTCCTAACGCTCATCCGATCACCCTTGTAAGTTATATTAGTTAGAGGTTAAAGAAGCTTTTGTATTAACTAAATTGAGAGGAGATTAATGCCCTTAGAAGACAATATTAAGGAAGAAAAACAGAGAATCAGAGAGAGAATGTGGAAGTTACTCGAGAGAAAGGACGTTGCTCGTTTTCCTAAACCAGTTAAGGGTAGAATACCTAACTTTAAGGACAGTGAGAAGGCTGCCATGAAGCTTATAGCTCATTATGTATTCAAGAGAGCAAGGGTAGTGTTTGTATGTCCCGACTCTCCTCAAAGAACGGTGAGAGAGTACGTTCTTAGATCAGGAAAGACATTAGTAATGGCTACTCCAAGGCTCAGAGAGGGTTTTCTAGTTTTAACACCCGATTTTATCCCAAGGGGAAAGGAGAGAGAGGCTTCTACTATAAGAGGAGCTTTCAGGTATGGTAGGAGGCTTGATTATTTAGATATTAAGGTGGATTTGAAGGTAACAGGTTCTGTAGCCGTAACAGTTAAGGGAGCTAGATTGGGTAAGGGAGGTGGCTATAGTGATCTTGAATACGCTATACTAAGGGAGTTAAAGGTCATAGATGAGAGAACGCCTGTAGTAACAACCGTCCACGACCTTCAAATAGTTAACGAGCTACCCTTAGAGCCTCATGATGTACCTTTAGACTACATCTTTACACCTACTAAAATTATAGAGGTAAAAGAGCCTATAAAAGAGAAGCCAAAAGGACTTATAAGAGATTTACTTGATGAGAGAAAAATACAGGAAATACCGTTATTAAAGAGGATTTTAGCTAAATAATTGTATATCTTATTCTCGTTATTCCTTTACCTTTACTTTCTCTCTTGAGTAATTTAATTTCACCTACCTCACCTGTGGAGGAGACATGTGTTCCTCCGCAGGGAACAGCGTATATTCCCTCTATTTCAACGATCCTAAATGTCTTTATTCCTTCATGAAGCTCTGTCAGATGTTCTCCAAAAGGTTCTATGTATCTTTTAGCCTCTTCCCTGAGTAACCAGAAAGCTTTAACCTTCAGATTATTCTTAATAACTGTCCTTACTACATCTTCAAGTTTAGGTAGATCGTCCCTAGGTATCCTAGCAGTAAAGTCTTGGTGGCTCTCATTTATACTCAGCATGCCTCCGTGATAACCTACCTCTAATCCATAGAGTTTCTTGACAGCATAACCAAGTATATGAGCCGCTGTATGCATACGCATTAGTCTATATCTTCTCTCCCAATCTATCACGCCTCTTACAGGATCCCCAGGATTAGGTTCTCTACCCTCCAACACACCTTTATGAACTATTTCGTCGTCTTTCTCAAAGACCCCCTCAACTTTAAAACTCCATCCTTCCCCATTAATGTAACCTTTATCATAGGGCTGACCCCCTCCTCCAGGGTAAAAAGCCGTTTCCTCGATAACTAAGAAATCTACATTGAAGTTTACGACCTTAGATTTAAACTCTTTAAGATATTGATCTTCATAGTAAAGTCTTTTAGTCATATGAAAAGCCCTTCTCATTCTTGCTATTAAACTTTATTTATCTCATGAGAGAATTGATAAGTAATCATGAAAGACAGGGTTGAGAGTTTTGTACAAGATCTCGTTGAGTCAATAGTAACGATATGTGAGTCAAGCGGCTCGTATATGGTGATTATAAAGCCTGAAAAGGAGTTGTATGTTTTGGATTTATTGAAAACATTTTACAGAGTAGATGAAAACGAAGTGAGTAAAATTAACATAAAGGGTAAGACAATGATATACATTCCTCCTGATAAATTAATCATCAGGTTAGGTTCAGGAAGATCCCTGCGTGATGTTAAGTTATTTTTGTATAATGTTTTTAATAAAAAATAAATATTATTCTAATTAAAAAGTTTTATTTAGCTTATTAAGGTTTTTATATATGAATATTACATAGAAAAAAGTTGAGCAGAGTTAATTAACTACTGTTATACATGATGTTTAGGCTATTTTTCCTTAAGGTGACTTAAAATTGGGAAAAATACTACCTTTATCGCTAGCACCTGAAAGTGTACCCCTAAAGGTAGTTGAGGTAAGAGTGAGGGGGAGAGGGCAGAGTAGAAGACTTCTTGAGATAGGTATAGTGCCCGGTGCTATTATAAAAATCATAACTAAAGCTCCCGGTCCATTAGTTATAGAGGTTAACGGAGCGCGCTTTGCTCTGGGATGGGGACACGCGAATAGGGTATTTGTAGAGGTGTTATAATGAGTAAGCAGGAATACGTTGTTGCGTTAGCGGGTAGTCCTAACGTAGGTAAAAGCACTCTTTTTAATAACATAACAGGCCTTAAGCAACACGTTGGGAACTGGCCAGGCAAGACTGTTGAAAGATATGAGGGGCTCCTTGAACATCACGGTATTAAGATCAGGATCGTTGATCTGCCTGGAACCTACAGTCTTGGAGCTTTGAGTGAGGAAGAAGTTATAGCTAGGGAGTTCATAGTTAAGGAGAAGCCTAACGCTATAATAGTTATTGTAAACGCTATAGAGCTCAGTCAGAGCCTATACCTAGCTTTACAGGTTTTGGAGCTAGCCAGCAACGTGGTTATAGCTATTAACAAGATAGACGCAGCTGAAAGAAGGGGGATTCACATTAATTATAAAGGACTGGAGAGGGCTCTAGGAGTTCCCGTAATCCCTATCTCAGCACTAAACAGAGTGGGGCTTCATAACCTTATAGAACGAGTACTGGAAGTTGTTAAGAGGAAGGTTAAAACGAGTCCGTTCAGACTGAGTTATGGTGCTATAGAGTATTACGTTAAGGATCTTGAGAGAAGACTCGTTAAATGTAAGCAGCTAGAGATGTATCCCAGTAGATGGGCTGCTATACGGCTATTGGAAGGAGACGAGTACCTTGAGAAGATAGCTAGTGATTGTGCCGAACTAACTAACTATGTGAAAACCATCAGAGAGAGGACTGCTGAGGAGCTAGGAGAGCCACCTGAAATGTTAATGATAGAGAGGAGATATAGGGTGATAAACGAGCTAGTTAACAAGTATGTCTTAACAGAGAAGGTTACCAGTCCAGGATTTTCCGAGTTCTTAGACTCCATAATGTTACATAAGATAGGCGGCATAGCTTCCTCGATAATTATATTACTATCTTTATTAACCGTGCTTTTCTCCATCAACACAGGCTTTCCTCTTAACCTTATATTCGAGTATTTAGGATATGAGGAAATAGCCAGCGTGATAGAAGAATATAGTCTCTCAGGGATATTAAGCTTTATATTCTCTTATCTAGGTGAGGTTGTCTCTAATCTTTTACACTCACTAGGGGCTCCTTACGATATAATAAGCTTAATAGTGGACGGAGTCATAGCCGGTGTCGGAAGCGTATTAAGTTTTTTCCCCTTAATACTAACCGTATACATAGCTTTTGGTTTCCTAGAGGACTCAGGGATAATGGCCAGAATAGGTACTGTAGGTGATAGAATAGCTAGAAAGTTAGGTCTAAGTGGGAAGGCAATTATACCCTTAATTCTGGGATTAGGGTGTAACGTACCTGCAATCATGGGCACTAGAATACTTGAAAACGACGAGGAAAAAACTCTTTCAATACTCTTAGCTCCACTAGTTCCCTGTCAGGCAAGACTTTTTGTTTTACTTGTTTTTGCATCAGCTTTCTTTAAAAGTCCACTCATACAAACAGCTGTTGTGGCTTTAGTATACCTAGTTGACATAGCTTTAGTAGTTTTTATGAGTTATATACTAAGACTCACACTTCTAAGGAGATACGAGCCTCCTGAGCTTCTAGTAGAGCTACCTCCTTACCACAGGCCTAGCTTAAGGGTCATATCCTGGTATGCATGGGATAAAAGTAGTCACTTCATTAAGAAGGCTGGAACAATAATCTTCGTTCTCTCTGTAATAACGTGGATATTGATAAACTACGGGCCTGTAGGGAGAACTACCCAGGTCAGTGAAAGCTACGCTGCCATTCTCGGCAAAGCACTATCCCCTATAGGCTCTCTTATGGGGCTGCCTGATTGGAGACTAATGCTATCACTTGAGGTGGGATTTGTAGCTAAGGAAGGAATGGTAGAATCCATAGTTTTGATGACAGGAATAGATAACCCTGTGAAAGCAGTGAGATCATTAAATCTAAGCTTACCTCAAGTGATAGCTTTTCTACTAGTAATGATCATCTACACACCATGTATACCAACTGTATCAGCCTTCTACCAGGAATCAAAAAGCATTAAGCTTACCATAATTCTAGTGATTTACGAGTTAATACTAGCGCTTCTCATAGGGATAATATCATATAACTTAATTAAGTTTATTTTTAACTTAATTTAAGATATCTTAAATAATTTAAGAAATAAGATATGACCCATCACAACTAGGTGCTGTGTTAAGGTTTGAAAAGCCTTCCCTACATACGGAGAATCCTATTCCCTTTTTAAGAGCTAGGTTTCTTATTGTAGTAAGCATTTCATACCTAAGTCTCCTAGGAAGGTAATAGGACCCTCTTATCCTCTCGCCCTTATTTACGTAAAGTTCCTTTAGCATACTTGCCTTATCTGGAAACGCTCTTGTTAATCTGCTTAAGCTATCATACCTAGCTTTATAAGTAGAGGTAGATACATGCTTAACACCTATCTCTGCCAACCTTTCTATGAGCCTTCCTATCATATTAACGTCCCAGTTTATTCCAGGTATTAATGGATCTATTCTGACCCCACAAGGCACTTTATTACATATCTCATGAAGAGCGTCTAGCCTATCGCTGGGAGGAGGTGCTCCAGGCTCTAATATCTTAGCTATGTTGTCATTTAACGTAGTTATGGTAACCATTACTGCAGAGGGAGTTCTTGAGAGGATGTCTAGGTCTCTCCTAACTAAGGTAGATTTTGTTATCAGAAGCAGCTTGAATCCTTCCTTAGAGAGTAACTTTAATGCATCCCTTGTGAGTTGTAGCTCTTCCTCTGGTGGAGTGTAAGGGTCAGAGCTGTTAGAGATGGAGATCACTAACCTTCTGTCAAGTTCCCTGACCTCTCGTCTCAGGATTTCTAATAGCCTGTTTTTCGGCCTCGGATTATAGTGGTTCCTTATGTAAGCAGTCGCATAGCAGTAAAGACATTGGTGTCCACATCCTGTGTAAGGTGAGAATGAATACTTAAGAGGGCAAGTGCAAAGTGGGCTTTTCCATGGATCAAATAGTCTTATGTACGTTCCTGTTTTAATGTGGCGGTTTACTTTCTTATCACTCACTGGGATGCTTGTCAAACGCCTCCCTTATAAGCTCGTTCTTGATTCTTTCTATATCGTTTATACTCAGGTTATTTATACCTCTTTCCTCAACGACGGCATTACCATTAACAAATACGTAAACAGGTTGATTGACTTCACCCTTAACAACCTTCTTTAAATCCTCATCAAAAGCGACGAGATCACCATCCCATCTCATACCGTAAGTTTCATAGCCCCCAATAGTGGCCTTTCTTAAAAGGAAAAGAGGACTTACTTTATGTATTCTTAGGGCTGTTCTATACTGGTTAAGAACACTTCCTATCAACAAAGGCCAATCACTACCGAAACAAGAGATCTTCTTAGGATCTTTTAAAGTTCTATTATAGAGATATATGTTGGAAACGGGGCAATGAACTATCTTCACAGCATATTCTTCGTATTTCTCATCCTCGATGCAGTGAACTCCTATAATGTCCAACTTATTTGACGCTAGCAATCTTACCGCCTTTTTAAGCTCGGAAATGCCCTCGGATAAGTGCATACCTAGTAATATTTTTCTCTTTTTAGAATAGTTGTATGCTTGTGTTATATCTGAGCGATTAGTATAACTTATTGAGTGAATAAATACACCCATTTTAACCAATTCATTTTCAAATCCATTTAAAGATGTGTGAAATCTTACAAACGTATTAAAATCGCTCCATCCCTTGCCTCTCATTAAAGTTGGCATGAGAACAACCCTGGGTTTATGCTCTATATTCTTGACAGCCATAGCGTTGGCTCTTAGACTACCTACTATTGATAAAAGTGTCACGCCATTGAGTAATGATAGCAGTATGGTAACTTTAGCTAGTTTTTCACTGAGAACAAGGTCTCTCCGTAATGAACTTTCGTCAACTTTAAGCCTTCTATGAGCTATCCACTCTAAGCTATTACACCATTTTCCGTTACCTACGTCTACTACTTGGGGATGTGCATGGGCATCCGAGAAGCCTGGCATGAGCACTGTTTTAAAATAGTAGCTCTTTGAGAGGCCTGGGAGCCTAATACGTACATTCTCTAGCAACCTACCTTTGTAAAAAACATTATCAGCTTCTATCATCAGGGGGCGTCACCTAAAGAAGGAGCTATAATAGATGACATAGAGCTAATAATGCGAAATAGTAAGAGCTTTTTTCCCATATTCAGAGGAAAAGTTATGAGTAAATAAAGCTTGTTTATAGCTTACATTAACTGTTCATTGAATTAACTTAATGATTTTTAAGAAGAGGGTATAACTATTAATCTCTTTTCATTCAGTCTGACCATAACTTCTTCGTCTATCTTAAAAGGTTCCTTAGTTGGAGGTAGTTGAACTCTGAGTTCGAGCTCATCTATCCTAACCTTATAGTCAGTAAAGCTACTAGGTACGCAACATTAACTACCTTACCCCTGAACTCGTTTGTTTTAAGTGCTAGTTCTAGCATGTTTGATAGAGGCTCATTAGGCAGTAATGTAAGCCATAGAGCATATTCAGCTATTAGCTCAGGTACTACTATTGGAAACATAAGTAGCCCCTGTACTAAGGTCTTTCCTCTGAAACTCTTCCTAAGTAAAATATGCCCCCCAGATCTTGGATGTTCCATGCAGTAAGGCTCTGTTTCCCTTAAGAACTCCCATCCCTTCTCCCATGTGATAGGATTGTTTACATCTCCACAAGCGTGCGTAACGGCTACTAAGAACATTCCTCTAAAGGACATATATCCTTACTACTTTTCGTTTCACGCGTACGTTTAGCGCTTTTTCCAGGGTATTTCTTGCTTAACCTGCTCTTAGTATGCTACTTTGTAAGCTATAGCTTACAAAGTAGCATACTAAG
>Ga0190367_1001822_pt1 | contig 11766 bp, 15 predicted proteins | sample 4872181011_MG_FD_171838 | JGI IMG/M metagenome (GOLD analysis project Ga0190367, IMG submission 171838) | Hydrothermal vent microbial mat bacterial communities from Southern Trench, Guaymas Basin, Mexico - 4872-18-10-11_MG | ecosystem: Environmental > Aquatic > Marine > Hydrothermal vents >... | reverse complement strand
ACTACAATTACTGTACCACTCTATGTTCCAAGGAGGTACTAGTGAACAGACCTCCTTACCGTAGTCCCTTAGGATGTTCCTTACTATAAACCCCTTGTCCACTAGCTCAAGTACAGCCTTCCTGAAAGCTATATCGTTAAGGGGCTTTCTCCTTAAATTGAATCCTACGTAATAAAGGTAATCCCCTGGACTAGTAACTAAGTTCATCTTTGGATCACCATAAAGTACCTCAGCGTAACCCGGTGTCAAGTACCACCATATGTAGTCAACTTCTCCTCTCCTAAGTCCCAGTAAAGCGTCATCGGTACCCTTATACACCTTTAAGACTGCTCTTTCAATATAGGGTCCCTCAAATAGCCTATAGAACCTGTTCTTAGAGAGGATTATGACGCCGCCTTTCCAACTCTCAAGGATGAAGGGTCCTGAGGATACTAATGGTTGAGGCCAGTTCTTAGAGAACCACTCTACCGGGTTCCTACTTTCCAGCGACTTCCTGAATATAGGCTCCCACTGATTTCTCTGTAAAATAGGTAACGTTAGGATCTTCTCGAGAATTAGAGATATGCCTCTCCTATCTACCTCTAGCTCAACCTCGTGTTCATTTACGGCTTTTACACTTTTAAGATAGCTTAGTGACTCATTGAGGTGGGGAGGATTAAGCGTCTTTAACACCTTGAACGTAAACTCTACGTCATAGGCTGTTAAGGGTGTTCCATCACTCCACAATAAATGCTCTTTTATCCTTACTTTCAATACGTTAGTAAGGAGTAAGGGTTCCTTATAGGCTAGTACAGGGACATACCTCATCTCCGGTCCGTAATCGTATAGAGGCTCAAATAGAAGCCTTATCACCCTCAAGCTTATCCCGTCTCTTGCCATAAGGGGGTTAAGAGTTAAGGGTAGATCAGGTATCGCCACGTTTATCGTGTTTACTGAGAAAGTTTCATTAGAGATTAAGGAACTTGACATCAGTAAGGATAAAAGCGATACTAACAGAAGATTACCCTTCATTAAATATCCCTTCCTCTTAACCATAATTACTTTAAGAGAATTCAATTATTTTACTGTAATCTTAGTTACTTTTGACATAGTTTTCCTGAGTAAGAGCGATTAAGAACAGATCAGGCGGCATGAAGTTAAAAATCATCCCCTGAGGACTCGAATAAAGGGAGCTAAGGTTGATATATAAAAACCGCATCCGCTGAACCACTCACACCAGGATTACAGCACTCCGAGAAGCTTAAGTATGAGCGGGGTTAGCACTGTTGAGGCTAGAGTCACTACTATGGCTATGAGCGACGCCCTGACCAAGGCGGCTAGGTCGTCTACCCTCCTCTCAAGCCCATCTATCCTTCCTTCAAGTCCGTTTATTCTCCCTTCAAACCCACTTATCCTTCCCTCAAGCCCGCCGATTCTTTGCCCAAGATTACTGATTCTCTGCCCAAGGCTATCAACCCTTCCCTCAAGCCCATTTATCCTGGCATCTATGTACGCCTTAAGCTCCTCCCTAACCCTGTACATCTCCTCCCTGAGCTCCCTAATGTCCTCCTTCGTGGCAACCTCGCGCAGGATGGCGTTAGCCAGAGCAAGCCTGACATCAGGCTCAGAGACGAGCAGCTCAGCAAGTCTCCTCCTAGCCCTGACATCCTCCTCAAAAAGCCTAACGATGTCCTCAGCGGTAAGGCTCAACTGAACCACCAACCTTATAGCGACTCTAAATTCTTTAAGTGTTTCTAAGGGAACTAGGTCTCTCCTAATATGTTAAAATTATAGATTATCCATCCGAACGTCGCCTTTCTAGTGTAGGGATCACCGAACTCTGACCCTAACTCTACGTCCTCTAGATAGTGACTAAGGATATCTCTTCTTTCAAGCTTCTTAACTAGGTCTTTCGTTTTCAAGATAAAATCGTTCAGCTTGAGCTTAACTTTACCTATGAGAAGTTTACAAGGTTTAAACGTCACTATAGTCCAGTCAGCTTTGCCAAGCCATACCTCCCACCTCAGTTTTATCTCCTCTCCATTAAAGTTAACGGGCATCACTGTCATCTCAACTCTTTTCCCTGCTGGTGTTAACTCGGTGTGATACAGCCATATCATCACTTCAACGTCCTCTTTACCTATTCTCCTCGAAAACTTATCTTTAGTGATCCAGAGGTCATAGGCGAAGTTTAAAGACAGGGGTTCTCTCGCCCATATAGTGTAGTTCACGATTAAATAGACCGTGGGCAGCTCCTTAATCCTTAGCGGAAGTTTAAGCCACCTCCCATTAACATAGTATCTGTTCCATGGCTTATACCCATAGAAGATCTCAGGGTAACCGGTTACCCAGCCTCCAGAGCTTACCTGCAGTATGTCATACAGGTTAGCATAGAACATGGTTAAGCCTTTGTTACTAACCAGGACGGCGGATCCTCTGGCTGATTTTAAGTTCCAGAGGTTCAGCTCTAAGACCAGCGTGTTATCAACTTTAGTAATGGGCCACTCTTCTGAGGGCCAGGAAAGGATCACAGGCTCTCCTAGGGTTGAAGACATAAGAATGAACGTAGCTATCAAGGGAACAAGAGCTGTTAATCCCCTCATAACCTAAAATGTTACTCTAACCTATATAAAAATTTACAATACGATCTCCTTCCTTTTACTATTCACATGAAATTCTCCTAAATAATACGAACACCTAATAAGGGACAAGGAAGTTTTTAACGCGGGTTTTCCACCTCTCATTTTTCTTCCTCGGTGTTTCTTGACTTTTCTCTCCTAAGACTGATACATGACGATGGGATAACGGGTACATGACGACAGCATAAGGGGTACATGACACCGACATAAACACAGTGAGAGGCTATGACACAGACATAAACAGGAGAAGGAGCTGATTTGTAAAAATCAGAAACACAAAACGAGGGGTTAATGTAACCTAGTTGTTTAACCTAACCTCCAATCATAGAAACAGAAATAAGATTAGAAGCCTTAGTGATGTTGGTTAGGTATGAAAGTAGCTGTGCCTGTGACCTCTAATAAGGAACCTTACATCATATCTTCTCACTTCGGTAGGTCGAGGTACTTCGCGTTGGTGGAGATAGAGGAAGGTGGGCATAAGGTGGAGGTGCTCGAGAACCCCGCGTTTAAGGAGAGAGGCGCAGGGATGAGGGAGCATGGTGGGCATGGAAGGACCGCTGTCTCGTTCATAGGCTCTTTGGGTGTTGAAGCCGTCATAGTTAAGAGCATAGGTTACGGTGCGTTCTATAATCTTAAAGACCTGGGAATTAAGGTGTATGAGTCAAGCGATAGATACCTAAGAGACGCTATAGATAAGTTCAGGAGAGGGGAACTAAGGGAAAGGGAGAGACTGAGCGAGCATCATGATTAGGTCTTCGATTATTAGAGGGGAAAAGCAATATTAGATCCCTAAAAACCTAAACTCGTGAGAGCTAATGGGATTAAAGGAGGACCTGCTAAGGCTCCTAGAGGAGGACGCGGAGTTCAGGTACGCCGTGGCTGGTAAACTAGGCCTGCTTGAGATACTTGAAAGGCTAGATAAGCTCTGGGAAGAGGTCAGGAGCCTCAGAGAGGAGCAGGGCAGGATGTGGGAGGAGCTTAAGGGCATACGCGAGGAGCAGAGCAAGCTTTGGCAGGAGGTTAGAAGCCTTTGGCAGGAAGTTAGAGGGCTAAGGGAGGAGCAGGGCAGGATGTGGGAGGAGCTTAAGGGCATACGCGAGGAGCAGAGCAAGCTTTGGCAGGAGGTTAGAAGCCTTTGGCAGGAAGTTAGAGGGCTAAGGGAGGACTTCAGCTCTATGTTAGCTGTTATCGGCAGAATGGAGAAGAGAGTAGCGAGGGTGGAGAGGACACTAGAGAAGCTCACCCTGGATATCGAGGATGAGGCTAGGGAGGTCGTAGAGTACAAGCTTAGGGAGATGGGCATTGATATTAGGCTTGAGAGACTTGAGCTACCTGGGTTAGAAGTAAACCTGTACGGGGTCTCTGACGATATTTGTGTTCTGGGTGAGGTGGCTGTCAGAGCCGGGCCTGCACTATTAGATGAGCTGCTTAGAAAGCTCAAAAGACTGTACAGGGAGAGAAAGGACCTACTAAGACCTAGCCTAATCCTATTGCTTTACGTTTCAGTACCTACACCTGAGCTGATTAGAAGAGCTAGGGAGATTGACATATGGTTACTAAAAATGCTTAGAGAATACCATAGGCCTAAAACCATGTATAAAAGCCTAAAAGATATAGCAAAAGAACAGTTCTCCTTTAAAGAAGATTAGGTGGGTATCGAGAGGTATACTGTAAGATAATAAATATAAATCATAGTATATTACTTTTCTCTGAGTATTATTTTGCTACTTTTGTCAATATCCTTTATTTATACAGAGCTTCCTAACCAGGCTCCCAACGGGGACTTTGAGGAGGGAGAAATAGGAGGTCTCCCGAAACAGTGGGCTGTTGGTAGGGCCCTAATCCACGAGTCTTCAGCCACTCATAGACTATCTCTTCAAGAAGAGGATGACCTGGTCAATGGTGACGAACCATGTAGCGAGGCTTAACGTGTTAAGGCCTAAGTACGTGAGAAAGTTCGTAGCAACAAAGATGTATGAACTAGACATACCAGCAGAAATAATAGACTTCATATAGGGCAGAGTAGGAAGAACAATACTAGCAAGACACTACCTAAACCTACTACCAAAAGCAACAAAACACTACAAAAAAATACGCAGAATGGATAGAAAGTAAAATTAAATAAATAATTTTTAAAACATAGTAATTATATCTTGTTCATTATTCACTATATTATATCTCTTTTCTTTAATATTAATGTTTTAATAGTTAAAAAAGAGAATTTTATGTGTGTAAGTATACCGATAGATACTTTGACCTTAAGGAAAATGAATACAAAAAGTTTCGCTGTCCTCTTCCAAGCTTAAAAGAGGAAGGAAAGAAGGATAGTGATTTTTGCGCAGTACATGACCCAGAGTACTGGAAAGAGCATGAAGAGGACGTTATTGAGAAACTTAAACAGTTAAAGCAAGTAACAATACAGGAGCAGGGAAAGATACTGTTCATAGGGTGCAACATACCAGGCACTAGGATAAAGGAGGTGCTTGGACGAGAGGTGGAAGAACCGGCATATTTCACTGAATCTATTTTTTACGGAGAAACAGACCTCTCAGAGGTTATATTCAAGCAACCAGTTGCCTTTTTCTTCGTGGGTTTTGAGGGGAAAGCGAACTTCTCTAAAGCTAGGTTTAAACAAACGACGGACTTTAGGATGAGTATTTTTGAGAGAGAAGCCGTTTTTAGGGAGACAACATTTAATCAATCAACATACTTTTTAGAGGCCGAATTTAAAGGAGATACGGATTTTTCAAAAACCGTGTTTAGAGAAAAGACAGACTTCTCAGAGGTTACATTTGCCGGCTTAGTAAATTTTTCTCATGTTATGTTCGAGCAGGGAGCATATTTCTTTGACGTTAAGTTTGAGGGAAATGTGGATTTTAGAAGGGCTGTATTTAACGTAGTAAGCTTTTCAATGGCTATATTTGAACAAAGAGCAGACTTTTCGGAAGTTAAGTTTAAGGGAACCACAGACTTCGTAGAGGTGAAGTTTAAAAAAGAGGTAAAGTTTATTGATACAATATTTGAGAAGATGATTTTATTCGATTTCTCTTGGATTCATAATGCGGAATTTCGTGACTCCATGTTTTATACTCGTGTTAACTTCTCACGTACTATGTTTAGTGAATCTGTGAGGTTTATCAATGTTCGCTTCCTAAATGAGGTTGTGTTTTCCCTTTTTGAGCCATATGTAGAATTTAAAGGCTCCATATTCTATAGGGATACCATCTTTTTCCCAGCAATATTTAAGAGAGGAGCTAATTTCTTTAAGTGTATCTTTAGAGAAGGAGCTTTATTTTACAGAATTGGGCAAGAGATGGAGGAAGGTTTCATAAACATGCGCTCTGTTTACTTCTTTAAACCCGAGATTGTTCTTTTCATAGAGCCTGATCTAAGCAAGATTTCTCTCCTAGATACAGACCTCTCCTCTGTGCGGATAGCTAACCCTATTCTTGGGGAAAAATTTGAGATCTATGATCAAAAGCATGTAAAATATGAGGATTTAAATGATATCTTTAGACTAGCTAATGTTCTCAGATTCATTAGAAGATCTTTCGAGGAAAGGAAAAGACACTATGAGGCAGGTGAGCTATGGAAGAAGGAAATGGAGTTACTTACTAGGTATGCATGGAAGAGTAAGAAGATAGGCGAGTGGTTAGCGTTTAAGCTATACAAACATATCTCAAATTATGGAGAGAGCATAGGCAGACCCTTAGCCCTAACATTTTTATTCATATTACTTGTAACACCTTTAGTAGGTTTGATTAGCGAGTTTATTCAGATAGGCGCCAACATTACTATTTCAGAAAGATATTGGTATTGGGTTTGGAGGGGAGTCTTAGACACAGTAGTATTCGTTGAAAAACCCACAATACTCGATGTAACTATTAGAGTAATAAGCCTAATAATACTCGCCAACCTCTACATGGCACTAAGAAGAAAACTAGAAAGAAAATAACTAGATTTTTTAGCGCTAAGCTAATAATTGAAAGATAATCCCTAAAATGAAAGTGAGTAGGAGTGAAAAAACGAAAATAATTTAGAATTTTAGAGTAATTAAGGTGAAACATATGAAACCTCTTACTTTATTGCTAATAATAGTTGTATTGCTCTTATTTCACTTATGCAGGGTTAGGTGAGCTGATACTTAGTTATGAGGATGGATGTGACCTACCGTATAGCTTAGGAATGTTTGACGTTAAGAAGATCGAGATATACGATAAGCCTGGACCTAGTTATACGTTAGTAGCCTACCTTTGTAAACCTCGAATAGATATAGATGAGTTCGAGTCATTTATTGAGATATTAATAGACTATGATTTAGAGGGGTCTTTAAAGAATATAGAGCTATATTTCCCTACTCATATTAAAGGAGTAGATCATGCAGTTTACGTTGATTATAACCATTGCTCTATTAACAAGTGTTATTATAGATGTAGCGTTAATGTTTACCTAGAATCAATAATAACGGATCTCGATGAAGGAATATTTGTGTATCAAAAAGATAAGGAATGGTATTTTTACAAGGGAGTATATATTCCACCTGATGAATGTGTACTTCCCTTAGATAAGTTTATAATCCCTATTCTGAAGTTTGCCTTTGAACCTGGAGAGAGTAGATTAATTTTTTCGCTCTTCTGCTTTTTGGTGTTTTTCTTGCTAAATCTTGTTTAGCTGCTGTAGAGCTTACGCTTTGTTAAGCGCAGGCAGTCCTCGAACAGAGCGCTGACCGACACGAGCGCGGCAAGCACTGCGTTACAGTACTGGCCTAGGCTCCCCTTGGAGACCTCGATGAAGCGCCTAAAGCGCCTGTCACATCCCTCAGCCCCGTTGACGTGTGCATCGCCCCTAAGACTTAACCTCACCCTCTCTCCACATACAAAAGATCGGCTCGAGGCTAAATAAGATTTAGCAATAAAAACGCCAAAAAGCAAAAGAGCGAATTTTTTTAGTAAGAAATACCTTTTATGAGAAATTAGATATAATAAGTAATATAACAATAGGTAACGTAACATTAAGAGAAAATGTTGCTTACGATAAGTATGAAGGTCTTCCTATTGATCTCAGAGCAATATACATGTCTTATATATGGAACAATACCTTAGAACTGGGTTAGAATAAGCCATGGTGTTAGAGTGGGAGATATAGCGTACTCGTTCAGAGTGTTAGTAAGCCCCCTCATGCGTCTTCAGTTTTCAGACGTAGGCATGTATAACTGCAGTAACGCAATAGGACCATGTTGGGCGCCATTAACCGTAGCAAGCTCAGTTAGCAGGCATCCCTTTAGAACAGATGAAAAATATGTAAAAGAAAACATAATCTTTCTACCTATTGAAATAAACTTAAAGGAGGGGCTTTACTACAGACTAGGGAGGAGGGTGTTACCTATGGAAATTAGAGGAGATGAGCCCATCTATATAGAGGATACGTTAGTGATAAATGTATATGATATAGTGTCAAATGAAGGTTGGATACAGGAAAGCCTTAATGACTAGAGAGGGAAAGCATCTAAAGAAGCCAGAATAAATAGTTGTACTTATACTTAGTTTATTGGTTTAATACTAAAAATTGCTATAACTGAAAACTTAACTCTTTAAACACTTATCTAGGCTTACCATAATAAAGTATCTTGAATCCTTTCATATTGCATTTGAATAGATCCCAGCATTTGAATGGAAGTAATAGGTCTTCAATGATATCCCACTTACACCACCATTTACCGGAGGAATCTTCTTGACAGTATCTTCTTACGAACCATTGTGAGGGAGATGGATCTAAGACTAACACATAGCCAGGCTCAGTTAGGAGAGAGTATCTTCTGTGACTTGGAATTTTCTCTCTATAACCAGCTATGGTTATTGCATGTGCTGCATCCCAGGTGTAATGATATAGGAACAGTACCATAGGTCCACCATTGTCGATTTCTTCCTTCACGCTATACCATGATAGAAAGTAAACAGGGTCGAAATCAAACAACCTAAATCCACTCCTCTCTAACTCCTTCTCTACCTCCCAAAGGTCGAAAGGCGTAGGCCCCTTATCCATATCTAGATGTCTAAACAGCCTATGTACGAACATCACAATAGTTAACGCTCTCTCACGGTTACACCTTAAATGGTAACATATAGCCATAGCCAGCGCAGCGGCCCAGCAGTCTTTTCCTGGCTGCTCTATACGCATGACGGGGAGGACCTTCTCTCTATAATACGTGTTTTTCTCATTGGATAACACGTTTATGATGCAGTATTCCCATGCTACTGGTAAGCCGTTTACATACATCTCTAGCCATATGGTTCTTAACCCTGCTGGCTCTGCTGCGTGTGCTCTCACGTAGTATGTTCCTGGGTCTACATAGCCCTCGTAAACTACCCTGCTTCCCCCACTGTACTGGCTTATTATCTTTACATAGGACCTATGGCTTACCTGAAAGTATATCCTGAACTCCTCACTAACGTAGAGCTCCTCCCTGTCAACCCATACCCTGGCTGAGTAGTACTGAGCATGAAAAGGTTTTGGAACAAGAATTAAGAGTGTTGTTAATAAGGCCAGACTCCTAGATTTCATGACAATAATAGACTGGCTAAATAATCTTATATCTTTGTTTTAAGAGGCTTATACATGCTTGTAAAGTTGTTAAAAGATATTTTCTTTTTAAATTCATTCCTATTTACCTTTGTGCATATTTAAATTATTTATAGTATATATACCATTAAGAAAAATTGGAATATCATGAATAATGTTACAGCTATGATTACTAATATTGAGGTTATAGCTGAGCTTGTGTTGGCTTTTTTCACTTTTTTGATGGCTGTTGGGAGCTTTCTGATGGTGAGGGAGGTTATTAGGGATAGGAGGCTTAGGGTTATTGAGAGGAGGCTTAAGGACTTTTACATACCTCTGATAACTGAGTTCACGAGCACTAACCCTAAGGATGGGAGAGCGTTTAACAGGGTTGAGAACATAATAGTCGGTAGGAGATACCTCTGCACTCCTAGAACGCTAGAGATCCTACCGGAGCACTTCGAGGCGATAAGAGGAGCAGGTCCCCAATTCAAATTCCCTGATAAGGCGACATATGACAAATGGGTAAAGGTCGTTGATGCATTGTGGGAGGAAGCCATGAAACTCGTAAAAGAATACTACAAAACAGGAGGAATAAAGAAATACACCATCCCTCAAAAACTAAAATGGAGCGGACTATCGCATTAATAAGCCTGTTTACCTCTTAGGAGAGTACGTAACTCCCAGCTCATTAATCATGCCTTTAATTTTTATTAGTATCAATCATCTCTTCTTTTTCTTTCATATACTGATTGTTAATAGCTTATAAATCACAACTTATTAGCGTCTAAATTCACATATCCCTATAGGGTAGGAATATCTTAGTCACGCTCAATTTCATAGAGTGAGTGTTTATTTCCTTAATAAACCTTCAGCGTATTTAATTAAGGCTTTAGTTATTAAAAGTAAGTGTTCCGCATCTATTCTACTTATTTTAACATCTTCTACCCCATACTTTTTACTTTGTTTTAATTGTTCTAAATGTAAATGTAATGAGGCTAATTGTTTAAACATACTATAAGCTCTTCCCCATCTTTCCTTATAATCAAAATTCTTACCCCCCAGCTTATTCCTTAAAACCCTGTTAAGTAAATAGCCAACCTCCCTGCAGTTAGCATAAACACCCTTATCATTCCAGCTCATGAATGCCTCTTCAGCTTTCTTAACAAGCTCCCATGCTTCCTTTATTGTTTCATTACCTTTAGGTATTTCTACAACGAAATACTCACCGAGCTCTAATTTAGGTGCGAAGTCATGAATCCAATCACTTGATGATATTCTTACATTCTTCCTAAGAACCTGCCCCGTAATTGCTATAAATGGTGGCCCTCCATTACCAGAAAGAATCCACATGTTATTTATAGGAGTATTGAACTCCTCATCATATGCGTACACCAGTAGCTTCCAATCTTCTGTTTTTCTCATAGGAGTAATTCCTATATCTGCAGGTCTTAACGGATGAATATGAGAGATCTCCGATCTGGATTCAATGCTTTTCACACATAGCTCTAGAACTAGGTTTACATCACCCTTCTTATCACTTTTTCTCATTTCTTCTATATAATTTAACACCTTCCTATCTATTAAAGCGACAAGAGTAGTTCTATAGATTTCCTTTTTAAAATATCTATCATAGGAAGAGCGCTCAGCCTAAATTTCATACACACTTTTAGCTCCATTAGATAACTCTTCCTTAATCTCAGCTATTATCTTTCCACTATTTACCCTTAGCCATCCGTTTATCTCTAGTATAGCCTCTTTATATTTCATATATTCTATTTCGGTATCGAAACATATTCCAGGAAGGATGGACTTTTCATAGGGTTTAGGAATAACATTCCTTATCTCCATCTCACTTCCGAGTTAACATTATATAAGTCACTTTTAAATAAATATTATTGCAGCAAGAGGTGACTAAATGGTTTCATTAAGGGAGAGGGATGTAGAGGTTTTGGCTAGGCTTGCCTTTAGGAGTAAGAGGTTTAACGAGCTTAAGGAAGAGGTTGGTTGGCATCAATTTTCGCTTAGTAGGAGGCTTAAGAGGCTTATGGATACTGGGCTTGTTAGTAGGGAGGCTGGTAGGAAGGGTAAGTGGTTCCTTACTGATAGGGGTTATCGCATACTGTTTGAGAAGGCTCCCGGGGTTTACGCTGAGAGGTTTACCAGGGTTTTCAGTGAGCTAACTGAGTCGTCTTCTTTAAGAGTAATCTCCTTGATGGATATAGCTCTGAAGACCATCGTGGCGTCCATAGAGGAGGTCCTCAGAGGGGAAGAGATTGACGAAGCTGAGAGGAAAGCTGTGAGTATCCTGGAGAAAATAGTCCATAGGATCCTGGAGGAAGCGGAGAAGGCTAGGGAGAGAGGTGAGGAGGCATACGTACTTTCAGTTATGATTAAACCCCTCTGGTACCCGGTTTTGATGGCGGCTTTACTGGAGATACTAGGGTACATTAGGCGGGGCGGGAGATTTAGATCAATAGAGCTAAGAAACATTGCGAGAATGCTCATAAGAGAGTTAAAAGAAGAACAGAGGAGCTCAATCTAAGTTTACATACACATTTGATTTCTAGGTTTATACCCCTCCCCCTTA
>Ga0190367_1001821_pt1 | contig 11770 bp, 11 predicted proteins | sample 4872181011_MG_FD_171838 | JGI IMG/M metagenome (GOLD analysis project Ga0190367, IMG submission 171838) | Hydrothermal vent microbial mat bacterial communities from Southern Trench, Guaymas Basin, Mexico - 4872-18-10-11_MG | ecosystem: Environmental > Aquatic > Marine > Hydrothermal vents >... | reverse complement strand
TGACCTACTTATTGTGTAGTTATTCATGTGTGTGAAGTATACGTACCAGTTGGACTTCATTATTTCTTGCGCTTCTCTACTTTTATCATAGATTACTTCTCCAAACCTATATCCATGTTTTTCAAGTACTTTTACTATTCTATACGTTTGTCTTGATGCTATGAATGGTGCTGATATGCCTGCTACTCTAAGTATCCTCATAGCTTCCTGCAACTTCCCGTGATAGGCATGAATCATTACTGGTCCTTGAGATAATAGATACTTTACTATGTCAACGAATAGGTATTCTACTTCACTTCTAAAAGGCCTGGTCCAGTCTGGTCTCCCATAGGTTGCCTCTATTACCAATATATCTAGGTCTTTTAGTACTGGTGTTCCACTTCCAGGATTCTTAAAATCACTTGTATAGCCCACTCTTACTCCATCGGGAAACTCTACATATACTTGTGCAGTACCTGGTATATGTTCGGCTTTTACCAGTTTTACGATCTTCTCATTTAACTCTATTTTCTGCTCATAGTCTAATTCGAGTCTTTTTGGTGGTGGGATTCTATATCCTAGTGCTACCAGCATGTCAAGTGTTTGTGGTGTTCCTACTATGTATCTTAACTTCCTTATACTTGACCTTAACCCTACTATGTGATCGCTATGGATGTGAGTTACTATCCTTACTATGCTATTATCTTCATGTCCATCTATGGCTATGTCGTTTGAAAATAGTATTGCTCCTTTCAAGGTTATGTTGACATACTTGTATATGTCTTCAAGCCTCATTATCAATTTAAACCATCCACTCCCTAGTGTTAAGGTAATGGTTTTTAGTTTCTACTATCCAAGCTTACTGCGAGTTCTAAGTAGCAGATACGCTATCGCTGGTCTTAATACTTTAAGGATTTTTACGCTTCCATACCTTAGCTATTAGGTATAAGAATGAGATATTGTAGGCTGTAATAGATAATGCTCCTATTAATGGATAGTTCTCATAGAACCATCGTAGTAGGTCTTGATCTATATTTATGTTTTCTTCAAGTTCATCGTATACGCTAACTGATTTTTCCACAAATGATTTTGAATCATACCATGCCATATCTTCTTCAATATATATTGGTTTTCCTAGTTCAGCACATACGTAATAGCGCAGCGATATTACTGTTATTGCGATTAGTATGGAAGCTAGAACGAGCATCTTTAACTTCTTATTGTTTAACTTATTTAGCCAGTATATTAGGAATGGGTAAACCCACATAATGTATCCTGGATTAACAACCTTATTTACTAGTAGGAATACTCCTATGACTATGAATAATGCTTTAAATAATTCGTCCTTACTTAATGTGTCTACATCTAAGTACTTGATCATAATTGCGTAGATGGTTATTACTATTGGTGCCCATATTTGTGCTAATGTTATTCCTACTATTGGGTCAAATCTACTAATAAGATATGGTACATTAAATATAGAGAGCATTTGTGGTGGTCTAAGCATGTGGAATCCTAGAGCATTTTTTATGAACGCTGTCGGATCCATGATCATGAATGGTAAAGTTATTGTTGCAAGTACGATAAGATAGGGTACGAAGAATTCCTTTAACTTACCCTTTCTTTTAAGGTCTTTAGCTATTATTGGTATCAGTATTGCTGGTATGTACTTTATTGCTGTTGAAAGAGCCCAATATACGCCTGCTAGCTTATATTTCCTGTCTATTAATGCGTATGCTCCTAGTAGTAGTGTTAGTACCATTAATGGGTCAAATTGATATGTCGAGATTATTATGAATACTGGTATTCCTATAAGCCATTCTCGAGCTATTTTCCATCCTTCACGTTTATGGAGTATGTATCCTACAAGATATATTGATATGAATAGTGGTAGTTTTATCATTAGCCTAAATATATAGAGTTGAACTTCCGGAGGAACAAGGTTGTATATTAACATTAATACGTTGTAGCTTGCTATAGCAAAAGCTATGAATGTTAGTGGAGCTAATGGCATGTAGCCGCATTTAACTGCGTAGATGTATATGCATAGAGGGCTTGTCGTTATTGCTATCCTGACCCAATCCATGAACACCGCTATATCGTAGTAATTCCAGGTATATGCTCCAAGAATGATGAGTATTACCGAGACAATCGCTACCTCAGTTAGCGTCCTTAACCTACTATTATTTATTTTCATAGTATCTTCAGACCACGTTCGTTATTGAAGTAAATTAAATAAGTTTTTCTAACATTAAGCAACTCAGATAGTATAGATGATGAACTGGGGGCTCCACCGACAGGTGAAGAATAGTCCCATCACTGATCACCTCTAGGCTACCAGATGTGTTCATAATATTATCTTAATAACCATGTAAAGAATCGCTTATGGTATAAAACGTTATGAACACCTATCGATGTTTAGATAATATAAGGGACAGAAATTTAGAATTTACATGGGATAAGTCAGATTAGAGTAAGTCGAGCCCTTTTAATGTTATTAGATATGCTGATGCTGTGTGCTTATCTAGTCTATATTTCCTCATTATTCCATCATGTTTCTCTGAACTTGTTGTACCTTTAGGGTTTACGTACATGACTCTAATAGCATAGAGTGATGCCTTCATGGCTATCATCTCTATGATGCTGCTCCTAAATGTCGTTACCCTCCAATTATAGTTCCTGTTAAGCCTCTTACCATTCCTCATCCACATCAGTTTTAGTCTACCGAGAACCTCTGAGTTCTCCAAGAATAAGGTCTTTACCCCATGATGATAAGCATACTTTAGCATCTCATGTATTCTCATACCAATTATTGTTCTAGCTTTTCTCCTTGGATAACTTCTAGCTGTAACCTCTCGGAACCAGAATGTGTAGGTATCCCTAAGGTTTCCTTCCTTATCAACTATCGCTAAGTTAATCCTATCGGAGTTAACATCCACACCTCCATAGAGTTTACCATAGTTTCTCTTATACCTAGTCATGTACTTATAATAGAAATTTAGTGGTATAGTTAGTTGTATTTCTCCGTGAACCCATAACTTACCTTTCCTAATACCATAATCCTTAACTACAACTCTAGCGGTGTGCTTTTGACTTTCCTCAAGTATCTTGTCTAGCAATAACTTATAGTTCTTTAGTGTAGTTGGCTTGATTACTATTCTTTCTGAATTACCATCGTAGTCTAATGTTGTTATGTAGAATTCATAGCCTCGCTTAAGCGTTATGTTCCTAACTGGATACTCTTTCTCGGTTTGTTGAAACATTAGCCAATTTCCTAACTCAACCTCCTTAAAGTTTACTCCTAGCTGCCTACATGACTCATAGATACCTCTAACTAACACTATAACTCCATCAACATATCTGCGATTAGGCATAACCTCATAGATTACCTTACGGAAAGCGTCCTTCCAGCCAATATCCGTAGTTGGTAATGCTGAAGTCTGTTTAGCTATACTTAACATTCTATGAGAAGCAGTCTTGAATAACCAAGCAGTTGAAATCAATCTCCTAGCTACGTTATCACTAACGTTAAATGACAAACACATTGTTATATAGCTCATATAGGGGGATCCTTAAAAAGTTCATAAGGAATGCACATTATAAGTTTATCAGTAACCGTGGGGTTCCGAGAACCGCTCCTGAAGGGCGGTGTGAAGCTCCACGGAGACCGTGATGAATCCGAGGGCGGCAAACCTTAACTTGCCGCTCTCAGGTGAACGGCTCCCCTGATAGGTGAGGAATAGTCTCATCTCTGATTACTTCTAGGTCAGTAATCATGACATGGATAATTCTATGGAGATGTTATGGATGTTTATTGGTATTTGAGGAAGGAGGATGCGGGAGGGCAAGTCCCAGCTTTCATCCCAACCCCTATATGGGGGTGTCTGCTGGGCGGCGCGCCATGTATACTAGGAGGTTAAGTGGAGGTAAAAACGTTACTCCTTATTTCTTGCCGAGAGTCAAGTTAAAGTAGGTGAACTTAGTTGGAGATGCCTAAAGCATGGATTATATCAATAGGTAACGAAGTAGTTGATGGTAGAGTAGTTAATACTAATGCTTCATGGCTTGGAAGAAAGCTAACCTTACTTGGTTTTAACGTCTTAAGAGTTATAAGCGTTCCTGATGTTGAAGACGAAATCATTGATGTTATAAGAGATGCTATTAGAAGAAAGATAGACGTAATTATAACTACAGGTGGTTTAGGCCCAACATATGATGATAAAACGAGTGAGTGTCTTGCTAAGGCTCTTAATACTGAGTGGGTGTTAAACGAGGAGGCACTTGAAATGGTTAAGGAGAAGTATCTCAGAAGGGGACTACCACTAACAAAGCATAGAGAGAAAATGGCTATGATGCCTAAGAGTAGTAAGCCTATACCAAACCCTGTTGGTACCGCCCCTGGTATTTTTATTGAAGTCAATAATACAATGATTTTCGCCTTACCCGGAGTTCCTAGTGAAATGAAAGCAATGTTCGAAGAATACGTAGAACCCATCCTTAAAGAGAAAGTACCAAAGCTAGAAATAGTTGAGGAAACTATTAGAGTAGAAGGAATTCCTGAATCAACGCTTGCGCCAATACTAGACAAGATATTGTCGAAGTATAGTAGATTGTATATAAAGTCTCATCCTAAAGGAGAAGAACTAGGAAAACCGGTAATAGATATCTATGTTAAAGTCTCCTCTCATGATAGGAAAGAGGCTGAGGAAACTTTATTAGATGTAATTAAGAGTTTGAAAGAAGAATTAAGGAAACTAGGAGGAAGAATTAAATGAACTCTCTTAGCGTTGAAGAAAGAGAAAAGCTAAAGGAGGAAATAATTAAAGCTTTAAAGAAAGTCTACGATCCTGAGATACCAATAAACGTGTATGATTTAGGTCTAATATATGATATAGATGTAAGAGAGGATGGAACTGTAAAAATAACTTATACCTTAACAGCTGTTGGATGCCCCATAGCATTCATGATGGGCGAATTAATTAAATCAGCTGCTACAAGTGTTAAAGGAGTAAAAGACGTAGAAGTTGAACTTACCTGGGAGCCTCCATGGACGCCCGAGAAAATGACTGAAGAAGGTAGGAAGATATTCAAAGAATTATATGGATATGATATTGTTGAAGCATGGAAAAGAGTTAAAAAACAACAATAACATACTCTTAACCTGTATATCTCTTTTTAACTTTGAACTACAATTAGGGGGGTACTTGAATACCAAACCAGCAATAACTTTCATGCTGCTAGTACTAATGGTAATCACCTTATCTAGTCTAACTGTAGTAAGAGGAGAAGAATTAGCTAAGACTAATAACATGGATAACGAATTAAAATTAGTGTTCATAAAAATACCGATAGATAGTAAAAGAATAGAATATTGTGACATCAATGAATACACAATTACCGTAAAAACCAACAATACGCTCATTATATATGCAGGAAATAAATGGTATAAGTTAAAAGTAAATACCTCAATATCGCTATGCTCATCAATAAAGATACCTGATACGCTCTTAACGGTAATAATAACTCCAACGAGAGAACTACATATATACTACATTAATGCTAGCTCAGGAAGAATAATAAACTCTCGAAAAACAACACTACCATATTTCTGGAAGCTAACCGATTATGTAATGTTAAGAGAAAACGACACAGCATATATGATCATAGCATTTAGAGCATATCATATATACAAAATAGCTATACTAGACCTTAAAACAGGAAAGGTAAAGTACAAAACATTGAAATCACCCTTTGATCACCCACATAGCTTATATCTCTATGACTTCAAAGCGTGCTTTGTAGCGTTTACAAATGAGTTGATCATGATATATTCCTATGATATCATCAATGACACATGCGTAGAAGTAATAAGAATGCCGAAACGCTCCAATGAACTCAATATACTAGATGTAAAACATAACGATAACACTACATTATTACTACTGACGTCATCTAGAGAAGTGTATATCAATAACATTACATTATGTAGAGGTAGCATACTACATGGATTCATTACACATGGCCTAAATAGTCAGGTCAAGGTCATAATAATTAATAATATTAAATCAGGTAGCTCATCAAATAAAAAGATCATAGAATTCATAAACAGCAACAATACATGGATTAAGCGAGGTGAAGTCAATTTACCAAGATATTCGAGGATTATTGATGCTTATAAGAACAAACTCTTAGTATTTATGAACAACAGCTTATACATCGTGCAAATAGACGTAATTAAGCCAGAGATTCAAGTCAAAAATCATTCTTTACGCATTTTCGATGACGTGATTATCAAATATGCATTAATTCATCCACTAGGTAGTAATCCTCTAAAATTATCTAATGTAACTAATGTTCAAATTAATGTTAATACTTCTACATTAACATACACGTATGTTTACGTTGAAGATATGTGTGATAAGTTAAGAGAACTATTAATTGACTATGAACACTATGGGCAGAGTACTTCTAAAAGTAAGCATAGCTGTATTAATACTAATTATCTTAAGCCTCATTTAGTTACTTTATATTCAGAAAAGTACATCGAACTTCTATGCTATAACATAAATAATACTAACGTTAAATTACTCATTGAATACTTAGACACTAGTTTGGGGAAGAGATTATATAATACACCAATTAAGACAGATAAAGTAATATTACCTTTAACAAAGGATGCTAGTGTAATAATAGTTAAGCTTAAGGGTAGTAGTTTTGTTTCATACATGATACTATATAGTGACTTCGGTTTTAAGATACAACTTCGATATATATCCATGTACATTTTAATGATAATCATTGGGCTCCTAGTAATTAAGGTTCCATTTAAAGCTAAGACTCACCTTAAAATCACTAATAAATTACGTAGTATTAAATCAGGTGGGATTAAGGATACGAGTAAAAGTAATGGTATTGAAGTTTCACTTACAACTACATATAGTAATTATGAGCCTACGAGTCAAATAGAGGTACATGATGTACAAAGGAGAATAGCTGTTTTCGACAAATCGTTTCTATCAAATATTAATTGTTTAAAAAGATTATCAAAATTAATGACCCAGCTATCATTTAAACCAATATTATTAATTAGTAAAGAGGATAAGATTAATCTTGAGAGGTTGAGAAGCGAGATAGGCATTAATGTAATAGTAGCTGATAACTATATTGAATCCATAAAGAACATCGCATATAATGCTGTTATATTGACCCTAAATGAAGAATTCTATAATGAACTTAAATCTCAGTTAAATGATTATGACGTAGAAGTAATTAATGCAAATGATATGTGTGTAGAAAGCAGTACGCAATCGAGACGTGAGGATTTAATAGTTAATGAGATATGTAGAGCATTACCTGCTAATATAAATAATATTGATAAAATTCTCTCGCCTAATGCATTAAGGTTATTAGAGAAGCTTAGAGCTGAAGGAGTAATATACGTTAAGAGTAATGGAATTGTAGACTTCGTTGACGAATATACTAAGAAGAGCATTTGCAACGATTAAGTGTTTTTCATAATACTATCCTACCTGCAAGGAACGCTAACATACCAGTTAGCATCCATATTAATACCATTTTCTTAACGGTGTAGGCGTTTTCCTTACTAGGATTCTTTATGAGCTTAATTGACGAGTAAATAAATCCTATGTCAGTTATAATTATGAATGGAATGTAGTATATTGAGACAAGTCTTAGAATTATTGGTAGTATACTCAATGCTACCGCGCTTAAATAAAATATTATCGATACCAAGGCTGCTTTACTTAATCCATAAACTAACGCTACTGTCTTTATACCTCTTAACTTATCTCCCTCAACATCAACCATACCCTTAGTAACCTCTCTACCCATATTTGCTAGGAAAGCTATTGTAAAGAATATTAGCGTTATTGGTATTATACTATTGTATATGATTATACTGCCATATATGAATGGTATTGCAACACATAAGCTAACCATAGCATTACCTAGTAGCCCTGTCCTCTTACCCCATGCACTATAAGTATAGGATATTATTATCGAGATAAAAGCAACGAGTAGTGCTAACGGATTTATAAAATATGAAGCAAGTAGGCCTATAATACATAGTGCTAGGAAGTAGGCTTTAGCAGTAATAAGACTCATTCTTCCACTTGGAATTGGCCTCCAAGGGGCATTAACTTTATCAACATTAACATCAAATACATCATTAATTACCATTGACGCAGCTGTTAATGCAAAGGCTGTTAAAAACCCCCACATCACTCCAACTATATTATGTAACATTAATTCAAGACTATTACACGCAATTACAGTTCCAACAATAACAGCTAATCCCATCATGAGGGAATTTATGGGCCTTATTATCTCTATAAACGCCTTGAGGTTCAAGGCATGATGCCCAGAAATTCTTCCCTTACGGGGTTATCTGAGATAGAATATTCTCTTGATTAAGCGAATGATGGCATTTTCCTTTTTCTCTTCTCTAATTGCATATGAACCTGTAGCACTTTCAAGTAACATTCCTGAAAGAACATCACCTGGCCCAGCGTTTCTATACCTCTCGGCTTTACTTGCAAGAGTAAGTAATTCATCGTATGTAGCATAGTCTATTGGAATACCTTTTCTTCCCTCCTTTTCCCATCTCTCATAAATATTGTCTAATATGCTAGCTACTTCAGGATCACTATAGAATGCTTGCTTAGCCCATACATTCCTATTTTCATCAATTAATACTATTATTTTCCTCTTAAGATCTTCAGCTTTAGACATTCAGATATACCACCACTTAAAACACTACAATTTAAGGTTAATTAACCTTAAATGAGAGACCCTCACTTTAGGCACAAGAGACTTATACTTATGAGATAGAATTAGTAAGAGTAGAGAGTAAGGGATAGCTGCGGTGTAAGGGAATTGGCTAGGCTTTCAATGCTTGAAGAGAAGGTACTTAAATTCCTTATTGAGAACCCTGAAGCTAACCCAAGGGAAATAGCTGATAGTATTGGTGAAAGCCTTCAGAGAGTTAGAATAGCATTGTATAGGCTTAGGGATAGAGGATACGTGATGAGAGGTCCAAGGGGATATGTTGTAGTAAAGTCTAGGCTAGGAGATAAGCTTAGGCAAAAACTCGAAGTAGAGGTAAAGCCTTCAACGGAAGAGAAGGTTGAGCTAAAACCTACTACACCAACTATACTGACGTTCGCGGAGGTTAAACCTAAGGTAGAGGAGATTAAGGAGCAAATAAAGTTAGAGGATTATGTAAAGAGGAGTGAATTTGAAGAAAGAATACGTAGTCTAGAGGAAAAGGTAAAGGAGTTATCCTCGAGGATAGAATCTCTTGAAAATAAGTTAAACGAATTATCAAAGACATTAAAAATAGCTACACTGCATGGTATGGAACGTAAAGTAAATAAGGAAGTAGATGAAGTACTAATATTGTTAAAGGATAGAAAAGTACTGAGTATCCCGGAAATAAAGGAGTATATTAGGAAAAAGAATCCATCAAAAAGCCTTGAAGACTACGTTAAGGAGAATAAGGTAAAGGTAATAGCAAATCTCGTTGTTGATAAAGAATTCTATAGGGAATTCATAAACAAAATGCCTATACCAGTATCTAAGGTTAAGGATTTAAGTCAAGAAGAAAAGGCATTGCTAAGAGCATTAATTGAGGAAGGACTAGCTTATCTCCATGCTGCTAAGGAGTATAGGTTTATAGGTGAAGAGTACTAACGCTTATAGATGATGAAGAGGCACCTCCACTAGAGTATAAGGCGATGAAGAGAGGGCAAGGTTGCTGATCAACGTTCAACTTTCTTAACGATTAAGATTAACCCATTAACATTAATAACTTCAATCCTGCTACCCTTGGTAATGTAACTTCCATTAGCAGATCTAGCTCTCCATAATTCTCCTTCAACAAATACCATACCTTCACCGCGTATATCCTCTACAACATAGCCCTTAGCACCAATTAGAGCCTCATGACCTACCTTAGGTTTTGTTAACTGCGTTTTAGCTATCTTATAACCTATGAAGAAGACTATTACTCCATAAGCGGCAAGTACTATAATAACTGTCGTTAAATCAATAACTCCATATGCAAATAGCATGCCTAGTATCACGATAATTACAACGGTTATAACTATTATTTCATCAATTAAAGCTATTAATGCTTCCTTAAAGCTCACATACGCCCCCATCAATGAAATACTAAGGAGAAGCTTATAAATAATGCCAGTAAATTAATGCACGGGTGCTCATTACGAAGAGCATACTATATGAAGGCTATACATCTACGGAGTTAGTGAATAAATTGAGGGAAATCAAGCTAGCTATATTTCCAATAGGAAGTATTGAATATCATGGGGAACATCTACCATTAGATACAGATACATTCATAGCAAAAAACTTAGCATTAAAACTCTCAGAGTATCTAATTAATAATGGTATCCAAGTACTTGTATTACCATCAATACCTTACGGAGCAAGCATAGAATGGCAACAATATCCAGGTACAATAACATTAAGACCAATGACAATAATTATGCTCATCGAAGACATCATATTGAGCTTAGTTAATAATAGAATAAAGAGGATCTTAATACTTAATGCACATGGAGGTAATAGTGAAAGCATTAGAGTAGGTATAAAGAATGCAATAATCAAGTTAATTAATGAAGGGAAAGAAGTTAAAATAATGGAAATTGAATGGTGGAAAGTAGTAGAAGATGAAATAGGGAAACTTTTCCCTAGAACACCAGTATTTACACATGCAGATGAAATTGAGACTTCAATATACCTAGCACTAGGTGGAGAACTTAGAAAGACCGTGACTGCTGTAAAGGAGCCTTCATGGTTAAAATTCATAGGAATAAGTAGGAGTAAGGTAGCATACTATGATACTATAAGTAGTGAGGTATACGAAAGAAATCTCAACATTAATGTGGATGACTTAAAAGCTAAAGGACTTAAATTAGTAGAGGCTTTTTGCAAGAAAACAGCTGAGAGGGTGATAAGATTCTTAATAGGTACCTAAAAGTACTTCAATAAGCTAAATCTTAAGCTCACTACCCTCATCAATTACGTTTACATCAATATCTTCAACACTTATAGCATTTGAAGGGCAAAGAGGAACACATCCATAACATAGAATGCATTTATCTATATTAGTTACTTCAACTACATTATCGCGAAGTGCAAATACGTTAACAGGACATAAATTAACACATAACATACATTTAGTACACTTACTTTGATCTATTTTAATAACTGGTTTCATTACCCATCTCCACCTACATTATAGAACTATAAGGTATCGACTTTTATAACCTAATAATTTAATAAAAATAGAAGTAGCATAAACAAAGACCCGGGGTTGATGGAGATAATAAGAGCTGACCTACATATACATACCACGTATAGTGATGGTAAGAACAGTCCAAAAGAGGTCATATATCATGCTATGAACATAGGACTAAACGCCATAGCCATAACAGATCATGATACTTTTCAAGGAGCTGTAGTAGGAAATAGGATAGCTAAGAGCTCCAAACTAGAGCTGGTGGTAATCATAGGAATAGAAGTTCGTACGGATAAAGGTGATGTACTCGTTTATTGCGATCATCCAATAGATGTTCCAAGAAATGTAGATATGCTAATAGATAAAGCTAGAGTAGAAAACTGCATTGTAGTACCAGCACATCCTTATGATCTAAGAAGGTTTGGAGTAGGGGATGAGATATTTAATTATAGGTGGGATGCCATAGAAGTATTTAACGCATCATCATCTAGTAGAGCAAATAAGAAAGCA
>Ga0190367_1001818_pt1 | contig 11777 bp, 7 predicted proteins | sample 4872181011_MG_FD_171838 | JGI IMG/M metagenome (GOLD analysis project Ga0190367, IMG submission 171838) | Hydrothermal vent microbial mat bacterial communities from Southern Trench, Guaymas Basin, Mexico - 4872-18-10-11_MG | ecosystem: Environmental > Aquatic > Marine > Hydrothermal vents >... | reverse complement strand
CGTCTAAACAACACCTTTTCTCTCAACCAACCCAAACACCGCTTGCCAGAACCCTTTTTAGACGGTTTCTCAGACCAGAGCCTAACTGAAAGAAGTTTGACGGCCGGCGTGCCGGTCGTAACCCAACTTCTGTTCAGGCGGCATCCAGCTCAGCGGGCCACCCGCCCCTCAGGCGGGAGCTCATAGGGGCCTACTCGCCCTTACACCCCGCGGGTCGGCCGTTTCACCCAACCCACGGGCATACTCGACCCCTTCTGAAGGCGGAGGCGTCATGGACATCCGCCCGTGGGGGTCCCGTTTCTGTTCCGGAGCCGGGGCTCTCGCCCCACGCCCTTGCGGGCGTCGCGGTCCCGCCCGGTGGTTGGAGTTTCCTCAGGCCCTCGTGGGGCCCGGGGGCCGCCCGCCGGCTCGCCGGCCATGCTCTGGTTTCGGTTGGTGGGATATAACCGTTTCTCCCCGCAGGGTTGACATACCGGGAAAAATAAGGTGCTATGCGCCAATCCTAAGATGGGATGAGGGCGAGGTACGGTGTTATCCTGTGCACGGTTGTTGTGACAGCTCTCCTCGCATGGGCTTTTCTCTCAGGTTGGGGTCCAATCTGCCCGCACAACATCACGTTTGGCTCGATACCGTATCTGTTTAGGGAGGGGGACATAGACTGCTACATAGCTGTCAAGCCGGAGGTCGAGGAAGTTCCGTTGAGGTTTGGGGAGCCGATGAGGGTGAGGGTCTTCATAACATACTATGCCAGACCCCCAGCCCCCGAGGAGGTCAAGGTGCTCATAGGCCCGCAGTACATAACGGCGGACTACGGCGTGACGTACGTCGAGAGGCTGCCGGACGGAACAGAGGTCAGCAGGAGGCCCCTGATGGGCTCCGAGATAGTGGGCATGGGGTACGTCAGGTACGAGCCGAGCGAGCTCACCATAAGGGCAAACGAGACCGCAGTCATGTGGGTCATAATAGAGTTTCCGGAGGATGCCAAGGCACAGATAGAGGAGTTCAAGTCAGGAGGGGTCGAGAAGTTGCCTATACCGATAAGCGCGTTCAAAGTCGTAGATGAGACGGAACTCCGTGAGAAGTATGGACTCGGCATAAGCTATGAGGGTCACATTTGGGTAATTATAGACAGCGAACCATAGAACCGAACCGTTTCTTCGTCCGATACTGATAAGCCCCATATACATCGTGGGGGAGACCCAGCTGACGGAAAAATACGGCTTCGGAGTTTACGTGGCAGGAGAGCCCTGGGTGGTCGTAGATAGCGAAGTCTGAAGCCGTGGGCTCTAAGCCTACGCTCAGCCGTGCATAGGCCATTTTCCCCTGGAGCCCGTCTGAGCCTGACATCTCGGGCGATTGGGAGTGGCAGGCTGAACGCCTCGGGCCGAAGCCCTCGGCGCTTACACCCCCACCCCATCAACCCCGTCTTCTACGGGAGCCCTCGTCCCAGAGCCCTGAGAGGCCCGAAGGCCCCTGAGGGCCCTGGGAATGGCCGCCTATTTTTGGGGCGGGCTTCGGGCTTAGATGCTTTCAGCCCTTATCCCTTGGGGCGTGGCTGCCCGGCGATGCCCTGCCGGACAACCGGTAGACTAGAGGCCCCGGGGTCCCGTTCCTCTCGTACTGGGGACCCCTTCCCCTCAGGCGGCCAGCACCCCCGGCAGATAGAGTCCGACCTGTCTCGCGACGGTCTAAACCCAGCTCACGTTCCCCTTTAATGGGCGAGCAGCCCCACCCTTGGCCCCTTGTGCGAGGCCAGGATGGGGAGAGCCGACATCGAGGTACCAAGCCGCGGGGTCGATGTGGACTCTCGCCCGCGACGAGCCTGTTACCCCCGGGGTAACTTTTCTGTCACTGCCGGCCCCCACTAATGGGGCACGACAGCTCGCTAGGCCCGGCTTTCGCCCCTGGACCCCTTACTGTGGAGGGTCCAGTCAGGCCGGCTTTTGCCCTTGCACTCCACGGCGGGTTTCTGTCCCGCCTGAGCCGACCTTTGGGCCCCCCTGATATCTTTTCAGGGGGGTGCCGCCCCAGCCAAACTGCCCACCTGCCGTTGTCCCGGGGGTTCGGCCCCCGGTTAGGGGCGTAGCCACGGGTGGGTGGTGTTCCATCGGCGCCTCCAGAGCCCCCGGAGAGGCTCCTTCACCGGCTCCCACCTACGCTCTGCACCCGCAGCCACACCCCAGCGACAGGCTGCAGTAAAGCTCCACGGGGTCTTCTCTTCCCGCCGGGGGTTCCTGGACTGTTCGGCCAGGATGTGGGTTCACCGGGCTCCGGGTGGGGACAGTGGGGCCCTCGTGGATCCGTTCATGCACGTCGGAACTTACCCGACAAGGCATTTGGCTACCTTAAGAGAGTCAGAGTTACTCCCGGCGTTTACCGGCCCTTATCCCGGTTGAACCCGGGGTTCAGGGACCGGCACTGGCCAGGATTCAGGAGCTGTACACACCCTTTCGGGCTTGCAGCTCCCTATGTTTTTATTAAACAGCCGGGACCCCCTTGTCACTGCGACCTGCGGTCCCAGCCTTGAGGCCAAGACCGCAGGCACCCCTTCTTCCGAAGGTACGGGGCCAATTTGCCGAGTTCCCTCACCCGGAGTGTCCCCGACACGCCTTAGGCTTCTCACCCAGGGGCACCTGTGTCGGTTCTCGGTACGGTCGCGGGGGATCCTTCCCGAAGCGCTTTTCACTGGCCCCAGGGATCGGCCGAACCGCCCTATACGGGCGGCTATTCCCGCTTTCGCCTGGTTCTCGCCATTACGGCACTCCCCAGGCTTATGCGGTTAAACGGGGCGGCGGCCCCGCTCGGCCTACCCCGAGGCGTCACGCTTCGGGCTTGCGTCGCCGCGAAAGCGTACCCCCGCGGTACAGGAATATTAACCTGTTTCCCTTTCGGCCAGGTAGGTTGGCCCTGGCCTTAGGACCGACTAACTCCCAGCTGACGACGCATTGCTGGGAAACCCTGGCCCCTTCGGCGGTCGGGATTCTCACCCGACTTTGCTGTTACTACCGCCGGGATCTGCAATCGGGGCCGGTCCACCGGACCTCACGGCCCGGCTTCTGCCCAACCCCGACGCCCCCCTACCGGATTGAGCCTTTACGGCTCAACCCCGCGGTATCGGCGGCCGGCTTAGCCCCGTCCATTTTCGGGGCCCCGAGCCTCGGCGGGTGAGCTGTTACGCACTCTTTAAAGGATGGCTGCTTCTAAGCCTACCTCCCCGCTGTCTAAGGCTCGGGACGCCCTTCGGTTTGACACTTAGCCGGCACTTGGGGGCCTTAACCGCGGTCCGGGTTGTTCCCCTCTCGGCTCCGGAGCTTTCCCCCGGAGGCCCGTCTCCCGGGGTCTACGGCGCCGACGGGTTCGGAGTTCGAAAGGGCGGCGAGGCCGAAGCCCCAACCGCCCAATCGGTGCTCTACCCCGCCGGCAACCTCGCCCGGGGCTGGGCTGCGACCCACTTCGGGGGGAACCAGCTATCACCGGGCTAGATTGGCCTTTTGCCCCTAGCCCCAGGTCATGGGAGCGAATTGCACGTCAGCACCCCTTCGGGCCTCCACCGGGCTTTCGCCCGGCTTCGCCCTGCCCAGGGCTAGATCGCCCGGTTTCGGGTCTCACGGCCGTGACTCCGGGCCCTTTCAGACCCCGCCCCTCACCTCCCGTGCGGGAGGCTGCGGGCATGTCGGTTTCCCTACGCCTTCGGGCTTTCAGCCCTTAAGCTCGCCACGGCCGTGAACTCCCCGGCCCGTGTTTCAAGACGGAGTGCGCGACCCTGGTCCCCCTCCCTCGTACTCCCCCGTCGCCGGGGTTTCCTTCGGGAGGGTTCTACCCTTTCGGGCCGCGCACGGATGTAGCCGCCCGGTTTCAGGCTCTTTTCACACCCCTCCCGGGGTTCTTTTCAGCTTTCCGTCACCGTACTAGTGCGCTATCGGTCTCGGGTAGTATTTAGCCTTGGAGGTTAGTGCCCCCCAGATTCCCACGCCAAAACCAAGGCGCGGTACTCTGGCAGTCGGCCCATTCCCACCCGGCTTACGCCTACGGGGCTATCACCCTCTACGGCGGGACTTTCCAGACCACTTCGGCTTCGCCGGGGAGGGAGCGGCCGACCCCCAGCAACCCCACATCCCCGATGGGTTTCCCCACCGGGTTCGGTTTGGGCTCTCCCCCTTTCGGTCGCCCCTACTCAGGGGATCCCAATTGGTTTCTTTTCCTCCCCCTACTTGGATGCTTCCGTTCGGGGGGTTCCCGCTCCCTCACCCTCCGAGGAGCTCCGAAGAGCTCCCCAGAGGGTTATGGGAGCGCCCACGCAGAGCGTGGGCGGGAGGTCCCATTCGGGCATCCCCGGATCTACGGCTGCATGCGCCTACCCGGGGCTTATCGCAGCTTGCCACGCCCTTCGTCGGCTCCCGAGCCGAGCCATCCACCGGGCGGCGTCCGTTGTCAGGCCGAACGGGCTCCAGGCTGGGATGGCCTATGCACGGCCTCATCGTGAGCGTGAAGAGAAGCTCACTAAGCCCTTCACCCCCGACCGCTTGGATCGGGGGTTGCACGGACTGGCTGCGGGCTCAACGTGCGGCAATCCCTGCTTAGCCTTGGTTTCTTAGGAGGTGATCCGGCCGCAGGTTCCCCTACGGCCACCTTGTTACGACTTCGCCCCCCTCGCGGGGCCCAGGTTCGACGGGGCCAACGATCGACCCCGCCTCACCCAAGCCCCACTTGGGTGGCGCGACGGGCAGTGTGTGCAAGGAGCAGGGACGTATTCACCGCGCGTTGATGACGCGCGGTTACTAGGCATTCCACGTTCACGGGGGCGGGTTGCAGCCCCCGATCCCAACTGAGGCAGGGTTTAGGGATTAGCTCCCCCTCTCGGGGTCGCAACCCTCTGTCCCTGCCATTGCAGCCCGCGTGTGGCCCGGGGGATTCGGGGCATGCGGACCTGCCGTCGCCCCCTCCTTCCTCCGGCTTATCGCCGGCAGTCCCCCTAGTGTCCCCCGGATCCACTCGGGATCCGGTGGCAACTAGGGGCGAGGGCCTCGCTCGTTGCCTGACTTAACAGGACGCCTCACGGCACGAGCTGGCGACGGCCATGCACCTCCTCTCAGCTAGTCTGGCAAGGCCTTCAACCTGGCCTTCATCCAGCTGTCTCCCCCGGTAAGGTTCTCGGGGTTGACTCCAATTAAACCGCAGGCTTCACGCCTTGTGGTGCTCCCCCGCCAATTCCTTTAAGTTTCAGCCTTGCGGCCGTACTCCCCAGGCGGCGGGCTTAACGGCTTCCCTACGGCACTGGGACGGCTCGTGGCCGTCCCAACACCTAGCCCGCATCGTTTACGGCCGGGACTACGGGGGTCTCTAATCCCCTTCGCTCCCCCGGCTTTCGTCCCTCACCGTCGGGCGTGTTCTAGCCGGCCGCCTTCGCCACTGGTGGTCCTCCCGGGATTATAGGATTTCACCCCTACCCCGGGAATACCGCCGGCCTCTCCCACCCCCTAGCCCGGCAGTATCCCCGGCAGTCCGACGATTAGGTCGCCGGATTTAACCGGGGACTTACCGGGCCGGCTACGGACGCTTTAGGCCCAGTAATGGTCCCGACCACTCGGGGAGCGGGTGTTACCGCGGCGGCTGACACCCGGCTTGCCCTCCCCTTATTCCCCCGGCTGTTTACACCGGGGAAAAGCTCCCCTCAGCGGGGAGCACTCGGGGTGGCCCCGTCGCGGTTTCCCGCATTGCGGAGGTTTCGCGCCTGCTGCGCCCCGTAGGGCCTGGGCCCTTGTCTCAGTGCCCATCTCCGGGCTCCCGCTCTCACGGCCCGTACCGGTCTCAGGCTTGGTGGGCCGTTACCCCACCAACTACCTGATCGGCCGCAGCCCCATCCTCGGGCGACGGTGCGGGGCATGGCCGCACCGCCCTTTCGGCGGGGAACCATTCCAGGCCTCCCCACCTATCGGGGATTAGCCCCAGTTTCCCGGGGTTATCCCCGTCCCGAGGGTAGGTTGGCCACGTGTTACTGAGCCGTCCGCCACGTCCCCGCCGTAGCCCGGGGACGTGCGACTTGCATGGCTTAGTCCCACCCCGATAGCAGTCGGGTCCGACAGGATCAATCGGAGTTCATCCGGCACGCAAGGCTGGGCGGGGGTTGCCGCACGTTGAGCCCGCATCAGACCTGAGGCTCGCCCTTGTGGGCGGCCTGCTCAGGTCCTCACGAGTGTACCCGCAAACGGAGGTTCGGGCCTTCACCCGGAGGCGTTCGCCTCAGTCCGGCCGAAGCCGCCGAGTTTGCGGGTGTCCATTTCTAATCAGTTGATGGGGATTATAAAAACGTTGTGTCGCCTCTGGTGGGGTAACTTTTAAAGGTTGTTTCTGTGGATTAGGTGTGTCTATGTACTTGACTCCGCTTAGGGTTTTAATGCTCGTGCTGGCCGGCATCTTCGTAGGTGTACTGACGAGCCTGATGGGTGCCAGTGGGGTCATGTTCGTCGTGCCCATCCTGACAATGTTCTTCGGCCTCTCCGTACACAGCGCCATAGGGACGAGCCTCGCCGTGGACGTGATATCGTCCCTAGCCGTCTCGATAAGCTACTACAACCACGGCAAGGTAGACCTCAAACCCAGCATCCTGATGGCCCTGTCCGCCGTGGCCGGAGCTCAGCTCGGCGGTAAGGTCGCCCACCTGACGCCGGAGCTCCAGCTCCAGTGGCTCTTCGCCCTCTCCATGATAGTCGGAGGCGTCTTCATGTTCAAGGGTGGATACATGCAAGTCCTCTCAAAACACGAGGGGCTCACGAAGATACTGGAGTTGGTCAGAAAGTACGTCCAGGGGCGGAAGAGCGTGTCCATCTTAGTCGGACTGATCATAGGAACAATCTGCGGACTCCTCGGAGCCGGTGGTGGGGTCATGTTTCTCATAGTCCTGATCTTCCTCTACGGCTACCCAACCCACACGGCCGTGGGTACATCCACGTTCATAATGACGATGACCGCAGCCTCAGGCGCCGTCAGCTACGTCATCCACGGAAGCATCTCAGCCGTGTCCATGGCACTGCTCGGCGCCGGGGCCATCGCCGCCGGAACTCTGATGCCCAAAATCGTCGTCAAGCTCGATACGAAAACGGTGAACAGGATAATAGGAACACTCCTGATACTGTTCGGCGTCATGATGCTGCTCAACGGACTGGTAAGCGGTCTTTTCGTGTGAACGTTTAAGTCCTTCTTGAATTCTTTAGAATGTTTCGAGGAGCATGCCCTGGAAACTTCTTAAAGCGAGGAGGCTTGAATGCTACGAAATCTGGCTTGTGTACGACAGGGCCGTTGAACGTAGAACCGATGTGGTGCGGCCGCCGGGATTTGAACCCGGGACCCCCGGCGTGGCAGGCCGGTGTCCTGGACCAGACTAGACTACGGCCGCCAACCTGTTTTTCTGTTTGGGGGTTTATTAGGTTTTAGGAGGTTGTCCACGCCATGAGTTTGAGTATCATCTGGTATGTGGCCACGTCGTCTGGAAGGCTTATCAGCGTCGTGTTCTTTACGTCGCTCAGCCTTCCGTAGAATTCCCTCATGTCCTCGTCCGTTCCGAGCATGGCTATCAGCGTCCTCACCCCGGAGTTGGACAGCGTTTCGAGCATCTGTACGCACTCGACCGACATCCTCCTCCACGGAACGTTCTCAGAGTACACGGGCTTGCCGTCGGTCAGGACGACCAGCCTCTCGGGTAGGTGTGGTATGACTTCTCTGAGGGCTACGTCCAGCCTGGTCTCGGGCTCCACGGCCTCTATGTTCTCGACGTCCTCGACGGGCTCGACCGTGGATGCGAAGCTGAAAACGAGTGTGTTGGGCTCCATCCTCTGGACTGCGGCGGCTATGAAGGACGCCACCCTTATCTTCTTTATCTCCCTCCACCTGGACCATAGGTTCCCCATGCTTAGGCTCCTGTCCACGAGCACCACGGTCCTCGGATGCTCCCTGAAAGCCCTCTTCACACCCTTCGAGTAAAGCCTGAGCTCCGTCAGCAGAGTCCTGGAGGATATCGGGTGGACCGTCTTCCCGTCGAACTCCGTGATGCACCTCTCAGACGAGGGAGGCGTGACCTCCTCCAGAAGGCTTAGAAACTCCTGGAGCTTCCAGCCAGCTATGTAGGACGCAAGCATGCTGGAGAGCTCCAGGTTCGTGAGGGGTCGCATCCTGTGTCTGCGTGGCCTCCAGGTCTCAGTCGGCTGGGGGGTCTCCCAACCACCCGTCAGCGTCACCTCCACTGTTTCGCCCACGACCCTGACTTCGACGTTCTCGGGCTTTCTGGAGACACCCCTCCTGGATATGAGGAGCCTGCCCGAGGACACGAGCTGCTCCACAGCCCTCCTGACCACGTCTGGGTCGCGTGTCGGGGAGAAGAGTCTGTGGGCTGGGGAGCCGTCTAGGAGCACGGTTCCGTCCGGGCTTAGGAACTTTACGAGGAAGAACTTCCTGTCGTCGCTGGGCTGTCTTCTGAGGAACATCTCAGAAGTTTTCCTCCACGTAGGCCAGGATCTTCCTGGAGGCCTCCTCGAACTCCTTCATCCCGAACGTGTTTATCACCCTGACCTTCACCAGCCTGTCCACCACCAGTCTGCCGAGGTTCTCAGGGTCCCTGTACACATCCCTGTAGGCGGAGTACTCCTCGGCGAACCTGACGAGGGCCCTGACGCTGACCGGTAGGAGGTACCTCATCCTAGACACTTCCCTGCGAACCCACAGCAGAAGCTCGACCACGTCGCTGGGAACCCTGTACTGGGCCAGTATCTCCCTCACGGCATCGTCCCCGGTCCTGCCCCAGATCACTATCTTTCCAAACCTGTCCAGCATAGCCGGGTCGGGGATGTCCTGCGTCACGCTTTCGAGGTTGGCTGCGGACACGACGAGGAAGTCCCTCGGAAGCCTGTAGGTCTTGCCGTCTATCGGGTTCCTCACGATGCGGTTGTTCATCGCCTCGAAGAGTATCACCTGGGTCTTGGGCCTCAGCTTGAGTATGTCGTCCAGGAACGCTATGGGCAGGCCCTTAACCTCACCGAGGGCTATCTGCATGAGGCATCCCTGGTGTACGGGGTTCTCCCCGACGAACGCCGTCGGGTTGAAGCCAGCTATCAGCTCCCTCTCGGAAACCTCCTCGTGGCAGCACATGTATATGCCTCCCAGACACCGGTTGAGCTGAAGCAGGAACTCCGTCTTACCCTCGCCCTGCCCCCCGAGGATCAGAACGTTGTCCCCTACCTTCATCGCCCTTATCACGCTCCAAACCTCGTCGTCATGCCCCTTAACCACCTTCGTAACCTCCCTGAACAGCCTGTCCTCGTCGAAGGGAAGCGTCCTAACCCCCGGCTCGACCACCACAGCCTCAGCCGCCTCAGGCTTCCTGTACACCTCCTTCAGGAAGTCCAGATCCCTCTTCAGACCGAGCTTGACCGTCTCGACCAGACCGTCGGGTATGAGACCCTTACCCACCAGCGTCGGGATGGCCTTCATGGCCTCGGAAACCACTTCCTCGAGCTCCTCTATGGACTCGAGACCCCCTATGACGCTCCTTGCCTCGAACTTCAGGAACTCTATCTCACCCCGAACTTCCTCGATCCTCGCCCTAAGCTCGGCTCTCTTGGAGTGTACGTCCTGAGAAGCGGGTATGGAGGACATCGAGTCCTCGAGGGCCCTCAGCTCCTTGTACCTCTCCTCCAGCATGCTGAGAATCTCGGAGCCCCTCTTCACAGCCCTGTCAGCGGCCTCCGTGTACTCTTTGAAGAGCCTCTCGAACATCTGCCTCGAAACAGCGCCGGATTCGAGTAGCTTGATGAGTCTAGCCCTCCATGTGAGGAATTCCTGCAGACTTCCCACACTGCTGGAGCCTAGGGTCTCCAAAACTCACCAGAAGATTGTTTGGAGACGTGTTTTTTCAGGGTTTAAGCCGTTGTCTTGCCTCGTTTTTAAAACAACTTGGGTTTACTGTTTGAGATGTTTAAACTTATTTGAACCGGGTCGGCTGGGCCTTGTTTTAGCCGTTACACGTAGGGTTAAAGCGTGTGAGACGCTCCGAGGTTGTTGGAGACATACTTTAAAACGTCTGAGGCCACTATATTTGTGACTTGTGCCGGATGGTGGGCATCATATCGCCGAAGCCCGTGTCGGCGTACGACCTCCTAGTTCAATCCAGATGCTCCCTCCTCGAGCAGGCCAAGGTGGGGAACCAGGGCGACGGGTGGGGTGTGGGGTACTACGTGGACGGCGAGCTTAGGGTTCTGAAAAGCCCGGGTGCGGCCTACCTCGAGGAGGACGCCTTCAAGAAGGTTGCCAGAAGCGTCAGGTCTAGGATCATAGTGGCGCACGTCAGGAAGGCCAGCAACCCGAGGGGGCTTCCGAGGGAGCTCTTGATCTCCATGGAGAACACCCAGCCCTTCAGCCATGGGAGCTTCGTGTTCGCCCACAACGGCGTCATATACGTCCCAGACGAGGTCTTGGGGAGGCTTGAACCGGAGTACAGGAAGCTCGTCAAGGGGTTGAACGACAGCGAGGTGTACTTCGCCCTCCTCTTGATGGCGCTGGACAACGCTGGAGACGTGGCGGATGCTTTGAGGATGGTCGAGGAGGAGCTGCAGGAGGCCGTGAAGGCCTGTGGGAGGGATGTGAAGAAGCCTTACAGCAGTCTGAACGCTGTGTTCAGCGACGGGGAGAGGCTGTACGCCTACAACAGGTACCTCTCAGACGACGGTGAGTCCCTGTGCCTCAAGGACCAGCCCTACTACCAGATGGTGTACGCCAGGGTTGGAGACGGACTCGTGGTGGCCTCCGAGAAGATAGGCCAGCATGGTTGGACTGAGATGCACAACGGTGAGCTCCTGGAGGCCTACGTCGTTGACGACGGAGTGGAGTGGGTGGTTAGGCGACTCTGACGACACGCTCCTCCATGTAGTCCACTATGACCCTCATGTAGCCCCTCAGCATCCTGTCCACCTCCGGGTCTCCGGTGTCCACCCTCAGCACCTTTAGGCCGGCCATCTTGTCCTTCGTCGCCAAGACGATTATGTTCTCCCTTCCGACCCTCCTGAGGACTTTGGGACTTATCTGCTGGTTCCCCCTGCCGAGTATGAAGCCCTGCCCACCCAGCGGGGAGACGACCACCTTGGCCCTCGGATACCTATCCAGAAGCTTGAGCAACTCCCCCTCGCTCAGGTCTCTGCCGACCAGCCTCCCGTCCACGACTGCGTCCACGCCGAGCGGGGTCTTCTCAACCCCAAGCTGCTCGGCCACCGCCATCAGCGTGGTCCCCGGCCCGAGTATGTAGAGCACGCCTTCCTCCATCTCCTCCACCAGGTACCTCGCTATGGCACGCTTGTTCTCCTCCACGTCCAGCCTCGCTTCACCCCAAGTCTTCGACGGCTGCACGAGTGTCTCGACCACTGGAACCCTGAGGAAGCCGTACAGCCTGACCCTCAGCACACCCCTCCTGAACGCCTCCTCATCCACGTCGAGTACCTCCCTCTCAGCCAACGACGCCCTGCCCTCCAGGAAAGCGGACAAGACCTCGGCGGCCTCCTCGGGGCTGTAGGCGAAGACCGAGCTGTACACCTTGACCCCGGACGGGACGCCGAGGGTTGGCGTGGACGTCCCCACAGCCCTGCACACGTCTCTGGCTGTCCCGTCGCCGCCGACGAACACTATCAGCTCCACACCCTCGTCCACCATCTCTCGGCATACCCTAACCGTGTCCTCAGCCGTCGTCGGCGTCCCCACGGAGCCCACAACCCTGAACGGAATCGAGGTCTCGGACACGT
>Ga0190367_1001817_pt1 | contig 11782 bp, 13 predicted proteins | sample 4872181011_MG_FD_171838 | JGI IMG/M metagenome (GOLD analysis project Ga0190367, IMG submission 171838) | Hydrothermal vent microbial mat bacterial communities from Southern Trench, Guaymas Basin, Mexico - 4872-18-10-11_MG | ecosystem: Environmental > Aquatic > Marine > Hydrothermal vents >... | reverse complement strand
GCGCCCCTATGCCCGTCTGGACGAAATCTCCCATGATGACGCCCAGCTTCCGCCTCCCCGTGTCCACGCGCACCCCCTTCACGAAGACGCGCACGCTAGCCTTGTCGAAGCGCAGGTTGGCGGTTATGGTGCCCGCGCCCAGGTTGCAGTAGGCGCCTATGATGCTGTCGCCCACGTAGGACAGGTGGCCTATGTGCGCCCCCTCCATCACGATGCTGTTCTTGACCTCACAGGCGTTGCCGATGCGCACCTCCGCGCCCAGGCTCGTGGAGGGCCTTATGTAGCAGTTTGGCCCCACGTCAGCGCCAGGTCCTATGTAGGCTGGCCCCTCTATGTATGCGCCTGAGCGCACGCGGGCCCCCTCGGCCACGAAAACAGGTCCGTTAAGCCAGGCACCAGGCTCGACATGCCCCAGCACAGCTGGCTCCATGCGTCTCAGCGCCCTCTCGTTCGCCTCAAGGAGGTCCCAAGGCCTCCCCACATCCAGCCAATCCTGCGCCCTCACCTCGGCCACGCGGACTGTATCGCCCTTGCTCGCTAGCTCTTGGAGCGCTGATGTAGCCTCAAGCTCGCCTCGCTCCGATGGGCCGACGGCCTTCATGGCCTCTAGGGCCTCGGGCGTGAGCACGTAGATGCCAGCGTTCGCCAGGGGAGGTCCCTCCCAGCTCCCGGGCTTCTCCACCAGCTCCCTCAGCCAGCCATCCTCCGCCCTCACCATGCCGAACTGCCCTGGGTCCTTAACGCGCACCACGCCCATGGTGGCCTCGGGCCTGTGCCTAGCGTGCTCGTTTAGGACGGCTCTCAAGGCCTCGGGCGTAATGAATAGGTCTCCGTAGATGGCTAACACGGCCTCCTCCGTGGCCGCTATCTCACTCGCGCAAGCGATGGCATCTGCCGTCCCCCTGAGCTGCTCCTGTCTGACATAGCTGGCCTTGAGGCCGAAGGAGCTGCCATCCCTGAGCCATGATATTATGGCCTCCTCCATGTAATTCACGATAAAAATGGCCTCCTCCACGCCCACGGCCCTCAGCGCTTGAAGGGTGTAGCTGAGCAAGGGCCTGCCTCCTACCTCAAGTAGCACCTTGGGTCTCGTGAGCGTGAGAGGGCGCATCCTCTCCCCCCTGCCAGCCGCCAGCACGATGGCCAACAAGGCGCTCACCCCGCCCTCCCCACGCTCTCCTCCACGGCCCGGCGAGCTCTCCTGGCCAAGGCCTCCGCTTCCTCGCTCGTCTTAGCCTCAGCTGTGATGCGTATCACGGGCTCCGTGCCAGAGGGGCGCACCAGCACCCAGCTCCCCTCAAGCTCAAGTCTGAGGCCATCTATGTCTATGAGCTCCCTCACCTGCCTGAAGGAGCCCGGGAGCTCCTCCTTGAGCAGGGACATCACGAGCGCCTTCAGCTCGTTGGGGCAGGGGACCTTATCCCTCACGGTGACGTAGCGGGAGATGCCCGAGAAGAACTCAGAGGGCTTCACGCCAGCCTCGTCCAGCGCCCTCAAGAGGAACACTGAGGCGGCTATGCCATCAGCTGCCAGGCTGAAGTCGGGGCAGATCCAGGCGCCACAGGGCTCGCCGCCGAAGACAGCCCCGCGCCTGGAGACCTCCATCGAGACCGAGACATCCCCCACCCTTGTCTTCACCACCTCGCCACCAGCCTCTCTCACGGCCTCCTCCACGCAGTAGGATGCCTCCACGGTGGTGATCACGAGGCCTCCGCCCCTGGAGCGCACGACATGGGCCGCGAAGCACGCCAGCGCCACGTCAAAGGGCACGAAGCGCCCCTCCTCGTCCACCACGACCATGCGATCGCCATCGCCATCGTAGGCGAAGCCCACGTCAGCCCCCAGCTCCCTCACGGCCCGGCGGAGGTCTGCGATGGTGTCGGGCCTTGGGTCGGGAGATCTGGCCGGGAAGTAGCCATCTGGCCTGGCGTTCAGGGCCACCACCTGGCAGTAGAGCTCCCTGAAGACCCTCGGGGCCAAGAGGCTCGTGGCCCCGCAGCCTGGGTCCAAGACCACCCGCCAGGGCCTGCTGAGCTCCACCGAGCCCGCCAGGCCTTCAACATACCTCTCGGAGGCATCAAGGCACGTAAGCTTGCCCATCGAGTTCCAGGAGGAACGCCTGAAGGCGCGTTTCCTCACGATCTCCTCTATGGCCCTCTCGTCCTCTGGCCAGAAGGGGGAGCTATCTGGTCTGAAGAGCTTCAGGCCGTTATATTCGGGCGGGTTGTGTGAAGCAGTTATCATGCAGCCCGCCTTGGCCTTCAGCTCCCGGGTTAGGAAGGCAAGGGCTCCTGTTGGGAGGAGCCCCAGATCTACCACATCGCCGCCGCAGGCCATGAGACCCGATGCGAAGGCCGATGTAAGGACGGGGCCTGTGGTCCTCGTATCGCGGGCCAGCACGTAGGTGCCACGGCCTTTTAAGCTGGCGAGGGCCATCCCCACCTCAAGGGCCAGCTCCGGCGTCAAATCCTCGTTCACCACGCCCCTTATGCCCGAGGTGCCGAAGAGCTTCATGGTCCACCCCTTCCTGACCACGAGCGCACAGCTTAAAGGTGAGGCAGCAACTCTTAAAGCGCCCGCGCTGGGTGCTCAGGGCATGACTCCTGAGGAGAAGAAGGCCCGCGTGATCATGGAGATAAGGGGCTACGAGGAGGAGGGCACGGAGCTCCTAGAGGAGCCTAGAGAGCTGAAGGGGAGAACGCTCATCAGAGCACGCGACAAGGATGGAAACCTCGTGCTCTTCCTCTGCATCTCGGCCAGCGTGAATGTCTCGGCCAAGCACATCACCGCCTTCGAGGAACTCCTACACGAGCGCGGGGCTAAGAGGGGCATCGTGATCGCGAGGGGGAGGTATGTCAAGGAGGCCAGGGCGAGGGCTAAGAGGGCCAGGGACGTGCGCATAGAACTCATCCCGAGGGAGTTCCCGTCCTTCAACATCTTCAAGCACCAGGAATACTATGGCGTAGAGCCGTTCAGGATACTCACGCCCGAGGAGGCCAAGGCCGTGCTAGAGCGCTACCGCGTGGAGCCCTGGCAGCTGCCCTGGATAAGGGCCTCCGACCCAGCCGTGATAGCCATAGGCGCTAGGCCTGGCGACATAGTGGAGATAAAAAGGAGAAGCGAGACCGCGGGCGAGGTCGTCGTCTACCGCTACGTCGTCGAGGGCTAGAGGTGGACCTCGAACATTATGTTCTTTACCAGGCTCTTGTAGCGGTTCCTTATCGTTACCTCTGTTACCCGGGCGAACTCAGCTATCTCCCGCTGGGTCTTCCGCTCGCCCGTGAGGACGGAGGCCACATAAACAGCCGCGGCCGCTATGCCCATTGGACCACGCCCGCTCGTCAGCCTGAGCTGGCTCGCGTATTCGAGCGTCTTGTAGGCTATCTCCTCCGCCTCACTCCTCATGCGGAGGCGGCTGAGGAGGCGGGCCACGTAATCCTTGGGCGTGAGGGGCGGCACGAAAATTCCCAGCTCGTTCACGAGGAAGCGGAAGCTCCGGCCTATCTCCTTCTTGTTCATGCCTGCCGCATCGGCTATCTCGTCGAGCGTCCGGACGTGGCCGCAGGTGCGGCAGGCTATGTAGAGCGTGGCCGCGGCCATGCTCTGGATGGAGCGCCCCCTCACTAGCCCCAGCGCGATGGCCCTCCGGTAGATCACGGCCGCTGTCTCGATCACGTTCTTCGGTATGCTCAGCTTGTCCGCTATCCGGGTGATCTCAGAGAGGGCGTTCGCCAGGTTCCGCTCCTGGGCATCATATATCCTTATCCGGCGGTGCCACTTCCTCATCCGCCTTATCTGAGCCCGCTTGTCGGGTGTGATGTTCTTGCCCTCTATGGCCTTGTCGCGCCAGTCTATGGTGGTCGTCAGGCCCTTGTCGTGGATGGTGTAGGTGATGGGGGCGCCCACCCTCACCCGGTCGGTCCGTTGGTCATCATCAAAGGCCCGCCACTCCGGGCCGTAGTCCATCAGGTCCGTCTCTATGACCAGGCCGCAGCGCGTGCAGACGATCTCGGCCTGCTCTGGGTCCCTCAGGAGGTTCGTGCTCCCGCAGTTAGGGCACCTGGTGGGGCCTGCATAACTCAATTCCTCCACCTCCTACGCCTACGGCCCACGTAGAGGACCCGGCCCACCAGCCGGGATGGATCATCGACCAGAGGTCTCACGGCCACGTAGGGGGAGGCGACAGGCCCGAAGACATCGATCACCACACCCACCTGCCTCAGGTCGGGGTCTAGAACCCGATCACCTATCCTGGGCACGAGGTCGCCCTCGGCCCTTACGATCACCTCCCCCGATCTGCACACGTGGAGGACCTTACCTATTCGCCTCAACCTCCCCCTACCCGGAGGTGCTGAGGGAGGCCATGTAAAACTCCTATTTAAGCTTTTTCTTCCGTGCGCTTCGCACGCCCCTCAGCGCCTCAGCTATGCGCCTGAGCAGCTCTCCCTTGGGGAAGGCCTTCTCCACGAGGAGGTAGCCCTTCCTCTCCCAGGGTCTCGCCGGGTGAGCTGCCCCCTCCACGACCTCGTAGCGGAGGCCCAGCCTCCTCACGGCCTCGCGGAGCTCCTCAAGCGTGGGGCTGGGGATGGCCAGGCTCCTCCTCACGCGCCTGAGCTCCCTGCTCGCGCTGGCATCGAAGTAGATGGGCCAGACTACGCACATGCCCTTCCTTTTGCGCACCACCCTCACTCCCTCAGCAGGACAGCGTTCACCACACCATCCTGTCCCGGCCTGGAGGTTACCATCGCCCGGCCTAGCGGCGTCTCGATAATGGTGCCCTTCGTGATCACGCCACGCCTGTTGTAGTCCACGTTAGCCGGGTTCTTCACCACACGGAGGATCTCGACCGTCTTAGTCTCGCCCGTCTCCGGGTCGGCCACGCTAGCCCGCTTGGCCTTCACCAGCCGCACCTTCAGGTTGCCACCGCGCCTCCGCTCTACCTTGCGCACCTCCTCAGGCCCAAGCACCGTCTCGGTCGGGAAGGAGCCAAGCTCATACTTGCGCTTCTTGCGCCACGGCCTCTTCTTGCCGCCCGTCCGCTTGCGCTTGTGCAGGTCCCAGTGGCAGACCGACATGGCCCGACGGCAGAAGGGACCGAGCCCCTTCTTAAAAGCCTTCTAAGAGACCTGTTACGGCTAAATCACGAAAAATTCTTAAGCTGGATAATTCAGCCTAAGCCGCTGGATGGGCCGAAATGCCCAACAGGCTGGAGGACAGGATGTTGGAGATATTATGGGAACATCCTTATACATCTTATTGTGATGACCGTCTAGCTGACCTTCTTAACGTTAGGAGACAGGCCATTAACCAGCGATCTAGGCGATTAAACCGTCAGCAACTGATATTTCGTGCTAAGATGATGTGCTCCTGCCGTGGCAGGGAGAAAATATGCTCGATGGTAGAGAATGAGCTCATAAGAGCGGTGAAGAACCTGAAGAGCGCTGAACTTTCCTTGCGCTCAGGAGATTATGGAGATTATAGAACGTGCGTGATATGGTCTCATCAGACCGTCGAAGCAGCTTTAGAGGGCGTGTGGCGAGCTAAAGGCCTTACCCTACCAAAAGTGCATAACTTGGTCGAGTTATATGTAGGCGTCAAAGACGTCATGCCTCCTCTCGACACAGCATATCTCAAAGAGCTAACGGACAAGTTCTGGGCTGCACGAAAAGGAGAGGACATGAGTAAGGATGTGGCCGAGCGGTATTTGCGCTTCGCTAGAAGCGTCATGGGAAGTGCCCGTGAGAGCATACATAAGCTAAGAATAGCGGTTAAGTTTCTTAACTTAACTGCCCTGTGAGCCCTTCACGCTCACAGAACCCACATCTCCCTCCCTAATGCCAAGGTGCTTAGCTACCTCTCGGATAACCTTAGCACAAGACCCTCCTCCACCTTGACCCCTATGCTCATTACCAGCCCGAAAAACTTCATAGCCCTGGGGAGGGGGGAGCTCGGTCCTAGAGGCCGTGGCCTTGGTGAACAGCGGTTATGAGGCGGACACGCCACAGCCCCTCATACCCGTGGGCCTGGCCCGGGAGCTTGGCCTCTAGCCGCCAGGGCCGAAGGCGGTGGAGGCCACCTTTGAGACAGCCGATGGGCCTCTGAGGGCCTGGATTGCCCGCCGTGCCCTCGCGGTAGGTGGTCGCCCAAGATGCCTCCTCGCCCGAGGTGGAGGCCGATGCCGTGGTATCCGCTCTAGCCGCCGAGCTCCTCATAAGCGACAAGCTGGCCGGGGCGCTCGCCATAGCCGTGGAGGAATTCACTGAGGGCCTCTGGAGGTTCAGGTGGGAGCCGAAGGAGAAGGTTAGGCGGAGCGAGACAAGGTCAGGCTGAGAGGCCAGCTGTGGTGGGCCGGCCCGGATTTGAACCGGGGACCTCCTCCGCGTGAGGGAGGCGTCCTACCAGGCTAGACCACCGGCCCCGGAGGAGCGGGAGCCGGGGGCACGTAATAAGCTTATCGGCATGCCGAAAGGCCCATCGGGCTTGCCCTCACCTGGGCCAGGGGCCGTAGCGCCTTATGTAGTCCTCTGGGCTGGGGAATATCCTCTCCACGGCCTCCACGGCCTTCTCACCAGCCACGGCCCTTTGGAGGCAGGCTACCTCGCGGGCCGAGCTGAACTCCTCCACCCGCCCGTCCGGCCGGACGCGCCTCACATGGATGCAGTCCTCCACCATGCAGTTCAGCACGCAGGCCGTGCAGTAGATGCAGACCTCCTCCTGCACGATCAGGCGCCCCTCCCGCCAGAAGATGGCGCTCGTCGGGCAGGCCTTCACGCACAGGTCGCACTGTGGGCCGTAGCACTTGCGCTCGTCGATCCAGATGGAGCCCTTCACGAACCTGTCCTCTATGCCTAGGGCGCTTAAGACCTCCTCCCTCACGGAGCGGCGCTTCTCCTCCTGAGCCGCGACTAGGAGACCGAAGATATCGGGTGCCTCCCCCACCACTGGGACCTCCTTATGAGGCCGGGAGGTCCTCCTTATGAGCCTTGCCGACGATGGCCATGGCCAGTAGGTTTATAATGCCCTCCCCAGCCCCTTCACAGCGGGGGTGGGCCCGTAGCTCAGCAAGGAAGAGCGCCGGACGCGGGCGGACCGGGATGCATCCCCCGCTACCTTCTCAGGACCCCCCCTCTCGGTCCGCCCGCGGGCGAGGCTTTTAACCCGGGGGTCGCGGGTTCGAATCCCGCCGGGCCCGCCATAGGCTCGGAGGGACATCCTTGGCCATGAAGGCCCTCAGGGCTCGCTTCCTCTCAAGGCCGAACCGCTTCACCGCCATCGTGGAGCTCTCGGACGGGAGCGTGGAGAAGGCACACGTAGCCGACCCAGGCAGGCTGAGGGAGCTTCTCTTCCCGGGCAACGAGGTCCTCGTGATGCCCAAGGAGGGAGGGAAGTTCAGGCTGAGGCTCCTAGCCGCGAGGGCGAGGGAGAGCGACTCCTGGGTTCTCATAGACAGCCGCATGCACAACGACCTGGCGGAGCTCGTGCTGCCCAGCATCCCCTTCCTCTCCGCCTTTAAGCTGGTGGAGCGCGAGATCCGCCTGCCAGGCGCCCGCGTGGACTTCAGGCTCAACAGCTACTTGCTTGAGGTGAAGGGCTGCACGCTCCTTAGGGGCCAGGTGGCCTACTTCCCAGATGCCCCCACGGCCAGGGGGCTCAAGCACGTAAGGCTCCTCAAAGCCCACGGGCGAGGTGGCCTCCTCTTCCTGGTGATGGCCGAGGCGGAACTCCTAGCCCTCAACTACCGCACCGACCCGGCCTTCAGCAAGGAGGTCGCCCGCTCGGGCCTAGACCTGTTCGCCTACGCCTTTAGGTTCCACGCTGAAGAGCTGGCCCTAGAGCCTCTCGGCCTCGTGCCCACTACGCGCGAGGAAGAGCTGGGGCGTGTGCTCCCCTTCCTGGCCAGGCTTAAGCGGGCCGTGGAGCGCTACAATCGCTCGCACGGCGTGGAGGCCAGGTATGACATTGTGGAGGTGAACACGGACAGCTTCGTCCTAGCTCTCACGGGCCACGCGAGCTGCTCCTGCTGCCTCTTTGACTGCTTGGAGGACATCATCTATGAGCCGGGCATGGAGGGCTGGCAGGTGGCGAGCTGGAGGGAGAACAGGGGGCAGTTCCTGGTAAGGTATGAGCGCTCGGGCCATTAGGCCCTGAACCACTTGAACATGAGGTATCTCACGGCCCCCGTCCTCTCGTCCACGAGGGCTAAGACGAAGCGCTTCCTGACGGTGGTGGCCAGGCGGCCCGCGCGCACTATGTCGGGCGCTGTTATAGTGTCCTCCGGCTTCCTCACGGATACGAGGAAGGGCGCGTGTTCTAAGCCCGGGCCACGCCTGTAAACCGCGAAATCGCAGCCGAACTTTATGCCGGTCGTAACCACCAGGCCCGTGTCCCTCAGGTCCTTATAGACCGCGTATTTGGCCTCGAAGTCCTCGTGCAGCCTGCGGCCTAGCTCCCTCAGGTCTCTTGGCCGGAGCTCACGGATGACTTGCTGAGCTGTTACGCGGGTGAGAGCCTCACGTGGGCCTCTTAAGAACCTCCTAAGGCGCTCTAGGAAGGGGCGCAGGAGCTGCCGTATGGAACGCCAGGGTCGGCTGGTCTCGCTTGGCGCTCCCTCGGCCTTGACGCGCTCATAGACCGTCAGCAGGCCCTTCTCCAACAGGTAGAGGCCCTCAAGGAGGTCCAGCACCAGAGGGGCGTCGAAATCTGCCCCCTTGGGCTTTGGGATGCCGAGGGGCTTCCCGTAGAAACCGAGCTTGTAGAGCTGCCTGGCCTCATCGTAGTCCCATACCACCAAGAAGCCGCCCACCAGCTCGGCCCTGGCCACAGGCCCGTGGGCGCCAGGGCACTTGGACATGCCTGTTGGTCCCCTCATAAGCCCATGGCCAGAATCCTGGCCGTGTCAGCTGCGTCCAACGCCTTGTCGGCCGCATCTTCTAGGAACTTGGCCACGTCCCAGGTGAGGAAGAGGGCCTTGAGCTTGAGGTTCTTGTCCAAGATGGACATCTCTATCTCCCGGTAGAGGGCGTCTATCTCGCGCTCCAGGGCCTCTACCTCGGCTATGAGGTTCTTCACGGCCGCTGGGTTCATGGTGAGGGCCACGGCCACCCGGTAGAGGCGCTCCACGAGCTTGCTGACCGCATCGGCCAACGTGGCTATCTCCTCCCGTAGGCCCTTGGGGAGCTTCTGGCTCTTCATGAGCTGGACCATGCGGAAGACAGCGCCCTCGTAGAAGTCCGCTATCTCGCTCACTTGGTAGAGGAAGCGCATCACATCTTCTCGGGAGGAGAACATGCCCGTGGCCTGGGCCAGGCTCTCTATGATGCGCCCCCGGTCCTCGTGCAGGGCCTCCTTGAGCTCCCTAAGGCGTGTGAAGAGCTGCTCAGCTCCATCCTTGTCCCAGCGCTTGAAGCAGTCCGCTATGTCGAGCATGAGCCTGGCCATGTCTAGGACCCGTTTTACATAGCCCTGGCAAGCCCTCAGGACGGACATACGGTCTCTCAGTGCTACGTCTACTGGCAGCACTTCTCCCACCACTTGTCCTCGGCCTTCTTACCTTCAGAGGTTTAGTAGAACCTCTAAAAAACATTTTCTAATTTCCAGCGGCCACGGGCTCTCCCAGCTGGTTGAAATCTAGCTTGTGCTTGAAGTAGGCCGATAATAGAGAGGGGAGCTCCTCCACGGGCGCCCTGACCTGCCTCCAAGTATCGCGGTCCCTCAGCGTTACCGTGTCGTCCTTGAGGGTCCTATGGTCCACGGTGATGGCTATGGGCACGCCTATCTCATCGCAACGGGCGTAGCGGCGCCCTATGGAGCCCGCCTCATCATACTCGACCTCGAAGCCCTCGGAGAGGAGGAGATGGTAAACCTGCCAGGCCTTCTCGGGCAGGCCATCGCGCGTGAGGAGCGGGAGCACAGCCACCTGCACGGGCGCGATGTCCCTGGGCAGCCTCAGCACGATGCGGCCATCCCTGACCGTGTAGGCGTATTCGAGGGTTACGTAAACGAGCCTATCTAGGCCGAAGGAGGGCTCTACCACGTGCGGCACGATGTGCTCACCCTTGACCACGCGCTCGACACGCGAGATGTCTAGGTGCTCTGGCTTGAGCTCGAAGGGGCCAAGGGGGAAGCGCCCTCCCTCCTCTATGGCCTTGGCCATGGCCTCCTTATCCGCCTCAGCCAGCAGTTTGAGCACCTCAGGTGCCTTGTGGCCGAAATCCCTCTTTATGGCCTCCACGCGCGGCCTGACGGCCAGCTCCACGATCACGCGCGGCTCCCTCAGCTCCCTGAAGGCCGTCAGGTCCACGCCAGACCACTTGATGTGGCGCCCTAGGTCGTAATCGGTCCTGTAGTTGTGGCCCGAGACCTCTACCCAGCCCCAGCGCTCCGTCCAGACCTCTTGGTCGTAGCCCTGGACGGAGTAGTGCGCCCTCTCCCACTCCAGCTTCTCTATGAAGCGCTGCTTCTCGCCCGGCACGCCCAATTCCTCAAGGAGGCGCTTGGCGAGGGCCATGAAGTAGGCCATCCATTCCATCTTTATGTAACCCTTCTGGAGCGCCTCGCGGACGGTGATGTAGATGGGCTCCTCCGAGCCCTTCAGCCTCACCTCAGCAGGCAGGAGGGGCAGGACCTCGTCCTCCACCTCCGGCAGCCTCGGGCAGCTCGGGTCGGCTGGGTCGAAGAAGAACTCGTAATCTATGATGGTGAACTCCCTCAGCCTTATCGGCCCCTGCCTCGGCGATATCTCGTTCCTCAGCGCCCGCCCGATTTGGACCACGCCGAAGGGGAGCTTCTTCCTAGCCTGCTCGTAGAGGCGCCTGAACTCCACGAAGATGCCCTGGGCTGCCTCAGGCCGCCCGTAGCCCACCGCGTCCGAGTAGGGGCCTATGGTGGTGGTGAACATGGTCGTGAAGTAGCCTGGCTTGCCCAGCTCGCCCCCGCACTCCGGGCACCTTACGCCTCTCGCGGCCATCTCGGCCATGAGCTCCTCAAGGCCCAGCTTCTCAGCATCCCTCACGCCGACGGCCTCAAGGAGGTGGTCTGCCCTGAACTTCCGGCCGCAGGCCAGGCACTCCACCATGGGCTCCTTAAAGTGCTCCACGTGCCCCGAGGCCTCGAAGACCTTCCCGGGCATGATGATGGGCGAGTCTATCTCAAGCGCCCTGAGGGGCTTCACGTATATCTCCCTGAACTTCCTTATGATACGCTCCTTCAGGAGCACGCCCAGGGGGCCGTAGCAGATGAAGCCCGCCACGCCCCCGTATATCTCCACGGCTGGCCAGAAGAAGCCCCTCCTGCGCGCCAGCTCGCTCACCAACTCATACTTGTCCTTCTTGGCTGTCAAGCTGGGCCCCGGCTATTGGCCCCTGAGGGAAGCATATAAGCCCTCCCGCACAGGCGAGGCGGGTGGCCCGTCTTGACCGTGCGCGTGCTCATCACGGACCTCGTGGACCCCTGTGGCCCGGAGTTCCTGCGGGCGGCTGGCGTCCAGGTGGACCTCAGGCCCGACATAGGCCAGGAGGAGCTCGCGGCCATCATAGGCCGGTATGAGGCTCTGGTGGTGAGGGGGCGCACGAAGCTCCGGAGGCCCCTCTTGGAGGCGGGCGCCAGGGGGCGCTTGAGGGCCATCTGCCGGGCGGGCGTGGGCCTGGACAACATAGACCTAGAGGCCGCCCACGAGCTCGGCATAGCTGTCTTCAACACGCCTGAGGCCTCCACGGAGGCAGTGGCAGAGCTGACGGTTGCCCTCATCCTGGCTCTGGCGAGGCGCCTGCCTTTCGCGGACAAG
>Ga0190367_1001816_pt1 | contig 11783 bp, 22 predicted proteins | sample 4872181011_MG_FD_171838 | JGI IMG/M metagenome (GOLD analysis project Ga0190367, IMG submission 171838) | Hydrothermal vent microbial mat bacterial communities from Southern Trench, Guaymas Basin, Mexico - 4872-18-10-11_MG | ecosystem: Environmental > Aquatic > Marine > Hydrothermal vents >... | reverse complement strand
ATTATAATTTTTTACATGTTGTTTAAGGGACTGCACCAACTTACCCTTCACGTTTGCTGTCAGATAATTTCTTGCTTATGAGAATTTCACTCCACTGCAGATCTTTTTCCATTTGCTTTACCGTTAGTTCGTCAAAATTCGTTGTTAGATTTGTTAAACAGAATTAATTATAAACTCCCATACGACCTTAAAACTTCCAAGACACCATCAAACGTCCACTCCCTTGGAATCTCAGCCTTAACACCGTATTTTTCAAGCTCATCCTTTGTTGGAGGACCTATTGCAACAACAATTCTATCCTTCAAAGCATCGACAACATCTTCAAACAATCCCAACCTCTTCGAAAGCTCAAAGAAGCTCCTAACAATCATACGACTTGAGAAGACTATTGCATCGAAATCGAGACATCTCAAGAACCTCTCCTGCTCCTCACCCCATTCAAACTCTATATCATAGAGCACAATCTCCTTGGCGTTTGGAATCTTTAGGAGTGTTGGATCTCCCATGTTGCTTCTGAGAATTACAACTCTCTTATCTTTAAGCTCATCAAAAAATTCCCTATAAAGTGTCTTTGAGTCAAAACTCGAAGGAACCTTTGGATTCATTCCAGCTTTCTCAAGAACTTCAGCTGTCTTCCTACCTATTGCAATCACGTAACCGTGTTTTATCCCATTCTCAACAATTATCCTTGCAGAAGTCTTGCTCGTAACTATCAGGACATCGAACTCCCTTGGATCAAAATTAACCTTTCTCCTTACGATTCTAATGAATGGGATTGCCAAGACATCGAAACCCTCCACCTTAAATCTCTCTGCAACCTCACTCCAGGGACTCAGTATTGCAACCTTCACATCTGAAATGTCAATCCAAAATTCAAGACCTTTACTGTGCTTGGCCAGGGTTGACTAGTTTCAAATCCAAGTGCGAAGTTAAATTACTAAGTTAAACCTTCTTCCAATCCTTTTTTAACGTGGATGGGTATTTTTATTTCTTCAACATTTGACAAAATCTCATAAACTCCCCTCTCTGGATCCCTACAAAAAGCCTCAAGCATTCTGAGTAAAGATTGATTTCTGATTTGGTTTTTTTTCTCCCTTCTTATGTTTAAAAAGTTCAATACATTGTAAACAAATTTCTTTAAAATTCTCATTTTCAAGAGCGAGGTTTATTATTATGTCTTCAATCATAAACTTCTCCTGTTTAACATCTATTCTTTTCTGTAAGCTAGGATCACCAAGCATAATAACTGTAAAATTGTATTCTTCTCCATTGTGTTTACATCTAAATGAGTAACCCATTCTTTCAACTGTTGTATAAGTAGATTTTAGTGAATCCTCAATAGCCTTTAGTTTCTCATCTATATCCTTTTCATCCAAATCAACCGCTAGCACTACCCTTTTAACTCCTCTCCTCTTCCACATCTTCTGTTGTGAGTAATTTCTAGCTAATTCCATTACAACCTTGTATCTTCCAAGGTAAAATACAAAAACTTCAATATCATCTTTATATAAAACTCTAAACCATCTCCGATCTATCCCAAGTTTTCTTGTAATGTTCCAACAATATTGCAAAGAATTCCATGTCCAAATTGCCTTCACAGATCAAAACTATCATTCTATCCCCTCAAGTCAGATTCAAGCTCTCTCCTTCTAAACTTAGCCGATTCAGTGTCAAAAGAGTAATAGGAAAGCTTTCCAGTGGTTTGATCAAGCTCCAAAACGAAGAATCTGACATCCACCTCAGCGATATCCAATATCTCATCGATGAGTTCTATACTGTGTGTACTTATGAATGTCTGATTTCTCTTTGCGGACTCACATATACCTTTAACAATAAGCTCTCTTGAATATGGATGTTGATAGTTTTCTGGTTCCTCATAGATTATGTAACCGTTTTCAATGTTCATGAGAAATGCGAGGGTGACATAAGCTGATTTAAACCCATCTCCAATTGCATAGATTGGACCTTTCCATTCTCATAAACTACCTCTGGACAATCTCCTCTGAAAATAACCTTATATCAATCACATCGGGATAAACATCATTTATAACACTGATAAGTTTTTCATGAGCTTTGTAACCCCTTTCAAATACCTTTGAATATGCTTCAATCCCACTTCGTGAATCACCTTGTAATCTATGAATACGCTTTCAAGTCTAACTTCTACTTCCTCCTGTTTTCTTATAATATCTTATAATATTTCGATATTTTCCACTCGGATCTATGTAGGCATCAAATTTAATTTTTTTATTAGATACTTTATGTTCTATTTCCAATGTAATGACGTTTTCTTCGAAATTACATGTTTTAACCAAAAATTCTATATGATCCCTAACTGGAGTTTTCTCTTAATTTTCACCTCGATTTCGTTACCCCTAATTTCAATTGGTATTTCTGCATTTCTGTATCTAAAGATTGACAAAACATAATCCAATCCAAACCATCCTCTCCTCTTTATTACATGAATATAGTTGTCAGGATTGAGTAGTATATATAAAGCTTCCAAAACTGATGACTTTCCACTGTTATTCCTTCCTACAAACACGTTTAATTCACCAAAACCCTCTATATAGCCTTCAGATATCCCTCTAAAGCCTTTTAATTGTCAATTCCCTTAACATATTGGAGTTTGCACTTAGAACAATTTAAAATTTCTGTTAAATAAGATAAGTTATTTCAAGCAATTTTAGAATTAGATGTATGATCGTGAAGTTTATTGGAGTTGGGACAGCTGTTCAAGGTGTTCAGAGTTGCATAGTTGTAGAGGGAAAAGAGACAAAGGTAGCTGTGGATGTTGGAGCTGGAAGTGTCCCAAGACTCGATTTGGATTTGGATGCTGTCCTCATCACGCACAACCACTCCGATCACAATTCAGATCTGATCCCACTCCTAAAGGCTAGATGGCTGTTAGGATACGATAAGCTTGATATATACGGCGTAAAGGGAACTAGATTATTCTTGGAATCAGCCCTTGAATCATACTCCTATCTGAGAAGGAAGTTGAAGTTTGATGTTTTTGAGAGGAGAAGATTTAGGATTGGGGAATTTGAAGTCAAAGCCATTTCAACGATACACTCGATAGAGAGTCAGGGTTACGTCTTGGGTGATGGGGAGAGGACAGTTGTTATCAGTGGTGATACGTATCCAATTGAGGATGTTTTGAGTGTTGAGTGTGACTTGCTAATTCACGAGATGTCTCTACCCTTTGGATACAAAACCAACGATCACACGACACCAGAAAACTTTGCAGAGCTATTGGATGTTTGCAAGGCTAAGAAGGTAATCTTCGTTCATCTGTATCCTATGGCTATGGATGTAAAGGATGAGATTGTCAGATACCTGATGAGACGTAAAGATATGGAGTATCATGTGGCAAGTGATGGTGAGGTCATAGATTTAGGTTGACCGAAAAATTTAATACCCATTGTTACATACGATATTTGGTGGTGGATATGCCTTGGGGTGATGGAACTGGACCTTGGGGATTTGGACCTAGGACTGGTAGGAGGGCAGGATTCTGCTCTGGATACGGTATGCCAGGATTTATGAACAGATGGGTCTTTCCACCATTTGGAGGTAGGTGGTTTGGATTGTGGAGATTTAGGTTTAGATGGGGATGGAGGTGGTGGTGATGCCCTGGGGCTGGGGTAGAGGATGGGGTTGGAGATGGAGATTTTGGATGACTGGTGTTCCAGGATGGGCTTGGCCATGGTGGGCTTATCCTCCAAGTCCAGAAGAGGAGCTTAGGAGTTTGGAAGAGATAAAGAGGAGTTTGGAGGCTGAACTTGAGGATATAAAGAGGAGGATTGAGGAGTTGAAAAGGGAGCTTGGGAAGGGGTCTACATGAAGATCGCAATTCCAACATACAGGGGTGGCATAGACGACTTTGTTTGTGAACACTTTGGAAGGGCACCGACTTTCACGATATACGATACTGAAACTGGTAAGTTTGAGGTGATAGAAAACAGATCAGAACACTTTGGAGGATTTGGAAAGCCACCAGAGATGATCAAGTTGATGGGTGTGGATGCTGTGGTGTGCAGTGGAATGGGTGCGAGGGCTATTGCCATGTTCAAGAGTTACGGTATAAAGGTTTACATGGGTGCAAGTGGGAGGGTTAGGGATGTAATTGAGCAGTTTCTTGCAGGAAAACTTGTTGAGGCTGATGAATCCTTTGGATGTCCAGGTCATCACAAATTTTTTAGATAGTTGACATCTTTACAGTAGGATATTTTGGTAACCAAATTTTTAATATCAAATTTTATCTTAAAAGAAAAAAATTTATTTTCTGCTAATTCCATAACATATAGCAACAGCTATTGAAATTGAAAAAATATATTGGATCAAAGATTGCCCCATTATGATTATAGAGAGTTGGATTAAATTTTAGGCAAAGAAATTGCTCTGTTGAAAATTAAGCGTGTAATTTGAAGATACATAAGTAAAACGATATCTGACGAAATATTATCCCCATCTATTTAAATTTAGATTCAACTATCATCAATTTTTCAACAGAGCACAAAGAAATTGAAAAAGAAGAAATTAAAGGTTACATTCATAAGAGTTTTCAAAGAAGAAGAGATAAAAACAAAATGGATCAAAAAGAAAACTTATCTGATTGACTTAAAAAGTGAAGATAAGAACAAAGTAAACGTAGATACACTCTCGAAGAAATTAAAGGAAGAATTAGGTCTCAAATTCTCTCATGAGGAAAATTCTTCTAACACAGTTATTCTATTAAAAGGTTAAGGACATCTTGTTTATGAAAACGATAATGTAGTGATTTACTCTATCGTGAGGTTGCTAAAAAATAGAGTAGAAGACGAGCTTGTGAGAAAAATAAAGAACATCTAAGACATAAAAATTATTCCAAAATGAAAGGATTATGATGTTAAGCCTTTAAGTGATCTTGCAGTAGAAGGATTGAAGAGACAAGAGACATCTCAACTAATTAAACAATACTCCTATTATTTAGAGATCAACGCAAATAGCTAAAATCCTTAGCACACTTCAAGTTAGTGAAGTGATAATGAAGACAGAGTTTGATGCAAGAGCTTTTGATAGATGTAGCAAAATTAATCATTAATCATACCCTTCAAAATCCTTAAAACAACCTCTCCCTGTTCCTTATTCTTTGCAGTTGTTACTATGTGTATCTCCTGAACGGTTGAACCATCTACAAGTATCCCCTTTACATTTCCCCTCTCATCACACCTCGTAACCTTAAACCTTACACCCCCACCAGAAGGACTACCACTACACGTTATCACACCTGGAACTATCTTTTTGACAAACTCACAAGTTGCAACCCTGTAAATTTTCTCCCTTCCAATCCTTCCTCCAATTATGGTCTTGTGAGAACCTTGAATCTTATCCTCCGGTGAAATTTCTACTCTCTTAAGCTCCCTCTTCCTAACGATAAAATCCTTAAGCCTTGAAACAAATTCATCAAACGGAAGTGGATTTGTCCTGTATATCTTTATGTCACTTATTGCACATCTTCTAAGATTTTCAAAACCAAAATCTATTAGCTTGTAATTCTCTCCACAGACGTAAACATCTTCAACCCTCTTTTCATGAATTTTCTCAGCCAAAATCTCAAATAGATTCACTATTGACTTCTCCTCCTCATAAATCTTAAAAGACTCCATCTCAACAACCCTACCAATTGTTATCAGATGAACATTCAAATCGATGTATAGACCACAGGCTAAGGCGTTTACCCTTCCACATGCCAAACAGTATGAATTCTGACTTTTCAGCTCAAATCCACACTCACACCTCATTCAAACTTCTCTCTAAATAGGAAACCCCTCTCCTCAAGAACATCCCTAGCTCTCTCCAAGTTGTTTGGCTTCAATATTATCAAAGCCCTCTCCCTTTCAAATGCAAATGCATAAACGTATTCTATGTTTATGTTTTCATCTCCAAGTGCCTTTGCAATTTTAAACAGTCCCCCAGGCTCATCCTTAACCTCAACAGCCAAGACGTCTGTCAAGGCAACTGTAAATCCAGAGGACTTCAAAGCTCTGTATGCTTCCTCAGTCCTATCCACAACCATCCTAATGATACCAAAATCTCCAGCTTCAGCTATCGTGAAAGCCCTAAGATTTACACCTTCCTTATACAAAACCTCCGTAACCTCAGCAAGCTTTCCAGGTCTGTTCTCAACAAACACCGATATCTGCTTTAGCATGTTCTTAGTTTAACGAATTGTATTTCACGATTTCGACTCAAACTTCTTTTCAATCTCCTCAATCCTCTTTATGTGTCTCTGTGGAATGCTTAAAAGTGCCAGTAAAAACTCCTTATAAGCTCTCATCATGTGTCTTCCAAATTCACTATGAAATAAATCCTCTGGTGTTGGAATTCTGATCTTAATCTCCCTCATAATTCAATTTGAGCTCAAAGATATATGACATTTTCGATTCATCTGTGAGAACAGATACGTTCATATATCATTGGTAATCAAACTTGTGCAATGAGAAACGTTATTGCCGACATTGAGAACATCTTGAGCAACCTTAGATTTAAGCCATCAGATTCAAGGATATACTCACTCTTGTTGGAGAGGGGGGAGATGAGGGTGAGTGAGATTGCTAGGGAGTTGAATCTTTCAGTTAGATTTGTTAGGGACAGACTGAAGGATCTCTGCAATAGGGGTATAGTGAGGAGGGAGATGGTTAGAAGGGGATGGATTGGATACGTTTATAGTGCTGAGAATCCTATTGACGTCATAAAGAGGTTGAAGCTCAAGATATTAAACGAGATTGAAAGCTTGGAGAGATCGATCAAATGAAATCTGCAATTATAGTCGCATACAGAGAAAAGGGATTTGTTGAGGAGAATTTAAAGTTCTTGATGGATAGGGGTTTCGAGATTGTTCTTGCTGTGGATGAGCCAAGTGACGATTTATTGAGATTAATTGAAGAGTATGGAGTTAAGGCTACGTTGAGTGATGGTAGGAGAGGGAAGTGGAGAGCTTTGAACGATGCAATTGAACTGACCAGCGGTGACTACATACTGTTCCTTGATTCCGATACAAAGATTGTTGATCTGAGCTTTGACGATTTCGATGTTGTTGAGATTAGGAAGGAGGTTGTTGGAAAATCTTTGATGGAGAGATTGGCAAACATAGATTACTTTGTCATGTTCCTGTCTTCAAAGTTTGCATCCAAATTTAACTCCTACCTTAGTATGAACGGTTCAGCCTTCATGATAAAGAGAGATGTAATTCTCAAGCTTGGTGGCTTTAGGAGGAGGATAAATGAGGATACAGATCTTGGTTTTAGGTTGGGTTTGAATGGTTACGGTGTTAAGATATATGGAAGGGCTATAACAAAGGCTCCATCAAGCTTTAGAGGTTGGCTATCTCAGAGGGAGAGGTGGGGATTGGGTGGGGCTGAGATTATCATTGAAAATTTTGGTAAGATTTTGAGGAAGGTTTGGATTCCCTACCTCTTCATGTTCTATCCCACAATCCTTGGATTGTTGATTTACGCTGCACTTCCAAACTCGATAGTTCTAAAGATCCTCTATCTCATACTACCACTCTTAACGTTCATTCCCGTGAAGTTTTTATCCCTCGCACTCCTAACACTCTTCAGTGTTCATACGATAAAAAATCTGTTTTCAGTTGTATTTCCATTCACAGTTTGGACTTCTGTAATTGTAATCATGTCAAAGAGGGAGAAATATAAAATTGACTACACACTACTACCAATCTACTACTTCCTCTACTCACCACTCTGGACGATGATATGTTTGAGTTGCTTTTTTAGGGTTTTACTGGCACGCTTTATGGGTAAGGATTTGAGGGTTAAGGATTGGTTCATGTGAATTGATCAAAACACATATATGAAGTTATCTGTTCATAACTCTGTGATCGTCGAAGATCCAAAGAATGTCAAGGATCTCTTGAATAAGAGGAGAAGGATAGATATAGTTATCCATTCTGAGAGTGTAGGTAGAGCTATTGAGATGTTAAGAGATGTCATACTCAGCAACCACTACACAACAATATACGTCTGGGTGAGATGATGGACTTCGTCATAACAACCGATAGGTCTATGATGACAAACCACCATGGGAAGGAGTTTGTTGGATTTCTAACAACCTCACCTCCAATATTTTTACCTGAAAGGATTTGGAACTGGATTTGCATGCCAAAGATGAAGGTTGATGAGATTGGCAGACCAGTTCAAGCTCCTTACGGTTTGAGGAAGATTGAATCAGCCTTGATAGATGCTGGATTTGAAGCTTACGTCATAGATCCAGATCACATCCATAAGCATCTGGATGCAAAGGCTATCATGATAGGTCATCACGACTACTTCGCACTCTGCCCCTCCAAGTAGTGGGTGGTGGATACTCACGAAGAGGGAACCCGTGAATTCTAGGAGCTTTAGGAGATTCATGGAGAGTAAGGCTATGGTTGAAGCAAGAAAGAGGGGGATAAAGATTGTGGTTGGTGGTCCTTCTGCATGGCAGTGGTTGTATAAGCCTGAACTAATTGATAAGTAGAAGGTAAGTTGCATAATAGATGGTGAAGCTGAGAAGGTGATTGTTGAAATTGCCGAGAGGATAATTAATGATGAAATTCCAAGATACGTCTATGTTGGTGTTGAAGATTCTCCAGATTTAAATGAGATACCGACGATAAAGTTTCCTTCTGTAAATGGATTGATAGAGGTTATGAGAGGTTGTCCAAGACGTTGCAAGTTCTGCAGTGTTACACTCAGAAAGCTCAGGCACTACACGTTTGATATGATAGAGAGGGAGCTTAGAGTTAACGTTGAAGGTGGTGTTTCGAGTGGTATAATACACTCCGAGGATGTTTTACTCTACGGTTCAAACAGTATAAGACTAAACCCTGAGAAACTTGTAAAGCTTCATGAACTTGTAAAGAGATACTACAAAAATTTAGCTTGGAGTCACGTATGCCTCTCATCTGTTAAGTATGCTGAGGAGGAGTATGGGTTGATAAGAAAACTTGTTGAGATAATAAATCAGGAGTTCATAGATGTTGAGGTAGGGATTGAGACTGGAAGCCCCGAACTTGCAAGGAAGATAATGCCTGTGAAGGCTAAACCTTACGATGTTGAAGACTGGCCTGAGATTGTTGTTGACGCATTTTCAATAATGCACGAGAACAACATAGTTCCAGCTGCAACCATCATTTTGGGACGAGTTTGGAGTAAGAGGGAAAAGTTTTGACAGACTGTTATGTTACAAAGCATAACGTTCAAAGATAAAATTCTTTGCAGATATGGGCAATATGATACGGTTATCATTATTTCTCTTTGAAATGTGTCCACTTAAGGAAACAATTAGTTTAATTTTTAACTGCTATAAAGAAGAGTCAACAATTTTACTATAAAAAAATTAAATATAAAAAATTAATATTTAATTCAGCTTAAGTGGACACATCTTAGTCAAAGATACGATCGGTAAAAGACTATACTCATCCACCCGATATAACCCTCATCACGACAACCTCTCCCTCCTCAACAAAATCGTCAACTGGGATTGGCTTTCCATCCTTAACTATAACAACAGTTTCGGGATTTATTTTGAGCATTGAAAGTAAATCAAAATACCTCTTCCCCCTCTCAACCTCCACCTCCTCAAAATCCCTATCAAAACCACCAACAAACTTCAACCTAATCTTCATCCCTCAAAACCTCATCTACAATCTTCTTAAAATCTGTTCTAGGATTCTTTGCATCCTCCTTAAGTTTATCAAGCTCCTCCTTAATCTCCTTCTCCTCCTTCAACTTCTCCTTCTCAGATCCCTTACTCTTGTATGACTTCCAGTCAAACCCCATGAAACATATCTTAAGTTATTAAACTTACTCTTTTACCTCAACACCCAAAGCACTCAAAAACCTCCTCTTTATAGCCTCAGTCACAAGTTTAGCTAACGAATCCTTATCCGTAACGTCTCCAAATATTCCAAGTGGAATCTGGGCACCTCCAGAGTGTGCATGTCCTCCAGCACTTCCAACATCTCCAAAAGCACTCTTCAAAACTTCTCCAATGTTTATCCTAACATCCTTGTTCCTTGCTGAAATGAAAACTTTATCCTTTAGAATTCCAAATATCAGAACTGTCGATATACCTTCAAGTCTAAGTAGGAAGTCTGCAGTTTGAGGTAGTGCATCTCTGTTGGTTATGTATCCAGCAAACGATATCAGAAAGCTTGAGTAAACCTTCCTGTTCCTTATTGCAGTTGCCAAAATATCCAAGGTCTCTGTTGAAACTGCTGGACCTTCCATCTTCTCAATCATCTCGTGATCTACAAAGGGATAGAGGTAGGCAGATGCCAAGAAGTCTGATGTTCTCGTGTTCTTTTTGAAGTCGTTTGTCTCAGTTTTTATTCCAAAGAACAATGCTGTAGCTAATGTTCTGCTTGGTGTAATCTTGAGTAGCTTCAGATACTCCGTTAGTATCGTTGCACACGCACCCACATCATCCCTCAGATCGACAAACTCTGCACTCACATCTTCGGAGGGATGGTGATCTATCACTATGCTCACGTGTATGTCTCTTGGTATAGAGTTGTTTAAGCCTGGTTTTGAGCAATCTACAAGTGCAAACTTCTCGTAATCATCCAAACTAACCTCCTCAGCCTTTACCATATCTACGCCAAGTAGATTTACCATAGCCCTGTTCTCCTGATGCATTATGTCTCCGTAGTATAGTATGTCCGACTCCACACCGTAACTCCTTGCAATCTCCCTTAAAGCCATTGCGGATGATATTGCATCTGGATCTGGATTGTCATGTGTAAATATCCCCATCTTACCTTTACAACTCTCAATGACATCCCTCAACTTCTTCAGCTTTCTGTAGGTGTCGGATCTCTTTATGACATCCAAAATTACGGACTTCATGGATTCACTTGGAACTATGACGAAGTCGGCACCTGAAAACTCCATCTTTGAACTTGGAGACCTTACAATTACAAAAACATCCTTACTGTATTTCCTTACAATCTCAACAGCCCTCCTGTTTACATCCACATCTGACGTTAATATCATAACAGCTGAGATACAATCGAAATTGATGTCACGGTAGAGGTTTTCGTCTGTCGCATCTCCAACAATTGCATCGTAGTTTTCATCTCTCAAAACCTCAACCCTCTCATTCGATGCATCTATTGCCAAAACCCTCTTACCCCTCTTAACCAGTTCTTTAATCACACTGAAGCCCGTGGCACCACAGCCAATTACTACGTATTCGTATTCTTCCATTCAAAGAAAGATAGGTAAAAGATATTTAAACCTAACTAGTGGTCATGGAGCTTGGAGAGTTGAGGAAGATAATAAAGGACAAGTATTATGAAATGGATTCAAAGTCTGGTGAACTGTTCCTCTTGGCAGTGCTATTTGAGGAAGTTGGAGAGCTTGCTGAGGCTGTGAGAAAGGGAGATGTTGAAGCTGTTGAAGAGGAGCTTGCAGATGTTCTGTTCATGGTTCTAAGCATGGCAAATCTGTTTGATGTCGATGTCGAATCTAAGCTTGTTGAGAAGTATGTTGAGGGGAACCCAAGTGAGAGGTGGGATTTGCCCTTTTGATGAAGATTATCAAATTGAATCAAATTTGGACAAAAAAAATTTCCATATTTAAGCTTTTGCCTTTAAGTTGACAGTTCTACTTTTTGAAGATGACAAGATAAAAGCCTAAATAGTTAGTTCCTTAAGTAGTCATCTATTTTTTAAAAGTTTAATATAAAACCTAATATACAAAATTATCTCTTAAGTGAACACATCTAAATAGAAA
>Ga0190367_1001815_pt1 | contig 11790 bp, 16 predicted proteins | sample 4872181011_MG_FD_171838 | JGI IMG/M metagenome (GOLD analysis project Ga0190367, IMG submission 171838) | Hydrothermal vent microbial mat bacterial communities from Southern Trench, Guaymas Basin, Mexico - 4872-18-10-11_MG | ecosystem: Environmental > Aquatic > Marine > Hydrothermal vents >... | reverse complement strand
GAGGATATCGAGGAGGCTTTGAAGCTATTTCTCGAGGGAAGGCTTCGGAATCTCATGGAGAGAGTTCACTGATCCAGCGGAAATGCGCTGTTATCTCGGCGTTCGATTTCAGCTTGATGGTTACCGGGTTCTCCGAGAGGCGAAGCTCCTCTCCTCCCTTCCTCACCTCCCAAGATACGAATTCGTACCCTTGAATCGGATAGGCGAGGAATTCGAGCCGCACATAATCATGAGGGGGTTCGGCGAATAGGTGAAATCGGAGGGGCTCCGTTTGAGGAGCTTCGGAGAGCACGTGCCAGAGCTTCTCCTCCGGCTCCCTGAAGCCTATCCATCCCGCTCCCGGAGGGGAGACCTCGGCGGTGATGGTGAGGTAGGGCTCCTCTTCCCGTTCTCCCAATAAAGCGGCAATCCCCCAGATCCCGTAAATCGCGCTCACGGCGAGAGCTGCGATCACCAAGAACTTCTTCCACCTGCTCATTTCTCCCCTTTCGAACGCTTCTGAAGGAGGGCTTCGCGAACCCTTCTCTCCGATTCATCAAGCTCGCGGAGGAGGCTTTTCACCTTAATTTTGAGATGGATTCGATCGATGATGGTAAAGATCACCCATTTGAGGATCACGCTTCCGATGACGAGGTAAAACCAGATGAAGGTTATGTAATCGGGATGCTCCCAGAGGGAGTACATCACCCTGGCCCAGAGCAGGGAGAAGCCCACTCCGGCCAAAACCTTGCAGAAATTTATGCCGAGTTTGGGAAGCCTCATTTGGCCGCATTTTAAAGGAAAATCCCGTCCTCCGCAAGGATCCGGGGAGAAGCCCTTGCTTTCGAAGGCAAAGGAGATCTCTGGCGGAGCGGACAGGGAGCCATGGGAGCGATGCCGGAAGGCAAAGCATAGCAGGAATAAGCCTTGATACCTTGAAACTTTGTGGGGTATAATTATGGTAAAGGAAGTAAGGAGGTGGGGGATTTTGTTTATACCCCTAAACCGAAGGACAAAGTTCATATATCCTTCTAAATCGAACAAAAACCGAATTCGTATATATCATGTTGTCCGAAATTGCGGGCTACGAGATAAAAAATTTTTTATGGATTACATATGGTATTTGTAGAATAGGAGGTTAACGAAAATGGCAAACAGAATAAAGTTGGTGGATGTGGAGACTGATCCTGAAATATGTAAAAAATTTCAAGAGGAAATAGATGAGAGAACTGCTGCATTAGCAATGATAGCACCATATATACCAGCTAAAGTTAGTCCTTCAAAGGCTTTGTGGGCTGAGATCGGTCTGGTTGAAGAATTAAATATGGAAGATACTATCTACAAACTTAAAGAAAATAGTATAACAAATTTGATTCTTGTTATAAATTCATTTGGGGGTGGAGTGTCCTCATCATTTAAAATAGCATATGCCTTGCGGAAAAATTTCGATGATATAACCGTTTTCATTCCGCATATAGCCGCAAGTGGTGGGACTTTAATTGCTCTTGTGGGCAATGAAATCGTTATGGGAGACATGAGCACATTAACCCCTATAGATGTGCAGATGGAACGAAATGGTAAAATGTATTCGGTAAATGCAATGATAAGAAGCTTTAGTGCTCTAAATAATTTGTTTAAGGATACTGCAGAAGAGGATGCACCATATCCATGGAAGGCTATGGCAAACAAATTGGATCCTGTCGAATTTCAGGAATGGATTGACGCATCGAGTTTGATGGAACTTCATGCAGAGAAAATATTGGAGATGAACAAGAGTTTTAAGGATAACAAAGATAGCATAATAAATAGGCTCACAAGCGGATATCCTGTTCATTCTTATACTATAACTGTGGAAGAAGCAAAAGAAATCTTTGGTGACCATATTCATCATGGAGATGAAAAAGAATACAAAAAGCTTTGGGAAGCTTCTCGCTTATGGGTAAAGAAGTATATAAATGTTGAATCGAGCAACCACATTATTAGATTTATATTACCGAAAAAGGAGGGGGTCAAAAATGAAAAAATATCTAACAGAAGATGATATTCGAAAAATCTTTACCGATCCGAATTCACTTAGAAAAGGGATTGAGTTATGGAAAACAGTGGAAAAGAGAGGAGAGACATTTATAAGAAAAATAAAAAATGAGAGAAAAAAATCCTTAAAAAGGATACCGTTGTAATGCCTCCGTCGTCGCCCGCAACTCTCCGCTTCGGTGCTATCGCAGACGGACAACAGGAGGATATGCGGTTTGCTTAGTTCACCCAAACCCACTTCGTGGACTTCGTTTATCCACAAGACGTTAGGCGACATGTGCCAAAGCAAAAATAAATGAGGTGAAAATATGGGTGTCAAGGATCTTGGAATTGATGAAATCAAAAGGCGTGCCGAGAAGTTTAGAGAAATCATGAAAAATTTCTCTTCATCTCAGCAAGCATTCGATCTGCGACCGGAGGTAAAGGAGTTCTTAAGCAAGAATCCTCTTGCCCCGATTATCGCTACTATTTGTGACGAACAAATAACCTCTGAGCATGCTTGGACTTTCCCGTATTGGCTAAGTAAACAATGCAATGATAAGGACTTTTCCGCCGAACTTATCTTAGGCTTGGAAAAAACAGAATAAAGGAATTGTTGAGATCTTTTATGAAGGATAAATGGCCTTCAGGTATGGGAGAAAAGAATCGTGAAGAGTATTTAGAAAATATCTCAGGATATATTATCGGTGCGTGTGATCTTATAGTCAAAGAATATGCAAATGACCCGGATAAGATGTTCAATAGTGGTTTTTTATACAGTACCAGAGATATACTTTATTCTCAGAACCTTACCAGGGATTGGACATAAAAAGGCGTCAATGACCGCGAGAGATTTCGTAAAAGCTGAAGGGGATTGGTATAAAGGGTTGCAAAGAAGATTGAAAAAACAAAGGAATAGATTTTAAGGTTGAAGGAAAGCAACTATCTGAGGTTCCAGTAGATGTCCACGTCGTCAAAGTATTCGGGAGAATAATGGGAGAGTTTAGAAAAACTCCATCACGTGAAAGATTCATAGATTATTGGCCAGATATACAGAATTTTGCTAAAGTTACTTTTCCAGATTTTCTTGGAAGGATAGATGAAATTATGTGGTTAGTTGGACGGAGATACTGTGATGAAACACAACCCAATTGCAAGGAGTGCCCGTTAAAAGACATACCATGTGACTATTCAAAAAGGTGGGGAATCTATGAACTCATCTCAAAACCCTCCAAGCGATCAGAAAACAGGCAAAATAAATGAAGCCCTTAAAGGTAGAGAGGAGCCTTTCAAGTCTTAAAGCGAGCCTCCTGAATCCTCCTTTAAGCCATCTGAAGAACCTCTCTACACTGCTGTGACCACATCTATAGGCAACCTTGTTAAAGCTATAAGGTCTTCCCCTTTTTGCCCTCTTCCTCCCCCTTCGTTCTCAGGGATGTTGACCCTTATTCCCCTTCTCCTCAAGTACCTCTTTATCTCCTTCGCTTCGGCCTTATCCTCGGCCTCTCTCCCTCTTCAACCTCACCCCTTCCATAAGGGATTAAACTTCTTTGCATCATGCTCATTGTTTGGGCCGAACTCTATGCTTAAAGGAAGAGCTTTGCTGGTAGCGAGGGCATGAACCTTCGTCCCTTTCTTCCCCCCCTTTCTTTGGCTTCAAATGGTCGTCGAATCCACGGCCACTTCCTCAAGCTTTACCTTCTTCTCTTCGCTTCTCCCAGGCCTCATTTTCCTGAAGTTCCTTATGCCTCCTTCATGCCCTTCTCGGCATGTCCTCCCACCGACGGCTTGTGGTAAGAACATACAGGATTCCGTCCGTAGTCCTCCTATCATCGGCTTCGGCCTCCCCGTCTTCGCTTTGGGAGGGAGAAGATGCTCTATGAAGCCCCATTGCTCATCGTAAGTTCCCGGAACTCCATCTCTCCCCCTTGATAAGTCCTCTCAAGAGGGAGTATACTGTAGTCAGCTCAAGGTTTTGAGAAGAGTTCATTGTTAGCATGGAACTCTTCTCTCTTGCTATTGGGGCAGCAATCGGTGGTGCTACTGGAAAATTTGTAGAAAAGTTTTGTGACCTTGGAGTTCAATGGTTACGTGAGCGTTTTAGGGCTCACTCTCGAGAGGTCCAAAAGAGAGCGCATTGAAATGCTCAAGAGTTTCTTAATGAGCTAGCAAGTAGAGTTAAAGCATTAGAAGATAAAATGAAAGAATCTGAAAAGAAAAAGATAGAAATTGCTTTTAATGATCCTTCCTTCTCACTTTTGGTAATGGAAGCTTTACTTGGTTCAGCACAAACACAGAGCAAAGAGAAGCATAAAGTATTGGCGAGAATCGTATCAGAAAGGTTGCGTTGTGAACCTGATAGTTTGCTTGCTCTCGCCAGTAATTTAGCGTGTAAAGCGGTAATTTCTCTTACATCCAAGCAATTAAAGGTGTTAGGACTTGTTGAACTCATTCACTCTATTCGTCCCATATCTTTTCCTGAGATATCCTCTCCTGAGCGTGAACAGTGGTATATGAATTGGCTTCGAGAAGAGCTTTCCCTCTTCCTTCCACTAGGAGACATAACCCTCCTTGATTTGTTACATTTAGAATCTCTTTCTTGTTTAAGCATTACCTTAGAGGGTTATAGTTTAGAATTCATTTTGTGTCCAGAAGTTAAAGACAAAAGCTCTCGTCCTTATAAGGAATTTTCTGATGTTTTTAAAGGATTTATTAATGAAGATCCTCTTGGAAAAGAGCTCAAGCAACTATGGGATAACCAACTCTTAAATAGAGCGAGATTAACTTCTTGTGGTAAGCTTATAGGGATTTATGTTCATGATGAATTAACGGGCACCACGACCCTATTACATGGATGGAATGTTAAGTAAAAATTATAAAATATGCGTAAATTTGTAAGTTATTTTTGGAGAGTAAAGCTTTAAAATTTTTGATAATGAGAGAAATATCATTTGAAAAATTAGCTGAAATTATTTTCAAAGAAATAACGGCAAAATTAGAGAATAACACCGGAGTAGCAATATTTGCCAAGGAAAGGGCAAAATTTGAGGGTTGGCTTAAGGTAGAGCTATGCGAAAGTTTATCAAAATATTTTCCAACAATTATCCCAGAAAAGGACAGAATTGATATTACTTTTGATAATTGGGCAATAGAACTTAAAACTGTCAACACTAACTATAAATATGAAAACGCTGAGAGCAAAACTCGACCAATTGCTAAAAATATTCAAGGTGTAGTTAGTGATATTAAAAAGCTGAGATCTACAGCTTATATCAATAAGGCAATTTTATTTGTAGTTTTTCCTGTAACTCACGCTCATGAAAAGTGGCAAACACGTTTGCGGGAAATCTCCAGCTTGTTGAAAGACGTAAAACATAGGGAGTTTAAATTTAAAAACAAAGTTCCAGGGGTGATTTATTTTGGCTCAATACGATAATGGCTCTTCACCCAACGCTGCGGTGCTTCGCATTTTGCTCTTTGGGTCACTTAACAGGTAGATATGTAGCTTCGCCAGCGGCTACATCCAAATTCCGACTACAGTCGGAACTTCACATATCTCCAAAACGTTTGCGCAATTTTTAGACAAATTTTAAGGAGGGATAAGATTGAGTGCAGAAATAATTACTAGCATTATTGGCTTTGGGAAATTTATTTATGAAGAAATTAAACAACGAATAGAAAGACAACATTTAAAAGGAAAATATGTTATTTTATCTATGAGGGATGGGTCGCCCATTACTGGTAAACTGATTGACCATGTTAAGATAGGAAATGAATGGGGACTTAAATTAGAAACTTTTCAAAATAAAGAAGTTGTTATTCTTGTAAAAAATATCTCCTTTATAGAATTTTATTCTGAAGAACCGAGAGTAGAGTTGAGACATTTCTATGGAATTCCTCCAACAAGATACAGTCTTAGTGATTTCCCTGAACCTTTTATTAGCAAAGAAGGATTAGACGTAGTGTTTGTTTATGGTACAAGTCCTCTCGATTATGATGATTACAAGAAATATGTGGAACAAAAAGGCGAGAGGGTAGAATTGCGGACAGCCTTTCAAAGGATGGGTGATTTTGACTTATTGCTTACTTTATCATCTAAATTTGGTTTCGAAATTGCACGGAGTGGTGAAAAGATCAAAAAATTTGTATGTTATGGGAGGCAAGACTTCACTTTGACAGAAACTGAGAAAAAAGAACATAATCTGATACTTGTAGGGTCAGGATATTGTAATAAAATCGTAAAAGAAATTCTGGAGTATTATCCAAATTTACCTATAAAATTTGAAACACCAGCTAGTCATCAAGCAATTATCTATGCTAAAGATTCCTCAAACATAGAGGTATATGATAGAACACTCACAGGCAGAGATGTTGGAATAGTCGCATTACTCCCTAACCCCTTTAATCCAAATAAAGTTATATTAATAGCAGCAGGTCTAAGGACAACTGGAACGCAAGCAGCATTATTACTTTTGTGCCACGCGTTTGAAAGACGAATTTGTAGTATCACAGAAAATGTGCCCGAGATTCTAGTAAAAGCTACAAAAATAGAGAATGTGCTAGGTAAACTAGTGGTAAAAGAATGTGAAATTATTCGTCATATAAAAATTGGAGAAGAAGAATGAACTCTTTCTTACTCTCGATTAGAAAAAATTATTGAGAATTTATGTATTCAGTATGGTAAAGAATTATGAGCGAAGCAAAGAAATTACGGAAACAGAAACTTCGGCATATTCTCTCTCAAAAGAAATTAAAGAACTTATCTCAAAACTCTAAGTGGATTATAGTATACTCCTCCTTTGAGTGGACTTCTCAAGGAGGAGAGATGGAGATCCGGAAACTTACAGATGAGCAATGGAGCTTTGTAGAGCCTCTTCTTTTTACAAAAGGAGGATTTAGGAAAGCCAAATGAAAAAAGGGCAAAGGTTTATTTCTCTCTTCACCGATAATTTAGAGACTTGAGCCATGAAAATATATCTGGATACATCTGTAATCTCTGCGCTTTTCGATGATAGAAATCCGGAAAGAAAGGCTTTGACCGAGGAGTTCTTCGCAGAGATCAGGCTCTATGAGACTTATATATCTGAACTTACTATTGCGGAAATAGAAAGAACGCCTGATCGAACTCTAAGAGACAAAATGAAACAAGTGATCAAAGGATTTTCGATCCTTGAAATAAACGAAGCTGTAGAAGAACTGGCAAGAGAGTACATAAAATATGGTACGGTTCCTGAATCTTACTCTGAAGATGCATACCACATTGCAGTTGCTGTCCTTAACGAGATGGATTATTTCCTGAGCTGGAACTTTCGTCATATTGTTAGAAGGAAGACAAAAGATATAGTGAGAATGGTAAATACCCTGAGGAAACTAAAACAAGTAGAGATAATTACGCCGGGAGAGTTGCTGTAAGAGGTGAAAATATGAGGAAGGAAAGGATAGAGGAAATAAAAAGGGATGTTGAGAGGGAATTTCCAAATGATTTTGCTTTACAGCAAGTTCACATAGCAAGGAAGTTACTTGCTGAGGAAGCGAAGGAGAAAGGGATAAATTTCTTGGAATATATTAAAATGTGGGCAAAAGAGGCGAAAGAGGCTATGCATGATGTATAGTAGGGCTCTTCCTATTTTCAGTTCGGGAGAGCTCCGGGACACACATGACACCATGGACTGCCCCAAGGCCTTTCGAATGGGAGAGGTCACAGCCGAGCTCTGAAGGCACCGGTATGAGGTGGAGCCGATTGAGGACGTCGCCCTTGCGCTCCGTGGGAGGGCTGAGAAAGAAGGCCTTTCCTTAGGACGGCTTGCAAGCGAACTCCTCCGCCGTCAGCTTGCTGCTCGAAGCAAAGTGGAACTCTGAAACCATCCCCACGGGGTACAATACCAAAGGCATGACAAGGGAGAAAGGAAGCCTTCGGGGTAGAGAGACAAGAGTCGCCAGAGTGGTGCTGGAAGGCAAGGCATAACAGGAATAAGCCTTGGTGGGTTAAAATTTTCCGAGGTATAATTACAATGAAGGAAGTAAGGAGAGTGGGAATTTCGTTTAAGCCCCTAAATCGGCGGATAATTATGAAGTTTATATCCTTCTGGATTGGGACAAAAGGTGAAATTTGCATACAATACGTTAGGCGAAAGACTCAAAGGTGATAGGTGATGGAAGTGAGATCAATTGCAGAGTAAATTATTGTTTACCACTATGAAACAGTGGTAACTATTGAGCTAAAGGGACACTCAGCTAATCTTCTTATAGAGCAGGTGCTATTGAAGTCATTGGACCTTATAGTCGAACCTAAAACGAGAAAGCTTATACCTAATCTTGCTTCTTCTGAGATACTCATGACAACGATGTATAACAGCGGGTATGCGGTTTGCTCACATTCACAAAACCTTTACGGACTCGCATACCCGTATACCGTTAGACGACGTTTCACTTGGTAGCAAAAGGGGGCAAAAATATGAAAGAAATTTACATTCCAACCAAGGAAGAATTTATTAAAGGAATTGAAGAATTTGAAAAACATGAAAAGCGAGATGCAATGTATAAAGTGGCAACATTTCTTATATCTCATTTCTGGGGCAAAGCATCAGATATGGCCGATGGGTTGGGTGTACTTTTACTAACTTGGAATCAGGCATTTTATAGGTATGGAAATCTTGAATTTAATAAACTTGAAGAATGTATAAAGAATAATTTAGAAAAACTTGAAAGATTCAGGAATAGGGATATAACCACACTCTCTGAATCTGATGAATCAGACATAAAATCGATATTCACCGAATTTTTGGAATCTTTACGAATTGCTTCAGGTAATATGGAGGGGAGAAAAAGTCCTGTAGCAGTTGCGAAGGCTTTACATCTTTTAGCACCAAATTTCTTTCCACTTTGGGATGATCGAATAGCTAAAGCATATGGTTGCTATTATAACAACTATCCAGCAGAAAAATATTATCAATTTATGAAATTGATGAAAGAATTTGCAGAGAAAGTAAGAGGTTATATTGCTCCATCAAATTATCAAAACAAAACCCTTTTAAAATTGATAGATGAATTTAATTACTCAAAATATACAAAAGGATGGATTTAAAATGGAGTTGCCAACACTTTGCCGCTGTCGTAGCTTACCCCTTACGGAGTCACCTAACAGCAGGCATCTTGCTCCGCTACTCTGTTGCTTCATCCAAATCCTTGCCAGTCAGCTCGGGCTTTAGATACCCGCCAGTCGTTTAGGCGATATTGCAAAAAGGTTTAAAAAGAGGCTCATGTCCATAGATTATCGGAGGATAGAAGATTAAACCACTGGGCTTTCTCGTTCGGCAGTAAGCTTAAAAAGTCTTGGTAGCCATGCAAATACGCCTTGGAAATACCTCGATATCTCCTTTCTCACATCTGCTCACATGGGTCTCACCACTTGCCCACTCCCTTTCCCCATGAACTCGTCTCAAAACCTTGAGCCGATTATGGTATACTCTCCCCCCCTTGAGAAGACCTATCAAGGAGGAAAGATGGAGTTTTATAGAGCCTCTGTAATAAGCATTCTTATGAAAGAATTGAAGTTGAAGTAGAGAGAGGACATGAGGGGAAGAGGGATAAGGGCCAACATCCCTGAGAACGAGAGGGGGAGGAAGGGGACGAAAGCAGGAAGACCTTATAGCTTTAGTTAAGGTTGCCTATAGATTCGCTCGCAGCAGTGTAGAGAGGTTCTTCGGGTGGCTTAAAGGAGCTTCAGGAGGCTTGTTTTAAGACATGAAAGGCTCCTCTCCACCTTTAAGAGCTTCATCTATTTTGCTTGTTTCCTGATCGCTTGGAAGGTTTTGAGATGAGTTCAATAAATTAGCAAGATTAAAAATTCGATTTTTTGGCTTCTTCAATAGGAATCTCAAAAGCAAAAGGAGGTTAAATATGTGGAGGATAGTTCTCTTGGACAAAACAGTAATTGATTGCAAAGAGTATAAGATAGAATATTCAGGAAGTCCCTTTGTAGCCGGATTTACCAAAGGTGCAATACCTGCTCTTCCTCTCTTCATTAGAGCGAAGAAAGCAAAAGTCGGGCAAAATCCAGAGCTTAAGGAAGGGGAAATTCTCATACCTCTTAGTAGCGTACTTTACATGTATGAGATAAAATGAAGTGCCCCCTCTAATTGAAATCATCTCAAGCATCCGTAAATTCCCGGAACTCCATTCTTCTCTTTGGTAGAGTTTTGAGATGAGTTCAATTATTATAAGAGGAGGGCAGTATGAAGCAGGCTACAAAATGGGCTATTATATGCGCTTTTTGTTATTTTAATGGTATATTCGGGCTTTGCTACGTATAAGTGGGTGGAAGGGAAGGAAGAAAAGGAAGTTACAATGAATTACGCCATTGCCGTTTCTGATATCCCTTTGCGGGAGCTTGATGAAATGGGATCTGCGTTGGAATATTTGATAGAGCATAACGCGGATGAGCTTCTGAGGGAAAGAATTTCCGCATATCGGTTTCATGCAAGAACGCTATCTTACTCATCATCTATACTTTACACCTTAACTCAAGACGAAAAGTATCAGATTTTTAGAACAGCAATGAGAAACTTAGAAAGCTTTTTTATAAGCGCAAATAACAAACCAAATAGCAGAGAAATCATCGAGAACAACCTCAATGTCTTAAGGCAAATGGGGTGCATACTGGATACCCTAAACAGAATAAATGATTTAACCCTCATAAAAGCTGAGAAGCTACTTGAACTTTCCGAGGAATTGAGCTTCGCCGCATAGGAGATCTTTTGGAAATCTTGCCTTCTTAAGATGCTTCTAAGGTGATCTTCTCGTATTCCTCCAGCTCTTTCAGGGATTCCCAGTATTCCGAATCCAGCCACTTCAGAAAGAAGGCGATGTAGTCCACGCAGGTTTTCGGATCGGTGGATGGAACGCGCAAAATTATCTCCGTAGGGGTGCAATCCACTATCACAACTTCGCGACCGAAAAGCTCTTCCTCTTTCCTGTGCAGGGAGGTCTCTTTTCTCTTTTTCGATATGAAGCCGCCCTTTAAAATCCGTTTCTCCGTTTTGATGTTATAGTAGGTGTGTTCCTCTGTAGGTTGAGCAGAAACCCAGACCTTTCCTATATTTTTGAGACTCAGCTCCGCCGTTGTCTCTTGAGGCCGATGACGTAATCTCTCATCCAGCCTTGTTACGAGATCAACGATATCATTTATCCTCCTTGTCCTCTCCTCTATCTTTGTTACACTCGTTGCGATGTTTCCTATATTTTGCTCGATTCTGCGCAGAGCAGAAGGGATACCTCTTAGGCCGAAGAAGATGGCGACCGCAATACTCAGCAGACCGATTAACAACGCGTAGTCCACAGCTCTTCTCCTTCCTTTTATACCTCCCGCTCCGGAGCTCTGAGAGCTGATTGTAATATACCCTCCCGTGAAAACGCTTATCAAGGAGAAGATCCCCCTGGGGGATTTCGGAAGATCGAGAGGGGGCTTTCGAAGAGGAAATCACGGAAGATCTTCTCGGCTTTCTCCGCGCCGAGATCTTGTTTTAAAAGCTTGTAAGCTTCGCAGATCGCCTCAAGCTGGAAGAGGAGGAGGGGTTTTCGAGGAGGCTCGGGAAGCGCCTCCCTGTATTTCCCTCCGAACTTGGAGCTTACAAGATGAACGCTCGCCCTTCTCAGCGGGGAGGAGAGGGCGAGGTTTTGCTCGAAGGCGAGATAAAGCCCTCTCTCCACAAGGCAGAAATCGATATCGGTTCCGAAGAGGATCCTGAGGGGAAGGGAGAGCGCTTCCTTCAGGGTTTCGGGATAGGTGATCGTCGAGGC
>Ga0190367_1001813_pt1 | contig 11797 bp, 8 predicted proteins | sample 4872181011_MG_FD_171838 | JGI IMG/M metagenome (GOLD analysis project Ga0190367, IMG submission 171838) | Hydrothermal vent microbial mat bacterial communities from Southern Trench, Guaymas Basin, Mexico - 4872-18-10-11_MG | ecosystem: Environmental > Aquatic > Marine > Hydrothermal vents >... | reverse complement strand
GGTTCCGCTGCGAGAAGAGAACGATTTCAAGCCTGACCTTTGGAGCATTCCCGAGGATGTCGCTGCGAAGGCGAAAGTCCTGTTCCTGAATTACCCGAACAATCCAACAACTGCGACAGCATCAGAAGATTTCTTCAGAGAGGTCGTTGATTTCGCAAAAGAGCATGAAATTATCGTTTTTCATGACAATCCTTATTCGGAATTAACATACGATGGCTACTTTGCGCCGAGTTTTCTCGCTGTTGATGGAGCGATTGAAGTCGGAATAGAGTTCAATTCGCTTTCTAAAACATACAACATGACGGGTTGGCGCATCGGATTCGCAGTCGGAAATGCGGAAGTGCTTGAAGGGTTGAAAAAGATGAAGACGAACATTGATTCAGGCACATTTCAGGCGATTCAAGTTGCTGCAATCGCAGCTCTCACAGGACCGCAGGACTGCATTCGCACCGCAACTGAGACTTACCGACGAAGGCGAGACATTTTAGTTGAATGCTTGAATGCCGCAGGAATATATGCGAAGAAGCCGAAAGCAACTTTTTATGTGTGGGCAAGAGTTCCCAAAGGCTTCTCTTCGGTGGATTTTGCGATGCTATTGCTTGAAAAAGCGGGAATTCTCGCAACTCCCGGCGTTGGATTCGGCGAATACGGCGAAGGATTCCTCCGATTCTCCCTCTGTGAGAGCGAAAATAGGATTAAAATCGCATGCGAGCGGTTGGAAAAAACTTTGAGCGGAAAACTTAAGCAAAGGTAGAAAGCAATTTGATTTAAGGGGATGCCCGGAGAGCCTGTGGAGGTTGTTTGTGGAGATTGCGTGGAATGGTTGAGAGCGAACAGAGAAAAACGAATTCACTTGACATTCCTTGACCCTCCGTTCAGACAGGGCAAGAATTACAGATATTTCAATGACAACATGCCTGAATGGGAATATTGGAAGTGGATTGAGGAGATTCTATCGCTTATTCACGATATTACAGTGAAAGGTGGTGCTATTTACTTCATGCATCGTGAGAAAAACACGGAATTTGTGCTGAAAACGCTGCGAGAATCGGGATGGAATTTCAAAAATTTGATTATTTGGAAGAAGAAAACATCTGCGGTTCCTTACCCTTATTTCTCAAAACAGTATCAAATTATCGCTTTCGCAATAAAAGGAGAAAGAGCGAGGGTGTTCAACAAACTGCGAGTTGACGCTCCACTGCCACCAGAATACAAATACACGAGAAAAAACGGCATATTCGTGACGGATGTCTGGGACGACATAAGAGAGCTCACTTCCGGCTACTTCGCAGGCGAAGAAGCACTAAGAGACGCAAAGGGAAACAGAATACACACACAACAGACACCTATTGCCCTCCTTTTACGCATTATCCTCGCATCTTCCCTTCCGAATGATACGATTCTTGACCCTTTCGCTGGAACAGGAACGACATTAGTCGTGGCAAAGCAGCTTAAAAGAAATGCTATTGGCATTGAAATAGACCCTGAATATGTGGAATTGATAAAGTGGAGGCTATCAAATTTGAGAGCAGCAGATAATATCATGCGATATTATGATTATTATCGCTTCACGGAGAATTTGGAGAAGATTTGGCCAGTAGAGAGGCGTTTTTCACAAAAAACATTAGAAGAAAATGTATGAGATATTGGAGTTTTTCGTGGAGTGTGCAAAGAAAATGTGTGAAGGTAAAAGAAATGGAAAACATAAAGTGTTCTGTGTTCGTTTTCAGTGATGTTGTGCTGCGATAGCCTTTTTCAGCGCTTCAACGCTTGCAGGCACTTCAATCGGCGCCTCGCATATGCTAACAGCCCGCTCAGGGTCCTTTAGCAGGTTTCCAGTGGCGATGCACACGACGCTCTCATCTCGCTCAACAATGCCTGCCTCAACGAGCTTCTTCAGACCTGCAACAGAACTTGCGGATGCAGGCTCAACGCCAATCCCTTCGTAGCGGGCAAGCTCAATTTGAGCCTCCGTGATTTCCGCATCACTCACCGCCTCTGCGTAGCCGTCGGAGGATTTGATTGCGTGCAGAGCCTTCGGAGCATTCACAGGATTACCGATGCGTATTGCGGTCGCAATCGTTTCAGGATGCTCAACAGGCGTGATTTCCTCCGCACCTGCTTTGAAGGCATGAACGATGGGTGCTGCACCTTCCGCCTGAATGCCTGTCATTTTAGGAATGCTCTCTGTGAGTCCAAGCGTCTTCAGCTCCACGAAACCCTTGAAAATCGCACTTATATTTCCAGCATTACCTACGGGAAGCACGACCCTGTCCGGAACTTCCCAGTAATCTCTGCTCTTTTGAACGCTGCGCTCACTGCTCCCTCCTACGACATCTCCGAGTGTGAGTTGGAGGGCGATTTCAAATGCAATCGTCTTCTGACCTTCAAGCCTAAATGGATTCACTGAATTCAGCAAATAAACATTCTCCTGCTCACAGAATTCAACGACAACACGCAGAGCATCGTCAAAGTTTCCTTGTAAAGAGAACACTTTTGCACCGTGCATAATAGCCTGTGCGAGCTTTCCCAACGCAACTTTCCCTTTCGGCAATAAAACATAGCAGGGAAGCGATGCACGAGCAGCGAACACCGCAAGGGATGCGGAAGTGTTTCCTGTGGATGCGCAAGCAACTCCTCTCACGCCTAACTCCAACGCCTTCGTAACGCCGACGGTCATGCCTCTGTCTTTGAAAGAGCCTGTCGGGTTCAGACCCTCATGCTTCACGAACAATTCAACGCCGAGCTTCTTGCCGAGACGCTCACAGCGGTATAGCGGGGTATTACCTTCACCTATGCTCACAGGCGAAACATCCTCGCTGAAAGGGAGCAACTCACGAAAACGCCAAACCCCCCCGAGAGCAGCTCTCGCCTCTCCACAAGCAACACGCTCAATTTCATCCACATTCACCGCAGAATAGTCATATTTCACATCAAGAAGACTTCCGCAACGCCTACATACATACAATATCTCGTCCTTCGGATAGCGCTCTTTACACTTTATGCATTCTAATTCATATGCTTTTGTCATTTTCTACCTCCTTTAACACATTCAAAATCTCTCTCAAATCCCTTATCACACATCTTTTGCCTCCACTGCCTCCTCTTCCTCTGCCACTCTTTTCATCAGTGCAATTACTGCTTCCCTCTTCACTATTTTCTCTTTCGCCCTGCTCAACGCCACGCCTCAGTAAAAATGCGTTTATACCGATTTCACGAGGATTTGCGAAGTCAAAAACGGGATGGTCGCCCACATGAATGACCTCCGCAGGCTCAACTCCAAGCATCTTACACACTTTCGCATAGAACTCCTGCGACTTCTTCACCTGTCTGAAGTCTGAAGTTGCGGAGAAAATATGCGAGAAATATTTGATTATTGGCTTTATCTGGAAGAAAATGAAATCTTTTGCGGCATTTGAGCATATTATCAGTTTGTAATGGGGATTTAACGCCCTCAACACATCCTCAACCTCATCGTAAATCTTTATTTTCTCCTCAAATCTGCCAAACAACTCTTCTTTCGTGATTTTAAGGCGAAATCTCCTCAACCAATAATCTAAGTCATACCATTCTATTCTGTTTTCGCCAACTTCATCGTATGCTGAAGTCACTATTTCGTATGCCCGCTCAAAACTTATCCCTTTTTCTTGTGCGTAAGCGGAAGGAATGCCCTCAAGCCAAACAGCATTCACGAAATCTGGCGATACAAGCGTCCCATCAACATCAAAAGAGACGATTTTTACGGTCATCTCCCTCACCTTATTCGTGCCTATGTTTGCGTTTATGTGATGCGAGAGGAGCGGGAGAAGAGAGAATGAGCGGTAAGCACCTCACAGCCGTCATTTTTCACGAGTAAAGTGTGTTCCGCCTGCGAGACGAGTCCATGACTTTCTTCTCTCAGAACGGGGTAAGCCCGCAGGATGCCTTCCCGCTCAAGTGTGCGTAGTGCGATTTCAGAAGGATGAGCGAGCCAGCGCTTCGCAAAAGGAAGACCTCTGAATTTTATAATTTCAGCGAGCAGACGCCTCGCAGCGGGAAGCCTCACGGGCTTCAACCTCACGAGTTTGTAAATTTCTGTGCGAGAGCCTTCAACGACCTTTCCTGCGCCGTCTGTTGCGAAAGGCTCTATCGCAATCACATCGCCTGCTCGCAAAATCTCACCTGAACGCTGCTTCACATTCGGGATTGAAGGAGGTGCATGCGGGTTGAACCTTGCGAGACCGTGACCTGTGAGATTCACGATGGGTTTGAAGCCTCGCTCTCTGATTGTCCGCTCAATTACCTCACTTATTTCGGTTGTGCGAACGCCTGCCTTAACGACTGCGATTGCAGCGTTCAGAGCGTCCTCCGCAGCTCTCACAAGAGCCTCATGCCTCCCATCTCTGCTCAAATCCACTGTGACTGCTGCGTCTGCGATGTAGCCGTCAATATGAACGCCGATGTCAAGTTTGACGATGTCGCCATCTTTAAAAGCAGTGGTGTCCTCTGCGGAGGGCGTCGCATGCGAAGCCTCCTCGTTCACTGAAATATTGCAAGGGAACGCAGGCTCCGCACCTTTCTCTCTCGTTTTGTTTTCTACAAACGAAGCGACATCCAAGAGAGGAACGCCCACTTTCACTCGCTCTACCGCTTCTTCAAGCACCTCTGCGAGAATCTTGCCTGCAAGGCGGCATTTCTCTAACACATCCGCTTTTCCTTCCTCCGCTTCTTCCGCCTTCCCTGTCTCCCTTTCTTCTGCTACCATCTTCACTACTTTCTCCGCTCTTCACATTTTGTTTTCCCCTTCCCGCCCACAGCTCTCTTCCTTTGCTTTAGCCCACATGCCACATGGACGCACTTTTGCCTCTCGCCCTGTAGCCTTCGCAGTAACTAAAACAACTCCCCGCTCTTGCAATCATGCTTCCTTCTTATCACATCGCAAGAACAACAGGGGAATTGCAAGAACACTCAATTAATTAGTGGTGATTCTCCCTACTCTCACGCATCCTATTATACACATGCAGCAACCATCTACTCTCTTCTCTCCTCTCCAAATGCTCAATCGCATTCCTCAAAACCTCCTCATCCATATATCCCTTTTCATTCAATTTCTCCTCTATATCATTCGCAGAATCACTCCTTGAAATATAAGAATGCAATAGCAGAATATATCCTGCAATCACACGCTCACTTTCCTCTCCTATATCAAATATCACCTCACAAGCCCTTACTGCATCCTCCATTCTTCGCTTATTCGTGAAAAGATTTCCCGCACGCAGCATATCCTCCCTCGCTCTATCATACTTGCCTAATTCCGCATAAGCGATACCTCTGTTGTAGTATGCTTCCGCAAGATTATGATTTAGTTCTATCGCCTTGTCGAAATCTTTTATCGCTTTATTATATTCGCCTCGCTCCGCATAAGCGAGACCTCTGCCGATATATGCTTTCGCATAATTAGGATTCAGTTCTATCGCCCTGTCGTAATCCTCTATCGCTCTCTTATACTTGCCTAATCTCGCATAAGCGATACCTCTGTTGTAGTATGCTTCCGCATCATCAGGATTCAGTTCTATCGCTTTGTCGTAATCTTTTATCGCTCTCTTATACTCGCCTAATTCCGCATAAGCGACACCTCTGTTGTTGTATGCTTCCGCATAATTAGGACTCAGTTCTATCGCCTTGTCGAAATCTTTTATCGCTTTAGCATATTCATGCAGTTCTAAATAAGCGTTACCTCTGTTGTAGTATGCTACTGCATGTTCATTCAGTTCCAGAGAGATGCTATATGCCTTGATTGAATCCTCAAATTTCTTCAACACATATAAAGCATTTCCGAGATAGAAGAAATGTTCTGCAAGAGAGAGGCGAGCAATATCCTTTCCAGGAGCTTCAACATGTTCCGCTTTTTTGAAATAATTGTAAGCGAATAGCAGCATGCGAGCATCGGGAGGTGCATTTTCTGCGGCATCCGCTATCAGGTAGAAGAACCTCCTATCTATTTTTCCCTCTTTAAAAGCCTTTTTTATTTCCTCTCTTATCACTGCCTTCGCATCCATTAAATCTAAAGAGGCTTCAAGAAACTTTTCAGCAAGTTCTTTATCTTCTATTCCGCCTTCTATCGCACTATTTATCGCATCTCGCCAATACTGTGATAATGAATATAGCCATTTATAACTTTGCATGTATTTTTTAAGCGCTTCTTTTTGCTCTCTTGCCTCATTACCTTTTGCAATTCTTTCATAAATAGCATCGTAAAGGAATTTTGAGAAAATTCTGAGCTTTGAGATAGTGATTAAGAGCTTAAGGAAAATCATATCACTTTCATCGCCACGCAATAGTTTTCTTATTGTGTCCATCAGAATGTTCTCAACGCCTTTTGGCAATCTCTCTATTTCTTCCATGCTGAGTGTTTTATTGCAATGTTCATGCATCAAATGTCGTATGTAGAAAGGAGCGTTGTTTGACTTCTCAATCAATAATTGCATCGCTCTGCTCAGCACTTTGCTCATTCTTCCGCTCTCAATCATTCTACATGCTTCATCTGGAGGAATGCCAGCAATACTTACATTGAAATACTCTATGTATTTCGCAATAATCTTCCGCATATCATCCGCCTTAGGTTTTACTTCATAAAGTATCAGTTCAAACCCTTTATCATCAACGACTCTCTTAAGAATGTCTTTTTCAGGATTTCTCATCGTTATAATCATTTTTGCGCGGTTTCTCTTTGCAAAATCAACAATTCTCTCGCATTTCTTCTTTAACGCTTCCTCCACATTACCATCCGCTTTCAAATGTCCGAGAGCATCAATTACAATGAACTTCCTATATTCATGCTCCACCTGTGATATAGATGATTCGTATTCGTATGAATTAAGGAATATAACTTCCCCCTTTTCCTCCCCCCGCTCGATACGCTCGATAATACGCTCAACAAGAAGAAGCATGTATGTCGTCTTTCCCACACCTATATCGCCGTATATTGCGAGAATCTGCCCCTCCGAAGGCTCTTTAAACTTGTAATAATTATATACGGTAGATTTGAACTCTTCCCATGTCTGAAATCCCTTCTTGTATGGTGTTTCTAAAAATCTATCATCTTCAACTACTTTCTTTAATTCATCTTCATTTCTCACACGCTTATACGCCTCTATTGTTCTTATTGGAGGTCTTTCTTCAAGCTCGGGAGGTTCAATAACATTAAAATCAAGTTCAAAATGCAAATTGTATCGCTCAAGAACATCTCTTACACTGTTCAATTCTTTTTTAATTTTCTCTTTCACTTTATCTGCGACATTGTTTTCCTTATGGTCTTTGTATTTCAGAAGCATTTCTACATATATTCTGGTCATGTCTCTCGTTCTGTTTATCTCAACTTTCTTCACTATTTCGTGTTTCCAGTATTCTTTGAGAGATTCCTGTGGGATTTGTGGCAGACGCCTGTAATCTTCAGGAGGTAATCTGTCCTCACGGCAGTCAAGGGCATCTGCAAGCCTGAGCAATGCTGCTAAAAGTCTTGTTCGAATTTTCTCTTCCCTACCTGCGATATGAGTTTCCTCACGAACTTTATCTATATCCACCTTACTGCTGTGAGCATAGCAAATCCATTGAATAATTGCTGCTTCTGTTTCATCACTTAACCCTATTTCTCTCCAATGCTTGCTGATATATTCAGCACTTCGCTTGTGATGTTCTTTCCTGATTCTATTGCAAACTTCAGGATTATAGACATCTTCACCTTCCCGCATTAACATCCCAATGTCATGTAGCCAAGCGCCATATTTCAGCAAGAATTTCTCATATTCACTCAGTTCCACACCTTTGGTGAGTTTATCCAGTATTTTGATTACTGCCTCTGAATGCCCTGGACCGTGGTCAGTGTAATATCTGAAAAGACCTTGAGAGTGGATATATGATAGTTTTCGCATGCAACGCCTCTTTATTTTTTCAAGTCTTTCTCCGAGATTATGATGGGGCATTTTCTCTTCACATTTAATACCTTATGTAAAAAACCTTCTTCGTCACAGTTGCCCTTTTTAAGCATCAGATTAATATCACACACGCTCTTTCAGCAGTTCCCTCGCTTCTTCCTCCAAGTCCGAGCCGAAGACTGAAAGGCGACGCAAATACCAAACGCAAGGCGGCTTCTTCTCTCGCATTCCCGCTTCCGCAAACAAAGCTCGCAGCGATGTCTTGCCTCTTTCTGAATGCACCCAGAGGTCAAAGCTCTCGTAGCGTTTTGAAGAGATGAAAAGTGCGAAATGCGGTTTGTAGTTATGCATTTCAAAGGAGAGAACCTTAACGCCCGCTCTGTGAAATGAAGCGGGATGCAGTAGCCTCATTTCCTCAGGAATAACGACAGGCTCGTAGCTCAATGCCTTAAAACCGCCGAGCTCACGAGCAAGCACCTTGTATTCTCGCTTAACACCCTCGTGCAGAATCTCCGCAGCGTAGAAAGGAGCATCTCCTCTCGCAGAACCCCTGAAATTCACCGCCTCAAATGGAATTGTCTCCCTTGAAATGAGTCCTGTTCTCGTGAAAATGTGGTGCATCTCGTCTGGCGTCTCTCTCACACTCGCCTCTAACTCCATTTTTATCGTGTATGAGGGCTTACGCTCCGTTCCGTAATTCTTCAATTCCAACACACGAAAGTCCCTCCACAAGACATCAACAGACATCTAAGCACATGCTCTCTCTTCACTCTTTTCCTTTTCCCGCCTCTTCTGCCTCTCCCGCTTTCCCGCCTCTTAACGCAGTCTGAAAGGTTTGAACGGGATGCCCCCGCCCTCGTAAAATTTTGTGAACCACTCGTAGAAATGAAGCCTCACGGTGTGTATGCCCGCCATTATCGCCTCCAATCCGATTACGAGAGCAGTCCCGAAAAGGAATACAATGCTCGCAGGCAATATTCCAAACGCACCCATGTTTAAACACATGAAAGTCAGCAGAATGAATACCTCAATAAGAGCGGCATGACACAAGGCGAGTGCGAGAATCCTGCCGTAAGAGACGATGTTCGCAAGGAATCTGAAGAAGTTCTCAAGCAGTGCGTCAATCACACCGTCAATTAAAATGAGCATGTAGTCCATCGCAGACCTCTTCGCAGTCGCCTTCGCATTCGCCGAGCCACCTTCATGCTTTCCTGACCCCGTCGCCTCCGCACCTGTCTCCACTGCTCCAGCTGTCGCCTCACCGTGCCTCAACTCGCTCAAAACTCGCAAAATGAAAAGCAGTAGAATGGGAAGCAAAATGAAAATAAATGCCTGCTGCTCGTCAAATGTGAAGAAGAAATTGAAAAGTGCGAGTAAGAAGTAAAGGGCGCCAAACATGCACCAAATTTTCACAAAACTTGCCACTCCTTCCAGCTTCTCACCCTCAGAAAGCTTGTTTATTCCGTTTAATGTGAGACCCAATCCTATATGTATCGCTCCTATTAGCATCGTAATGATGAAAAATGTCTCTATATCTCCCAAAGGGTCAAGGAAGAGCGGTTGTTTATGCAGGAAAAGAACAATGCTCTCCAACGGGCCTGTGAATCCCACGCCAAGCGAATCTTCCACAAGCTTGCTAGCCTGCTCGCTGAATCCAAAGAATTCGCCGAAAATCGCACCAAAAATCATGGAAGATGCGCCGCAAAATGATATTATAGAACCCATTTCTCTCATTGATTTTATCTTTATCCTTAATATTAATCCTAAAAGAAGCAAAACGAGACCATGACCAATATCTGGGAACATCATACCGAAGAGAAGTGGGAAAATTATAGCGGTAATGAGCGTTGGGTCAATGTCCTTATATGAAGGATGCCCGAACAATTCTATAACTTTCTCAAAAGGCTTGAAAATGCTCGGATTTTTGAGCAGAGAAGGCACTCGCCTGTCGTCCCTGCGGGGCTTCAGCACTTCAACAACGCATAAATCCTGAAGTTCCTCTTTTAATGCGGAAATCACACGCTCAACTTCCGCTGCTGGCGTCCAGCCGTGAAGCACACGAACTCGCTCGCTCCTCCCGAAGAGCATCTTCGCCCTCGCCTTCGCATGCTCCACTCTCAAGAATTCCCGCATCGCAGTCAGCGTTTGTATATGCTTCTCTCGCATTTCCGACAACGCTTGCACTTTCTCCGCTCTCTCTCGCTCCAACGCAGAGATTTCTTCAGAAACGGCTGAAATCGCATCAGAAGCACTCGCCGGCAAAGAAGACGGGGGATGCCAAAACTCAAATTCGTAACGCCTCAAAATCCGCTCCGCTTCCTCCTTTTCGCCGAGCAACGCAACAACAACCGCAAAGTCCTTCCCTTTCCATGCCTCCGCTCCCTCTTCTCTCGCCTTTTCCCTCGCCTTTTCCTTTTTGACCTCCTCCGCCTCGCTGCGAACTGCGGTCGCTGCGAAGAAATGACGCTCTCCGAGGCGCTCCTGCAGAGCCTGCTTCAATCCTTCCGTTGCATTGCGAGGCACGGTGCCTGCGAAAACGCAAATGAATGCCCCTTCACCGATAAAATCGGGGTCAACGCCGAAGTCCTGCAAGTGCTTCAGCACGAGGAGGTTCTCTCTCGCTTGTGAAAGCGCCTCTTCCAAACGCTCTTTCTCCGCAGCGAGTTTCTTCGCCTCCTCTTCCAGTTCCGTAAGGCGACGCTCAACCGCCTCTAAAGTCCAAACACTCTCAAACGCCGACGCCGAAGACACCGCAGACACCGCAGAAGCAGCAGTCGTGGCAGAAGAAGCAGTAGTAGCGGTAGTTTCAAGCAAGTTGAGCAAATCTTCAATTCTCGTAAGGAGTTCTGCGGTCTTTGTAAGCGTTTCCTCCGCAGGTGCAGGTTGAATAATGCCCTCAAATTCATCAAGAAACTCACGAATATCCGTTAAATGAACATTCCCGAGAGCATCTAACCTCTTAATCACCCGCTCAACATCCTCCTCAAGCACAACAATTCGCAAACCCCGCATCTCAACGGGCTTCAGCATTTCTCCCTCACACTGCGAACGCCTCTCCCTTCTAACGCTCACAACGCTCTCCTCACCGAGCTCGTCGAGCTCGCTTAGCGAATCCGTCTGCGAAAGGAAGCAGCGAATTTAATGTGACCCTCTCCCCTCACCCTGGCATCCCTGGAGGTTCCCATTTTATCCACCCGAGCCCGGCGCCCTCTCAGCCAGGCATAGGCCTAGGTGTCGACGGCTTCTCTTCAGGTGGGCCCCCTCCTATGCTGAGCGAGCAACAAATATATAATATTATCGTTTTATCATGGAGGTATGAGAGTAGAAGATGAAATCTCCGCTCGCTTCAAGTGTCCCAAATGCGGCGCGCAGAGAGCTAATGTCAAGAAGCTCGCAATGACAGGTGCAAGCTTCTTTGACAGGTGGATGGACTGGCAGAGGAACAAGTACTATTTCGTAACCTGCCTTAACTGTGGATATACCGAGGTATATGATGCCGAAGTTCTCGAAGGAAAGAAGGGTGTGCTGGGAGATCTGCTTGATCTGTTATTCGGCAACTAAATCCAGTGATGCAAACTTGCCCGCATTAAATAAATTTGCAAGCGCTAATCTTCTGTCAGCATTTCCTTTTTTCAACATCGCAGAGGGGAGGCGGAAGAAATGGAAGTGGAGGAATTGCTCTCAATTGCTTCAGAAGTGAGGGCTGCGGTGCGGAAATTCGTCGCAGAGAGCGAGGAGGAAGCGAAATACGGCGAAATCATCGGCAGACGGGAGAAAGATGTCACGAGACGCATAGACATTTTTGCGGAGCGAGCTTTGGAGCATGCCTTGGAAAAGCGAGGCATCTGCGCACATATTTTCTCCGAAGAGCTCGGCGACCGCAT
>Ga0190367_1001810_pt1 | contig 11813 bp, 14 predicted proteins | sample 4872181011_MG_FD_171838 | JGI IMG/M metagenome (GOLD analysis project Ga0190367, IMG submission 171838) | Hydrothermal vent microbial mat bacterial communities from Southern Trench, Guaymas Basin, Mexico - 4872-18-10-11_MG | ecosystem: Environmental > Aquatic > Marine > Hydrothermal vents >... | reverse complement strand
GCTCGACCTCCTTATACATCTCCCGGTAGGCGGCCTCCACATCGGAGAAGAAGCGCCTTATGGCCTCTGCCTCCCCCGGGTAGCGCTCGCAGAGCAGCTCCACGAGCTGCCCTAGCTCGGTGGGCAAGCGCACCCACTCGCCCCCGATGACGTATGCCTCCTCCGTCCTCACGAAGAGCTCCTCAGGCTCATAGCCGAGCTCGGACAACAGCCACCTCACAGGCCCCCTCGGGCCAAGGCCGCTCACGGCCTCCACGCCAGCATCGAAGGTGAATGCCCCACGCCTGAAGGAGGTGCAGTAGCCGCCCACCTTGTGGTGCTGCTCCAAGATGATGACCTCATATCCTCGCTTGGCCAAGAGGGCGCCGCAGGCGAGGCCGCCTATCCCCGCTCCCACGATCAGCACCCTTCTAGCGCCCGGAGGCATCCTCCACCTGGCGTAGGGCGGGACCAGCCTGCGCACGGACCAGCTCACGTAGGCCTTTGGGAAGAAGGCCGAGAGGACGATGCCCATGGCGATGAGGCCGTATGAGGCCAGCCGGAGCGGGAGAGGCAGCATGTGCAGGAGGGCGCAGGCGAGGAATATGAGGCCCCAGGCGGCCGTCAGGAAGGCATTAACCCTGAAGAACTCGGGCGTTGACCAATAGACCTCTGGGTAATCGCGCTTGGAGACCTCGTAGGTGTATGGCCTCCTGAGGGCCAGGGAGGCGAAGCACATGGCGCAGAGGACGCCGTAGCCGAGGAGGCTGCTCTGCTCCACGAAGAGGGGGGATTTCACGCCAAAGATCCAGGCGGAGGCTACCGCGAAATAACATAGCGTGGTCAAGGCCATGATGCTCTTCCTATCCGGTGAGATGGCGTAGATGGCAGCGGACAAGGCCAGGCCGATTAGCACGCCGGAGGCGTGGCCGAGGCCGCAGAGCACCCAATATGCAATCCATGGGGTGAATAGCAAGGCCATCCAGAGGCCGCCGGGCACCTTCCTGGCCATGACGCATCTACCTCCAGCGCTCCTCACGATTTTTTAAGCTCGCAAGAATCGCGTGAAGCAGGCTCTATTAAGCCTAACGGGGCAGCGTTCCGATGTTACTCGCAGTCCCGCAAGTCTTTTATCGCCTACGCCTACTCAGAACTGAGGTGAGGAACTATGATACGGGGTATGCTCGTGGTAGACGAGGAGAGCGGGCTGTGCGTCTTCTCCAAGTTCCACGGCACCCCCGGGAAGGATGAGCAGCTGATAGCCGCTACCCTGAAGGTCGCAGAGGACCAGCTCGGAGAGCTGAGCGAGATGGTGGCCGGCGGCCTGAGGTTCGTGAAGCGCAAGGTCGATGGGCTTCCCCTATCCATCCTCTTGGTCTCCGATGCCGAGTTCGATGGCCGCAGGATGAGGCGTGTGGCCGAGAGGATGGCCTACCTCCTGGGGTCGAAGGTGGAGGACCCGGAGGAGCTGAATGAGGAGGTCAGGGAGGCCCTTGAGGCGGAGCTTGAGGGCCTGGCGGAGGAGGAACGCCCACCGGAGGCCGAGGAGGCAGGAGAGGTCATCCCCGCCGAGGCCCCCTTAAGGCCGTTCCCGCCGGAGGGCATCAAGATCGATGTTAAAGGCTTTGTGAGGGAGCTGGAGTCCATTCTGAGCTCTACGCCCGTGAGGGTGCTTGAAGTGGTGGCCAGGGAGGCCAAGGACTTCAGGAACGTGGGCGAGCTGGCCAAGATACTCGCCGACGAGCTCAACATGACGGAGGAGGAAGGGAACCTCTTCATCCGCCTCCTGATAATGCTGAGGCTGGTGGACTACGATGAAGGAGCGGACCAGGTAAAAGCCCTCAACATCGTGGCGGAGGCCCTTGAGCCATCCTTCATGTCCAGGATAAGGTGGGGGGTTCGCCTCCTCACGGAGCTCACGTCTTAGGGACCGCTGACCACCCTCAGGAAAAGCCCTCGTGGCCCTCAGGTAGGAGGGCTCCACTATCCCGCTTAAGGTCTCTACCTCATAATGGGGCGGGAGGGCAAGGGTGAAACTACCCGCTAGCCCCCTCGCTCATCATCCTCCTGAGGCTCATCTTCCTCCTGCAGCTGAAGCAGTATTCAGCGCCCTCAACGTTCGTCCAGAAGAACTTCCCACAGCCCTTGCACCTCACCTTGCGCAGGAGCCCCTTGTCCCGCACGCCCAAGCTCGAAGCCGTGGCCTTCATGGGCCTCTCCGTCGGGAAGATGATGGCCTCCCTCGGGCAGAGCATGGCGCAGGATGTGCAGCCCGGCACGCAGGCCATCGGTTTCACCACCCAGGCCTTCCCATCTCTGGCCTCGAACACGCCGTTCGGGCAGAAGGACACGCATTTGAACTCGCCCTTACAGCCATCGCAGCGGTCGGCTATGACTATCGGGAACCAGCTCATCGTCATCGCCCTCACGGCTCTTATGGTTCTGTTTCTTAAACCTTTCTTTCTATTGACGTTTCATTCTTTAACCTCCCATTAAAATGGGAGAGGAGCTGGGGCAGGCCAGCGATACCGCAAAGCAAAAATATCGGACACCGCACGTATCACTGGCATGAAGCTCACCTGGGAACTCCTGATCAAGCACCTCTCGGAGCACGAGCCGGGCGTGAAGGTCAAGGTGCCGAAGGACAGGCTAGAGCACCCGCTCAAGGTCGGCTTCAGGAAGAGCGTAGGCCTCCGCTTCTACCGCAAGAACTACAGGCTCACCCTGCCAGATGGCCGCTGCGTGCACGTGGAGGAGACCAGGCGCCACTACGTGGTGCACGTAGACGCACGGGACCCCAGCGTGAGCCCCATCGGGCACCTGAGGGAGGACGCCCCCGGCCTCTGGACGGCCCTTTGTGCTGGCATAGGCATGTCCGCGGGCCTGCTGGCTGGCGGTAAGGACCAGAAGCACAGAGGTCTCGCTAGCGCCCTCGGCGCCATCCTGGGCCTCATAATAGGCTTCCTCACGGGAAGATGGGGTAGGAAGTGAGGGCCGCCAGGCCCATCAAGCTTGAGCCAGAACTGCTCAGGAGGCTTGAACGCCTCCAGATAAGGCTAGTATCTAAGGTCATACTGGAGGACAAATTAAATTGGCCGCCAGAGCTTGTGGCTGGCCTAGATGTGGCCTTCAGGGGCGATGAGGCCATAGCCGCTTGTGTCCTGCTTTCCTTCCCGGAGCTCCAGGCCCTAGAGGTCTCCGTGGCCCACGCCCGCCTGAGGTTCCCCTACGTGCCAGGCTTCCTCAGCTTCAGGGAGGTGCCCGTCATGCTGAAGGCCCTCAGGGGCCTGAGCCGCAAGCCCGACGTGGTTCTGGTGGATGCACAGGGCATCGCGCACCCGAGACGCTGTGGAGCGGCCACGCACCTGGGCCTAGTGGCCCACCTGCCCTCCGTGGGCGTGGCTAAGAGGCGCCTAGTAGGCCACTACCACTTCGAGCCTCGGAGGCCTGACACCTGGGCGCCCCTCTACCACGAGGGCGAGCTGGTGGGCTTCGTCTACCTCTCCAAGGCCAGCTGCAGGCCCATCTTCATCTCGCCGGGCCACATGGTGAGCTTCACCACGGCCCTGGAGCTCGTGAGGGCGTGCGTGAGGGGGCACAAGCTCCCTAAGCCCACGCGCCTAGCGCACTTGGAGGCGGGCAGGGCCGCGAGGGAGTTGGGCCATGTGCTCGGGAAAGACAGGCCAGCATGAGGGAGGGAAGGCAAGCCGAAGGGAGTTCTTGGTGCCCAGAAGGCGCCCAGCCTTCGGCATCGCCATCCCAGCCTCCCTTGTGTCGGACGTGCCCCACCTGCGCGAGAAGACGGCCAGGATAGGGCTGATAGGCCGGGCAGCAGCCATCTTCAGGGTGGAGGAAATCCTGGTCTACGAGGACAGGCCGGGCGGGGAGGCCGACCTCATAGAGGCCGTGCTGACCTACATGGAGACGCCACAATACCTGCGCAAGCGCCTCATAAGGCTGAGGCCGGAGCTCCGCTACGTGGGCATCCTGCCGCCGCTCAGGACGCCACACCACCCGCTGAGGGCTCGCTCGGCCGAGCTGGAGGATGGCGAGCTGAGGGAGGGCGTGGTGGTGCGCGAGCTAGCGGGAGGCTGCCTCGTGGACGTGGGGGTAGAGCGGCCCCTCCTCGCGCCAGGCCTGAGGGCCAGGCCCGGCAAGAGGCTTACCTTCCGCGTGCGAAGGAAGGAACGAGACAGGCTCTTCCTTGAGCCCGTGGAGCGCGAGGAGGTGCCTTACTACTGGGGATACCGTGTCCGCAAGCTCCGAGGAGGGCTCAAGAGGTTTCTTGAGCGTGCGAGGCACGATTACGACCTCCTGATAGGCACCTCAAGGCATGGGGAGCCTGTCCATGCCATCGCCAGGGAGTTGGCTGCCTCCCTCAGGGCCTCCGAGCGCGCTCTTCTGCTCTTCGGCTCCCCCTCCGAGGGCCTCTACAAGATGGCGGCCAGGGAGGGCCTTGAGCTCGAAAATGCCTGCGATTTCGTGGTCAACGCCCTGCTCTGGCAGGGCGTCGCAACCATAAGGACGGAGGAGGCCATCTTCATCTGCCTAGCCCTGATGGACCTCCTAGTAGAGCTCCGGGGGCGGGGGGAGCACTACGGGCGGTGGCATGGGCACGCGAGCTCTGGCCTTCGCCCTCAGGGCCTTCACCACGCCCACCACCATGACGGCCAGGAGGCAGAAGAGCATGCCCAGCCCCACTAGGACCCACCTCCCGGCCTCAGGCGGTGGGGGTAGTTCCATCCTCAACGTGAGCTTCCTATCGCAGACGTAAGTGCCCTTATGGCCCAGCGGGTCCGTAGCCACTATCATGACCTTGTAGGTGCCCGGCAGCCAGCCGCTCGTGTTCGCTACTATCTCGAAGCAGTTAGGGCCGTGCTCCGGGTCGAGAACGCCCGTTATGTTGTGGATGCGCTGCTCGCTTGGCACGCCCTCAGCCCACTCCTCCTCAAGCAGGAAGACGCCCACCACCGCGACCTCCTCTCCCTCCGGGTCGCTGGCGTTCACGTAGATGACCACGAGGCCGCCCACTAGCTCCGGCCAGCGCGCCAGGGCCACGCCCTCTATCTCCGGCGGCCTATTCTCCCCCACCTCTGCGCCCAGAAGCTGGTCAGCACCAGAGCCTAAGGCCAAGCAGGCTGGAGCGAGCAGGAGGGAGAGGCAGATGAGGAGGAAGCTGGCGAGGAAGGCACGCATGCCTCCCACCTCAGATGTCCAAGAGGAACCTGAGTTCCACGCGGCCTGGCAGCTCCTCAATCTCCATGAGGTGGTAGGTGATGGCCTTCACGCCCACGTGCTGCGGATGCCTCTCCGGGTCGAAGGGCTCGCCACGGGCCACCGCCCTCAGCCTGTAGGGCTTGCCATCGCCTCCCGAGAGCTCAAGGACCTCGAAGTCGCTGAAGAGGAGACCCTCGGTCTCGAACTTCACCAAGAGGGCCTCAAGCCAGTTGTAGAGGAGGGCCTTCAGGTCGTGGCCCTCCACCCGGAGTTCCACGGCTACCTTGGGCCTCACGGTCTCTAGGTCCGTCATGGTGGCGAACAGGCCCTTAGCAGCCTCCTCAAAGGCTGCCTCCAAGTCGGGGCCGTAGGCGAGCACATATTGGTCGGCCGTGTGCTCCAGGAACTCGAAGCCCCTCTCGCCCTCCCGGCCCCCATCCTCGGCCACGGGCAGCTTAACGCCCAAGCCCTCCGCAAGAGAGCGCACGTCCGACCGAAGGCCCCCGAGTTCTTGGCGGAGCGCCCTGAACTCGTCGCGCACCTCCTGCCTGGACGTATTAAACTCGTGCCTAAACCCTCGGAACTCCTCCCTGAACTCGCGCCAGTATTGCATGAATATGTTTTGCACGGCACCGAAGCCCTCCTGGAGCTCCTCCTCCAGCGGCCCGTAGACCATCCTGAAGTATTCTAGCCCAGGCTCTGGCTCGACCTCCCTGGCCACTATCTGTTCCACGCGAATTGGTGCAGGGGCCTTCCTGAGCCGTTCCACAAAGGTCTGGACAGCCTCTCGTGGCCCTTGGACGTGGATTTGAACGCTGCCATCCGATAAGTTCTTCACCCAGCCAGCTAAGCCTAGCTCGCGGGCTACCTCTTGGGCAAAGCGCCTGAAGCCCACGCGCTGGACACGGCCCACGATTAGGAGCGTGAGGGCTGTCTGCTCCACGGCCACGTGCTCGCCCACGGACCTTATAAAGGTGGCCGGAGAAGCAATCCTTATAGGAGGCCTGCTCGCCTGGGCCAAGGGGGTGGTGTGGCCCTCAGGGAGAGCCAGGACAGGCCCAGATACCTCATATGCGCGGCCTGGCCCTACATCAACTACGTGCCGCATTTGGGCACCCTCATCCCGCTCCTATCGGCGGACGTGGTGGCCCGCTTCCTCCGCATGAGAGGGCATGAGGTCCTCTTCGTCAGCGGCTCGGATGAGCACGGCACGCCCATAGAGGTCGAGGCGGTCAAGCAGGGCGTAAGCCCGAGGGAGCTCACGGACAAGAACCACGCGCTCGTGGTCGAGCTGTTCAGGCGCTGGGAGCTCTCGCTGGACAGCTACATAAGGACGGAGCACCCAGTCCACAAGGAGTTCATAAGGCGTTTCTACGAGCGCCTCTACGAGCGCGGCTTCGTGTTCGCCCGCGATGAGGAACTCCCCTACTGCGAGCGCTGCAGCCGCTTCCTGCCGGACCGCTTCGTGGAGGGCACCTGTCCCTACTGCGGCTACGAGCGTGCCCGTGGCGACCAGTGCGAGCGCTGTGGGCGCCTCTTAGACCCGGCTAAGCTGATAGACCCGAGGTGCGCCATCTGCGGCTCGCGGCCCGTGATAAGGACCACTAGGCACTGGTTCCTGGACCTGCCCAAGCTCCAGGAGGCCGTTAGAGCTTACGTGGCCTCAAACGAGCACTTCTCAGAGCCCGTCAGAGCCTTTAGCCTCAGCTTCATAGAGGAGGGCCTGAGGCCGCGCTCCATCACGCGCGACAGCAAGTGGGGCATAGAGGCGCCCTTCCCAGGCGCTGAGGGCAAGACTATCTACTGCTGGTTCGAGGCCGTGCTGGGCTATATCTCGGCCACCATGGCCTACTTCCGCGAGAGAGGGGAGCCCGAGGGCTGGCTCAGGTTCTGGAAGGACCCAAGCGCCCGGAGCGTGTTCTTCATAGGGAAGGACAACATACCATTCCACACCATCCTGCTGCCCGCGCTCCTCCTGGCCCACGGGGAGGGCCTTAACCTGCCCTGGGATGTCGTGTCAAACGAGTTCCTCCTCTGGGAAGGGCAGAAGTTCTCCAAGAGCCGCCGCGTGGGCATCTGGCTGGACGAGGCCCTGGAGCTCTTCCCAGCCGATTACTGGCGCTTCGTCCTCGTGGCCCTCAGGCCCGAGACGCGCGATTCCAACTTCACGTGGGAGCAGTTCGTAGAGAAGGTGAACGGGGAGCTGAACGATGTGATAGGGAACTTCGTGCACCGCACGCTCACCTTCATCTGGCGCTACTTCAAGGGGCGCGTGCCGGAGCCCGGGTGCCTTTGGGAGCGCGATGAGGAAGCCCTCTCGGCCCTCCGGCGCTTCTTCAAGGAGGCCACGGAGGAGCTGGAGGCCTTCAGGCTCAGGGAGGCCCTCAGGGCCGTGGTGGAGGTGGCCCGTGAGGGCAACCGCTACCTGAACGAGCGGGAGCCCTGGAAGGCCGTGAAGGAACGGCCAGAGCTGGCCAGGACCACGTTGTATGTGTGCGCTCAGCTGGTGAAGGCCCTGGCCATCCTGCTTGCGCCCTTCCTGCCCTCCTCGGCCCAGGCCCTCTGGGAGCTCCTCAACCTGCCGGGCTCCGTCCACGAGGCCGGGTGGGACAGCGCTCTCAAGCCCCTTGAGGCGGGACATGCTATCAAGAAGCCCAGGCCGCTCTTCAGAAAGGTGCCCGATGACCCCGAGGAGCTGCGCGAGGCCCTGAGGGAGCTGAGGAAGGGATGAGTAAGCGCGCGGGCTGCCTGCTCAAGCTGGACCTGCACGTCCACACGGTCTTCTCAGGAGATGCCGTCATAACACCGAGAGAGGCCCTGGCCTGGGCGAGGAAGGCTGGCCTTCACGGCCTGGCCATCACGGACCACGACACGCTGGCCGGTGGCCTGAGGGCAGCTCGGCTGGCCGAGCGCTACGGCCTCTTGGTCTTGCCCGGCATGGAGTTGGAGACACACGGCGGCCACATCTTGGCCTTATGCCCCTCGGAGCCCGTGAGGGCAGGCGGGAGCCTGGCTGAGGTCGTGGAGGCCGTGAAAGAAGCCGGTGGCCTAGCGGTCCTAGCGCACCCCTACGACCTCACGGCCCCTAAGCGCTGGGATGCCCGCTCCCTGGCTAGGCTAGATGCCATAGAGGTGGTGAACGCGCACAACCTGCTCTTCAGGCTCTCCTGCTGGCTGGCGGAGAAGATGGCGAGAGCCCTGGGCAAGCCCATGACGGGCGGAAGCGATGCCCACGTGCCGGAGGCCATAGGCGCTGCCTACACGCTGGTAGATGCTGATGCGGACGTGGATGATGTGCTTGAGGCCATAAGGAAAGGGCGCACGAAACCCTACGGGCGCAGCTCCGGCCTCAGGTGCTTGCTCAAGAAGTGGGCTTACGCTGGCTTCTCCCGCTGAGCCTGGCTTCTCGCTCTTGCCTGCCTTTGGCCTCATCGTGCTGGTCGTGCCTTCCCCAGAACTCGCGGTTCAGCAGGTCCCTTATGGCCACTCGGATGGCCTCAGCCCGGCTCGGGTAATAGCGCTTCTTCACCAGCTCGTCCAGGGCGCGCAGATAGCTCTCCGGCAGGTAGAGCGTGATGAGCTTCACGCCCGACACCGGGCGGGCCGAGCCCCAGGTGCTTATTTGGCACTCATGTTAGAGCTAACGCATGGGGAAAACAGGTCTTGATGCACGTATAGGGCTTCGGTTATGCCAGGGTCACCATCACCTTGGCGGGGCGCCCTCCATCGGCTTCTCAAGGGAGGTGTGTGCGCTAGCACATGGGGCCCAGATGGGCATGGCCACAGCCACGTGAGCTAATAAGCCCGCTCACTACAGCTGATGGAAGGATGAGGGTCTACGTGGAGAGCTACGGCTGCGCCATGAACATGGCGGATGGGCAGCTCATGGCGGAACTCCTGGCCGAGGCAGGCCACATCATCGTGAGCAGGCCGGAGGAGGCGGATGTTATCATCCTGAACACCTGTACGGTCCGGGCGGACACGGAGCGCAGGATGGTGAAGCGCCTCGGGGAATTCCTCTCGCTCGGCAAGCGCTTGGTGGTGGCTGGCTGCCTTGCCTCAGCCCAGCCGGGCGTGGTCTACAAGCTCTCGCGCCGGGTGAGCCTCCTCTCCGCCCGAGCTGTCGAGGCTGTCCGCGAGGTAGTGGAGGCGAACGGGCCTGTCTATGTGCTTGAGCCCCGCCCGAGGAGGCGCCTCCCGCGCCTGCTGGATGGCGTGAAGATAACCATACCCATAGCCGAGGGCTGCCTGGGCAGGTGCGCCTACTGCATCGTCCGCGTGGCCAGGGGGCCCCTGCGCTCCTATAGGCCCGAGGTCATCGTGAGGGCCGTCCGCGAGGCCGTGGCGAGGGGCGCTCGCGAGGTGAGGCTCACGGCCCAGGACACGGGCGTTTACGGGCGCGACATAGGGACCAGCCTGCCAGAACTCCTCAGGGCCGTGTGCGCTGTCGAGGGGCACTTCATGGTACGCGTGGGCATGATGAACCCCGATGCGGCCCTCCGTATTCTCGACGATCTCCTAGACGCCTATGAGGACCCGAAGATATACAAGTTCCTCCACCTGCCCGTCCAGACGGGCGACAACGGGCTCCTGAAGGCCATGAGGCGCGGCTACACGGTCGAGGACTTCTTGGCCGTGGTGGAGGCCTTCAGGAGCCGCTTCCCCGACCTGATGTTGGCCACGGACATAATGGTCGGCCTACCGGGCGAGGACGAGGATGCCTTCAAGCACACGCTAGCCCTCTTGGAGCGCGTCAGGCCGGACAAGGTGCACGTGGCCCGCTACACGCCCAGGCCGCACACGCCAGCAGCCTCCATGCCGAACCAGGTGCCGGAGCCCGTGAAGAAGAAGCGCTCCCGCATCGTGAGCGAGCTCGCGGCCCGCATAGGGCTTGAGAACAACATGGCCTTCGTGGGGAGGCGCCTCAGGTGCTTGGTGGTCGGGAGGGCGCCCAGGCTCGGGCAGCTAGAGGCCAGGACGCCCAGCTACAGGCCCATCTACTTTGAGGGGCCGGAGGGCCTGGTGGGCGATTTTGTGGGACTCGATGTGGTGAGCGCTGGCCCCTACTTCCTACTCGGCCAGCTCCCCTCCGATGGCTGAGCTCCTTCCTCCAGGGCCTCCCTCAGCTCGCGGAGGCAATCCCTCTTCGCGTTCTCGCTCGCTAGGGCCAGCAGGATGCTCAGGAAGGCCAGGATGCCAGCCTCCAGCGCTAGGGCGTAGCTGAGCCAGTTCAGGCACCAAGAGGCTATTATGAAGGCCGAGGCGAGGAGGCCAGCCGCGGGCAGTATCCTCTCGGCCAGGGAGCGAGAGATGGAGATGCTGACCAGGGAGCCCCCGCGCCAGCACTCAATTTCGGCACGCACGGTCGCCTTCAGCCAGCCTGGCACGTCCTCCTCTTCCTCGCTGAGCAGAAGACATCGCTTGACCACGATGAGCTCGGGCTCCCTGGCGATGAGGAGGGAGCTCCCGCGCGATGCCAGTCTCGCCAGCAGGACGCGGTAGGCTTCCTCAGGAGACAAGGCTACCTCAAGCGAATAGCTCATCTCGCGGCACCTGCCAGGCAGCCCGAGCCCGCCTCTACCTACCCTCGCGGTTAGCTCTTTCGCCTAGTGTGCCCCTCGCACTTCCCTGTTGATGGGAGGGAAGGCTTAAGCCACGGCAGGGGCCTTAGCTCATGTCATGGCCATCCACAGGCTGAGGAGCTGGGAGGAGTTCAAGCAGAAGTTCGCGGAGTGCGGGGCTACCTGCGTGCTCTACGCCATAGAGGACTACCCGCTCGGGGAGCCGCCCATCTCGCTCAGGCTCCTCTTCACCTGCGGCCGAGACACCTACGTGCTCAGCGATTTCGCGCGGGGAGACCGCATGCGCCTCACCGGCATCCCCATAAGGCCGGGGAGAGGAGGCGTCTCCTACGTCTTCCACGAGGACATAGAGGCCTTCATCAAGCGCGAGCTCGGCCCGAACGTCCAGGTGGTGGACTTCACCATGACAACCTTCCTCTGAGCGGCCGATGACGCTCAGCCCATGAGCTTCCTCAGCCTCCCCAGGAGCTCCCTCACCCTCTGGAGCGCCTCCCTGGCCTCCTCCTCCGGTGCCCAGCCCTCGTAGAAGTTCACGTGCATGGAGATGGCCGTCCTCCACAAATCGCCTAAGGCCGGGTCCTCCTGCTTCAGCTTGCTGACATAAGCCCAGAGTTCCCCGTGGCTGGCCAGCCTGCGCCTCTCGCGCTTGTAGGCCACGGCCTTCACAGCCAGGGCAGCAGCACCCCATATCTTCTCGCTCGCCTCCCTCAGCTCGCCACGGGCCAGCTCCTCCTCGGCCCGGGCCAGGTAGCGCTCGGCCACCTCCCAGTAGGCCTCCGCCTTCTCATCTGGGTCCAGCTCAGCGAGCGCCTCTATGACTAGCTCCTCCGGCATCAGGCCGCTGCCGCGCTCCCTCAGCTTCCTGGCGACCGCTCTCGGCAGGAAGATGGCTTCCAAGCCGGGCGTGGGGGAGCTGCCATCATAAATAAGGCTTTCCTCACCAAATCCTGATGCCGAAGAAGCCGGTGATGAACTTCAGCGAGACGTAGAGGAAGTAGGCCCCGAAGATGAGCTTCAGCGTGGTGGGCCTAAAGC
>Ga0190367_1001809_pt1 | contig 11822 bp, 9 predicted proteins | sample 4872181011_MG_FD_171838 | JGI IMG/M metagenome (GOLD analysis project Ga0190367, IMG submission 171838) | Hydrothermal vent microbial mat bacterial communities from Southern Trench, Guaymas Basin, Mexico - 4872-18-10-11_MG | ecosystem: Environmental > Aquatic > Marine > Hydrothermal vents >... | reverse complement strand
GCCGAGGCTCACGATAGAAGACCTCCTAGACACCGGTAATAGTTCAAAGTATCTCCAGACTCCGCCCCTTCTCTCCTCAAGAGTCTCTTTCGTCAGGGTTCTTGAGATCGCCTCATAGTCGTAGTAGATGTCTAGGCGTCCGAGGTCATCCCTATCGCAGATAACCTTCCCATCCTCAAGCCTATACTCGGAGCCGCACCTCGAACATCTTAGATGGGTTACATACGCCATTATCTCAGATCAATCTCCCTTAGCCACGCCTTGAAAACTTTTCCATCAACCTCTCCGCAACCTTTGAGGCCTCAGCCATGACCTCCTCCTCATCGATGTAGGTTATCCTCCTATCCTCCATCAAGATCTCGCCATCGACTATGACGGTCTCGATGTTCTCGCTCGTCGCAGCATATACTAGATTTGCGATCGGATCATGGACGTATACGGTGTGAGGCTTATGGAGATCCAATATTATTAGGTCCGCCCTCTTCCCAGCCTCAAGAGATCCTATCTCACCCTCCATCCCAAGAGCCTTGGCCCCATTTATCGTCGCCATCTCCAATATCTCCGAGACCCTCATAACAGTTGGATCCCTCCTAAACCCCTTATGGATCAAGGCCGTGAACTTCATGGATTGGAGGAAGTCGTGATTCCCTCCGCTGGCTGGGCCATCCGTCCCGAGGGCGACGTTACATCCAAGTCTTAGATATTCTGGAATTGGGGCGACTCCAGCTCCGGTGTATGCGTTGCTGATTGGGTTGTGGATTATGTTCGCGTGAGCCGATGCGAATAATCTCATCTCCTCCGGCGATACCTGAACCGCGTGGACCGCGTGAAATCTCTCATCGAGTATTCCAAGCTCATGGAGGTATTCTACATCGGTCTTCCCGGTCATCTGCTTAAGTAGCTCGACATCCTTCACGCTCTCAGCCGTATGCACGTGTAGATATGTCTGATACTTGTCCGCGAGCTCCTTGGACTTCAGTAGGAGTTCCTTTGAGGCGAAGCATGGATGCATCGGAGCCGGACACACCCTCAACCTCCCCTCATCCCTCCCATGCCATCTCCTGATCATCTCCTCGCACATCTTTAGGGCTTTATCCGCATCCATCCTCAAATCCTCTGGGACGTTGATCTCATAGTATCCACATGCTAGAACTCCTCTTATCCCAGACTCGTGCATAGCCCTTATCGACGGCTCATAGTTTCTAGGATATTGGTTATCGACTATGCACGTCACCCCAGATCTGATGTTCTCGACTATCCCGAGCTTCGCAGCTATGTAGATGTCTTCCTCCCTCAGATGTCTTATACTCGGCCAGATCGAGGTCTTGAGCCAGTCTAGGAGGACCATGTCCATGGCCACATCTCTTAGGAGGACTTGGAACATGTGGGTGTGGCAGTTTATGAATCCTGGAAAGATGTATTTTCCCGATGCATCTATTACTCTATCAGCCTTCTCTCCCCCAAACTCATCCGCCTTTCCGATAGACGTTATCCTTCCATCCTCGACCAATATGGCTCCATCCTTGATTATCCTCCTCTCCCTATTCATGGTGACCAGGGTTCCACCCTTGATCAAGATGGTCTTAGAGGCCATGGCTCACCCTACTCTGGAAGCCTTCCCATCCTCCTCAAGTCCTCGATTTCCTCGATAAGCCCAAGCCTCTCAAGGGTTTCCTTCCTCGGTATCCCGGTCTTCCTATCCCATCCCCTCAAATCATAGTATTCATCCAGCATTAAGTCGAGATTGACGGTTTGACCTTTTCCAGGCCCCTCGGGCATGGGTTCTTCGATGAATCTCCTCGGAAGCCTGTCGTCTTTCCTCGTTATCCCCTCCCTAACGTTGAAGCATCTCTCAAGATTCACGACCCTCTCGCCTATCTTCAAGAGCTCCTCAACCCTTCCAAATGCCTCCTCTCCGGTCGCGGCTGGAAGTATCTTGGCGAAGTCCTCGATCCAGTAGATCGGAGGCCATGAGACCGTATACCAGCATACTATCAATAGATCCCTCACCGCGTAGACATCCTCGGTCGTCTTGACCGCTAAGGCCTTCCACTTCTCACTATATGGGTTGCATATGTCTGGGAGCTTATCCCTACCCCACCTCTTCGCCGCTATCTCCTCATATCCAAGCTGGTCGACGGTGACGAGCCCTCTTAGATGGTCTGCGCCCCTGCTGGCGACTGCGTGGCTCAATCCTATCGATCTATGGGTTCTCCCATCTTGGCCTGAGACCTCTAATCCCTTTACGTGGATCGCGTAGTATTCTGAGCCTCTCCCAATCTTCTCAGACGCCCTCTTAACCCCCTCGGCCAAGAGATCTCCTATACCCTCACGTTTCGCTATCTTGTGGATTAGCTCGATGAACGCCTCATGATTTCCCCATTTGAGATCGAGGCCATCAACCTCATCCCTACCGACTATCCCACGCTCAACGCACTCGGTTAGGAAGGCGATCACGCATCCAGTCGATATAGCGTCTAATCCATAATTGTTGCAGAGGTAGTTTGCGTAGAAGATCGATGGGAAGTCGGAGTTTCCCAGATTTGATCCAAATGAGTATATTCCCTCGTATTCAGGCCCCTCGGATACTATTCCAGCATATCTTCCCTCCTTAACTGTGTATACCTTCTTGCATTGAACTCTGCATGAGAAGCAAGCTCTATCCCTCACCCAAAACCTCTCCTTCAACACCTCGGCCATGAGCTCCTTCGCACCGTCAAACACCCCTGTCCAATGGTTCTTTGTAGGGAACTCTCCTATCGACTGCTTATACCCAACCAGCAACGGTGTTCCATACTTTGCGAGGTCTCTAGCTTGTGGATGCTTTAGAACCCTTTCATGAGCATCCTCGACGAGCTCCATGAACTTTTCCAGGTCCGCGACCTCAACCTCCCCATCCCCTCTAACGGCTATGGCCTTGAGTCTCTTACTGCCCCAAACAGCTCCCACACCTGTCCTCCCATGAGCTCTATGATAGTCGCTTATCACCGAGGCAAACCTAACTAGGTTTTCTCCCGCCTGACCTATGCATGCCACGTGCGCGTTTGGATCGGTCTCCTCCTTAATGGCGTCCGTCGCCTCGTGGACGTTTAACCCCCATAGATGTTCAGCCCTCCTAAGCTCGATCCTCCCATTATCGATGTAGATGTAGGTCGGCCTCTCACTCCTACCAGTTATCACGAGATAATCGAATCCAGCATACTTGAGCTCTGGGCCGAAGTGTCCTCCAGCATGGCTCTCACCCCAGATCCCAGTCAACGGGGACTTCGAGGCCATCATATATCTCCCAGTGGTGGGCCATAGGGTTCCGGTCAATGGGCCTGTCGCGATAACCACCACATTTTCAGGGCTCAATGGATCTATCCCGGGTCTGAGCATGTCATAGAGGATTCTGGCGGCGAAACCGCTTCCACCGATATAGTTTCTCGCAAGCCCCTCATCTAATGGCTCGATATGGATCGACTGCCTCGTCAGATCGATTAAAGCATATCTGCCGACATATCCCTTATACTTCAAGCCCCACTCCCTCCAACCCTCGCGATCCTCAAGGCGGGCTTCTCCAACTCATATTCTTTGAGAAGTTTTAGGAGCTTTTCCCTGGATTTCTCCCTCTTGGCCTTAGTCTCGGGCGACTCTTCAACATATTGTAAGGCTCCGGTTGGGCAGTATTTGACGCATCTCGGATCTCCTCCACATAGATCGCACTTCACGACGACTCCATCGGGGGTCTTGAAGACTCCATGATATGGGCACTTCAATATGCAGAGGTTGCAGCCGATGCATTTATCTGGGTTCAGCCTCACTATCCCGGTCTCCTCATCCCTGCTCAATGCCTTGGCTGGACAGATATTCACACATGCCGGGCTCTCGCATTGGATGCAGACTAGAGGCACGTCTATGCTCAGCTTATCGTTCTTCACGACCCTTATCCTTGAGATCGATGGCTTAAAGACCCCCGCGTGCTCCATGGAGCATATGAGCTCGCAGACCCTGCAACCGGAGCATAGATCATAGTCTATTATGAGGAGCTTCAAATCTCATTCCTCCTCGAAGTATCTCGCCCTCGTCGGGCATATACTCACGCAGAGCCCGCATCCATAGCATTTCTCCTCGATCGTCCTCGCGATCAGCTTCCCAGTCTTCGGATCCTTAACCATCTCTACCGCCTCATAGATGCATGCCCTCTCACATATTCTACAGCCCGTGCATTTCTCTGGATCGACCTTAGGCGGTAGAGGTGTGGTTCTTAACGGTTTCTCGGGGAGCCATTTCAAGGCCATACCCTTTATGTCCTCGATCGAGTCGTATCCATGGGTCTTTAGGAACTCCTCGATCTCATGTGCAACCCTCCCATAGATCCCCGGCCCCTCTAGGATCGCTCCAGTACATATCTCGACCGCGGATGCTCCCGCCATTATGTGCTCGACTGCATCCCTTCCAGACATTATCCCCCCGACGCCTATGACTGGAACCTTAACCGCTCTAGCTATATCGGCGACATATCTGACGGCTATTGGTTTTAGAGCCGGCCCCGATAGCCATCCATATCCATTCTTCCCCCCGAGCAGCGGTTTCCCAGTCTCTATATCTATGTGGAGGGTTGGGCCATAGGTGTTTATCGCGACTATGCCGTCCACGTATGGCTCGACCGCCTTTGCGAATGGGGTTATGTCTGGGAGATGTGGGCTGAGCTTGGCGAAGATGGGGATCTCAACGGATTCTCTAAGGGCTTTAGCGACCTCTCTAATTGGCTTTGGATCGAATCCTATGTAATGGGTTGAGAACTCTATCCCATCAACCCCAGCCTTCTCAACGAGCCTCCCAAGCTTCGAGACCTCCTCCGGAGTATATCCTATGCTGGCTATCAATGGTAATCCCGTCTTCTCCTTCACAAGAGCATACTCGCGCTCAACCCACCTCTGATATGGCATATCCGACCAAAGCTCCACGTTCAGAAACCCACATGTGGTATAGGTCTTGAATCCCGGGATTCTCACCGAGTATTCTCGATTCACGACCGATAGGCATGGTCTGGGGACTTCGGCGGGCTTCAAGCTTATAGTCTTGGCGACCAATCCACCTGCACCGCCCTCAGCCGCCTTGATCAACGCCTCAGCATCCCTCGATGGTGGGCCAGCCGCCGTTAGGACGGGGTTTCTGAGCTTTATTCCGGCGATCTCAACCGATATGTCCACCATTTAGCCCTCCCTCCTCTTAATCCTCCCCATGGCCTCAAGCTCATCCGCGACATCCTTCAGGCCGAGTTCCTCCAACGTCTCCCTATATGGTAGACCCGTCTCATAATCCCACCTCCTATATTGATAGTATTCTCGGAGCATTGGTTCAAGGTTGCAGACATGGCCCTTCGCTGGTCCATGGGGCATGGGCTCCTCGGTAAATCTCTTGGGCAGGTTCTCATCCCTTCTCGTTATCCCCTCCCTCACGTTGAAACACCTCCTAAGATTCGATATCCTCTCGGCCACGAGCCTAACATAGCTCACATCACCGTACTCCTTCATCCCTGTTAGGAGTGGTATGAGCTTCGCGAAGTGATCGAAGTAGTAGATTGGAGGCCACATGGTCCCATACTTGCACACGATTAGGGAGTCTGTTATCGCGTATAAGTCTTCGAGATCCTTTATCAAGAAGCCCTTATACTCCTCGCTAAGCCTATCGCTCAACGCCTCGACCTTATCCTCACCATATCGATCGGTGACTATCTGGGTGAATCCAAGCTCCTCTATTGAAGATAATGCTCTTAGATGATCTGCACCTCTAACCGCTATCGCGAGGGATAAGCCTGCGGATTTATGCGCTCTTGGATCTTGGCCTGAGACCTCCATCCCCTTGATGTGGATCACGTATTTCTCGGTTCCCCTCCCAATCTTCTCCGAAGCCCTCTTAGCACCCTCGGCCAAGATGTCTCCAACCCCCTCCCTCCTCGCGATCTTCTCTATCAGCTTTATCATGGCCTCTAGATCCCCCCACCTAAGCTCCATCCCATCTAGATCATCCTTCGTCAGGAGTCCATGCTCATAGCATTCCATCGCCCATGAAAGAGTCTTCCCAGTCGAGATCGTGTCGAGCCCATAGAGGTTGCAGAGCATGTTCATGTGGATTATGGCCTCGATATCCGGGACAAGACAATTTGATCCGAGGGCAAAGATCGACTCATACTCAGGCCCCTTTGTGATCGTCCCAGCATATCTTCCCTCTCGAATATATGATATATATCCGCATTGGATCACGCAGGCCAAGCATGGCACTTGAGCAAACCTATACCTGCTCCTTACGGCCTCTCCGCCAATTAGGTTGGCCTTATCGAAGACACCTGTCCAATGGTTCTTTGTCGGAAGCCTTCCAATCGAGTTGAGCATCTCGACCAAGCATGGAGTCCCATACTTTCCAAGCGTGTCTTGAGCCGCCTTCCCGAAGAACTCCTCGGTGCACATTCGGATCGACTCCTTAACGAGCTGCATGAATCCATCGGGATCAGCCACCTCGATGTCCTTCGACCCTCTGACCGCTATGGCCTTAAGCCTTTTACTACCCCAGACCGCTCCTATACCTGTTCTGGCAGCCGCCCTCCCCATCTCCGAGATAACCGAGGAGATCTTGACCATGTTTTCGCCAGCAGGCCCTATACATGCGATCTTAAACGATCTATCTCCAAGCTCATCCCATAGGGTCTTCACGGTCTCCCTCGTATCCTTACCCCAGATGTTCTTGGCATCCCTAACCTCAACCCTATCATCATCGATCATCAGGTATACTGGTTCAGAGCTTCTACCTTTCACGAGTATCATATCGTAGCCCGCGTACTTCAGCTCTGGTCCAAGGTGGCCTCCGACGTGGGACTCGCTCCAGATACCCGTCAAGGGAGACTTTGAGGCCATCATATATCTCCCGGATGGTGGGAAGGCCGTTCCATTCACGGGCCCTGTCGCTATTATCAAGACGTTCTCCGGGCTTAGTGGATCTGTTTCAGCGTTCACTTCATCCCAGAGGATTCTAGCGGCGAATCCCGTCCCGCCCAGATAGTTTAACGCCAATCCATCCGGCAGCGGCTCCACCTTGACATTTCTAGACGTTAGGTCTACGCGGAGTATTCTCCCCGCATACCCCTTATACATCTCTAGGATTCACCTCCCATGATCACCTTAATCCTCTCATGAATCTTCTTGGCACCCTCGATCCTCTTCTTGACCCCAACCTCATCCACCCTAACATACTGTATGGCTCCCTTCGGACAATACTTCACACACTCTGGATCTCCCCCGCATAGATCGCATTTTATCACCTTCATGGTGACGGGATCTATCGAGATTCCGCCGAATGGGCAATACATTATGCAGAGTTTACAGCCTATACACTTCTCATAATCTATTCTAATCGCTCCATTCTCATCCCTATAGATCGCGTGGGTTGGACAGGTCTTCATGCATGGGGGATCTTCGCATTGAAAGCATGTCATCGGAATGAATACTCCCTTCTCCTCATCCCTTATCACCGTTATCCTAGACCTCCTTGGATTAAAGACCTTGTAATGTTGAAATGAGCAGACCAGTTCGCAGAGTCTACAACCAGTACACTTTTCCGCATCAATTAGGAGAGTTCTCCTCAAGCCAAAGACCCAAGACTAAACCATGTCTTCACCAATTATATAAATTTTGAACAAGGAATCTCACGCCTGAGAACCTATTAAAAGATTAAAATAATTGACACAGACATTGTTAACGCCATGAAGATAGGTGTGGATCTATATGGTAGAGACTTGATCACGACTCAAGACTGGAGCGTTGAGGAGATAGAGGAGGCGATAAGACTCGCATCGGAATTCAAGAAAATGCATAGGAGAGGGGAGAAGATCCCAAAGTTTCTAAAGGATAAGACCTTCTTCGCGATCTTCTACGCCCCATCGACCAGAACTAGAGCAGCATTCGAGGCTGGGATGAACTTGCTCGGAGGACATATGTCATATATCGATGTCTCGACGCTTAGGATAGGGTTTGGGGAGAGGTTGAAGGATGTGGCGAAGATGTATGAGAGATATGGTGATGGGATAGGGGTTCGATGCCTCGACAAGGCCATAGACTACAGGTATGGGCTTGGGAGGTGGACGGTGATGGAGTATGCGAGACACTCCGAGAAGCCTGTGATAAACATGGCATGCTGCACCTATCACCCAACCCAAGCGATCCAAGACCTTATGACCGTCAGGGAGAGGCTTGGAAAGATTGAGGGGAAGAAGTATACGATTATGTGGGCTTATGCCTCAAGGCTCAGAGGACTATGCAGCATTCAGGCCGAGCTATTGATAATGACGAGGTTTGGGATGGATGTGGTCGTAGCCCATCCACCCGGATTCAACCTAGATCCAGAGATAGTCAAGGTGGCGAGGGAGAATGCGGAAAGGAGCGGTGGAAGCCTTGAGATAACAAGTGATCTTAAACCAGCGATTGAAGGCGCTCATGTAGTCTTCCCGAGAAGCTGGGCGAGCTGGGAACTATTGAGCATTGGTGCGTCTAGGTTCGGGGTTGAGAGGGAGCTTGAGATCCATCGAAGATATAGGGATTGGTGTCTAACCCAAGATCTCGTCGACCTAATGGACAAGAAGGGGATAGTCACCCACGTCCTACCAGTCTTGAGGGGTGAGGAGGCGTCTGATGAGGTTATGGATGGGCCGAGGTCTGTGATCTACGAGCAGGCCGAGAACGGATTATACGTCAAGATGGCGGTCTTAGCCCTAACCATGAGTAAGAAACTGTATGAGTAGTGGGCTGAGATTCTGGAAAGAGATTTATCATGTGATCGAGGATACTTGTTGAGCTGAGTTGACCGTCGACCTAGTATTGAAGAACTGTAGGCTCGTCCTTAGAGAGGGTGTGTTCGAGGCCGGGGTTGCGATCGATCGAGGACAGATTATCTCCATAGCGTCGATAAATCATCTACCGAGGGGAGACATTGAAATAGATCTGAATGGGAGATACGTGCTCCCAGGAGCGATAGATGTCCACGTCCACGCCTATGATCCAAAACACTTTGGGCCGAGAGAGGATTTTAGGTCGATAAGCTTGGCGGCCTCCGCTGGAGGGGTCACGACGATAATCGAGATGCCTACCGATACGCCGTATATCACCACCGATGCTTTGAGAGAAAAGATCGAGGCCGGCGAGAGATGGTCTCGCATAGACTTCGGCCTACATGCGGGAAATATACAGAGCTTAGAAGGATTCGATCCAAACTCTTTGATAGATCTTGGAGTCAATTCATTCAAGCTATTCCTCTGCAAGCCATACATGATAGACGATCGAGATATTTTGAGGCTTATGGAGATGGTTAAGGGTCGGGGACTATGCATGTTCCACGCTGAGAATGGATTCCTCGTAGACCTCTACACCGAGAGGCTAAAGTCTATGGATAGGAGAGATCCGATGGCATACCATGAGTCTAGGCCGAGGCTTGCGGAGGTTGAGGGGATAGGTAGGGTTATAGCCTATTCGAGGGCGACTGGATGCGGGATACATATAGTTCACTTGACGACGATGGAGGGGTTGAAGCTTATTGAGGAGGCGAAATATCGTGGAGTCGATATAAGCTGTGAGACATGCCCTCATTACCTGATATTCACGAGGGATGATGTTGAGAAGCTTGGCCCATACCTCAAGATGACCCCACCCCTTAGATTGAGAGAGGACTTGGAGGCTCTATGGCTGGGTCTTAGAAGTGGGTTGATAGATATGGTTGCGACAGACCATTACTCAACATTCAAGGAAGATAGAGAGCCTGGATGGAGTGATATTTGGCCGATAAGGAGCGGGCTGCCGGGGATCGAGACCCTATTTCCACTCATGTTGAGTGAGGGGGTTAATCAGGGAAGGATCACGCTCATGGATCTCGCTAGACTACTCTCCGAGAATCCCGCGAGGAGGTTTGGGCTCTATCCCAAGAAGGGAGTTATAGCGATAGGCTCGGACGCGGATCTAACCGTGATCGATCTAAACCGTGAGTGGATGATTAAGGCTGATGAACTCCATCAAAGATCTGGGTGGACGCCGTATGAGGGGTATAGGTGTAGGGGGAGGATCTACATGACCATCCTAAGAGGCGAGATAATCTATAGGGATGGAGAGGTTCTTGGACGCGAGGGATATGGAGAATATGTTAAGAGAGGCCGTCCAGAGAGATTATCCCCGATTCGTGGAGGTGGAAAAGCTTAAACCCTTCATCGATACCCTTCTCTCGGTGGATCTAGATGTCCGAGCTACCCAAGTATGTTGGAATGTATCGTGGTAGGGATTGGATAACGACGATTGAGTGGACTAGGGAGGAGCTTGACCAAATCCTCGACGCCGCCATGGACTTGAAGAGGAAGTTTAGGAAGGTCGAGCACCCATATCTCAAGGGGAAGACTCTATTCCTGATCTTCTATAATAGATCTCTCAGGACTAGGAATAGCTTTGAGGCTGGGATGACGCAGCTCGGAGGCCACGCCCACTTTCTGGACCCACATGACGCCATCTACACCCCAGCCCTCCCAGGAGATGAGATAGCTTACACGACTGAGAGGATCGCCGATGTCGCGAGGGTTCTCTCAAGGTATGGTGATGGCATAGCCATTAGGATTTATGGGAAGCATGCTAAGTGGATCTATGGCCGAGGGAATAGGATCATTAGAGAGTTTGCGAGGTGGGCCGATGTCCCCGTGATAAACATGGAGTGCGACATGTATCATCCATGCCAAGCCATGGCAGATATAATGACGATTAAGGAGAAGTTGGGGAAGGTCGAGGGAAAGAAGTTTGTGATGAGCTGGGCATACACCCCAAGCGTCGAGAAGCCCCTAGCCGTCCCCCAAAGCGCCGTCTTAGTCGCGACAAAGTTTGGGATGGACGTCGTCCTAGCTCACCCAAAGGGATTCGACCTAGATCCAAAGGTGATCGAACAATGTAAGAAGTATGCTGATGAGTTCGGCGGGTCATTCGAGATAGTCCATGATATGAAGGCGGCCTTCGAGGGCGCTGATGTAGTTTATCCAAAGTCTTGGCTGAGCCTAAACTATATTCCTCCGAAGGCCTCGAAGCCCGACTTCGATGGGATGAAGGAGCTATTCGAGAAGAATAGGGACTGGATCTGCGACTCGGAGAAGCTTGAGGTCGCGAAGAGGGATGTGATCTACATGCACTGCCTCCCAGCCGATAGGGGATATGAGGTGACGGATGAGGTGATCGATGGCCCCCACTCGGTGGTATTCGATCAGGCCGAGAATAGGCTCCACGTCCAGAAGGCTATAATGTCGATGATTATGGGCTGAGATCTCTTAGCTTAACCCCATAGACGCATCGAGACCTCGAATCATATTTCACATCGAATCCGGCTTCCCTCAACCTCCTCATAACGCCCCTCCAGATCGCCCTACCCTTAACGATCCCAGGCTGGCCGACATAGTGGACGAGCCTCCCACCCAACCTCAACGCCTTATTCAGCTTTCTATAGAATTCGAGGCTATAGAGTTCTCCGGCTAGGGAGAATCTCGGGGGATCATGTACTATTGCATCGAATTCTCCACGGAATCCATCTATCAACTCTCTTATATCTCCAAGCCTGAAGTCTATTCTCTCATCTGAGAGCTCTTTAGACCAAGGGTTCAGCCTCGCTAGCTCAACGACATTCTCATCCACCTCGACCGTGATGATCCTGCACGCCCCCATCTTTAACGCCGCTATCGCCGTGTACCCAAGCCCCATGCATGTATCCAACACTCTCTTACATCTGAGGTCTCCGCATAGCTTAACCTTCATCCAAGCATCCCTATCTGGGGT
>Ga0190367_1001808_pt1 | contig 11830 bp, 13 predicted proteins | sample 4872181011_MG_FD_171838 | JGI IMG/M metagenome (GOLD analysis project Ga0190367, IMG submission 171838) | Hydrothermal vent microbial mat bacterial communities from Southern Trench, Guaymas Basin, Mexico - 4872-18-10-11_MG | ecosystem: Environmental > Aquatic > Marine > Hydrothermal vents >... | reverse complement strand
TGGGTCTACCACAGCTACTGGGAAATAGCCGACGAACTCAACCCCATATTCTTCATAGTATTCAAAGACAAATACGCAAGCTGGGCAATGTTCCCAAAACCACCAATAATCAGAAAAACATGGCAAGAAGAATACATCAAAGTTAAAAATAAAGAAAAAGCATCAATAAACCTATGCCTAAAACTCCTAGAAAAAGACATAATTAAAACAGGCATTTTCCACCTAGGCAAAAAAGACCAAGAATTCAAAACTTTCTAGAGAAAAATAATGCAAATAACCGATCACCATAATCAGCCTTGTTAACAGGAATGCCGGGCAATAAATTAAAAATAAGACCCTTAAACCGCATCGAAAGACACCTTGCTTTTGGTTTTCAACACTAAATTCTTCTCGTCAAGCAATAACTAAAGAACACCTAAGTTAAATATGCAGTATTCAGTATTGAAATTATGGGTCAATGGACTTCATAAAGAAGGCCCTTAGAGAAGATAGATTATTAACCTCAACTTACTACGCAAAAGACATTCATAATTTTCTACTATCGATAAGGAACTCAGTGATCTACGTAAATATCTACTGGAAAAAGACTACACAAAATTCATAAAAGCCTTAAAAGAGACCTCCAAAATACTTAAAGAAAAACCCCGAAACACCATGTTTAGTAACAATTCAACCCTACAAAACTCGATATGTACTATTGCTGAGATGTAAAGACAAAGACTCCATTATTAGAATACGCCGCTGATATGCGTGTAAAATATCTTATCTTGTCTCTTTACCTACATATAAGCTGCATTTTGCATTATTCTAGTTAAGCGTGTTTGAAGTACTGATCATGTTAGAGCTGACATAGACTGGTTATATGTTATTTCTTTATATACCATCGCTTTTCAATTACTATATATCCGTTCCAAGCCCTTGCTGCCTGTCCTCTATGCCCACTAGTTAAACGAATAGGTTTTTTTATGAGAACTATTTTTCTTGCATATATACTAGCCGCCTTAAATTGATAAATATTATTCTGGTTCACGTGATAAAACCTCGCCTTTTTCTTCTAGCTCATGCAAGATTTCAATTACTAATTTGGGATCTAAATGTAAGGCCTCAATAATTTCGCTTGTAAAGCATCCAGGATTATTTTTTATATATTCTTTAATGAGCTTCTTAGCCTCATCCTTAGGTATACGTCTAAACTCTACTTCTACAATTTCTCTTTTCTCATGTTCAGCAATTTTCCTTTCGATTCTATCAATTCTTTCAAGTAGTTCTCTTATTGATTCATAGAATTCGTGTCTAAGATCATGAATTTGGTTAATTATGTATGATAATTCATTATACCTTAGTAGAACATAGTCTCTAAAGAGGACATTTAATTCTTTCCTTTTAACGGGTTCTTCCTCGGTTTTTTTCAACTCCTCAATAATGGCCCTAATTTCTAGCTTAGAATTATCACACATAGGTAATCCCTGCTATTTCATTCAAGAAGCTCGTAGGTAACTATCCTTCCTGATACAGAATCTATTTCGACTTTAGCTGCATGTAACTTACCGCCTTTCCTAAATCTACACTTAATTATCCATTTCTTACTATTCTCGTCAAGTTTAACTGAAATAGGTTCGAAGCTGTTAAAATCAGCAAAGGGTCCGCGTACATCTAATACTATGAAGCGCCAAGCGATTTCTATTGCTTTCTTAACATCCCTAACGCTCACGGTAACTCCCTCTGTAATGTTTAATACTCATTTCGCTACTATATTTTTTACTTAGTCTCAATGAAACTTACTTTATCTTAACTAAAATCTTCTTTTCAACTTTTTGACATGCTTAGAAATAGAAGGTGTTTCTTTCAAGGTGAGAGATATTATTAAGTACGCTATTTTATAGAGCTCGTTTAGTTAATGTCTTCCTGAGCGTTGGCAAATTTAACTTTAAACCCAAATTCTTAAGCTTAGTATCTATATGTCGTAGCTTATTTCTTATCGTCCTCGCTATTTCCTCGTGATAAAAAAGTACTTAGAACAATAGCGAAGGTAATGTCTATTACTTCTTCTATGAGCCTCTTGCTATCACTAAATAATATTTCATCATAAACGTAACTGAATAATCTTCTATCTGATTTCTCATAGAATATTTTTCTTATAGTTTCCAAAGATACATGACTTTTTCTAGATAATAGCCTATAAAGCCTACGTATTTTCCTAATATCTCTTTCACTAAGGATCATTTTCTCTTTGAATTCTTTTACTAAGTCCACTATTATAGAGGAGAAAGGCTTCTTTAACCTCTCCATTTTATCAGCTTCACTAAGCTGCCTTCTATAATCACCCGGATACTTTAAAGTTAAATAATATGCTTGAATAATAGATTCGAAAGTTAATCTCATCATTTGAACAGAGTTATAATATGCTCCACACATTAAATCGACAATTGCCCAGTACAAGTTCCTATTGACTTCGCAAAATCTTTGAAATAAAAGATCATCTATGTCCTTTCCATATACGCTGAGTATACCAGAGAGCATTTCGTAAAAGATGGGAAAGAATGCAAAGAGAGCATTTATATCGTCCTTCTTCTTAGACATCGTCGTAGCTAATACATCGTCTATGAACGGATCACTTATCAAAGGACAATACTCCATATGGCGGCAAGACCCATCCATAACCACTCACAGCAAAATATACGTTCCCAAACAAAATAAAAGAAACCCATAACCCTGTACATACCTCAATCAATTTACAGCAGAACATGCAATATTAAATAGAAATCCATAATATACTTGAGAGAAGATAAAAGAAACTGCTGCTTAAAGCTAAAAAAATATAAAATTACTTTAAAGATTCCATTATTGTTTTTGCGTCCTCCTCCGGTATTGGCCGTTTAAGGTTTGCCAGAAAACCTACAAGATAGGCGTATGCCCTCTCCTTATTCTTAATGAAGACGTGAGCTTGTAAATTATCTATTAAGAACAATTATGGAAGTTATGCTTAATATCTTAACATAGGCAATTGCTTTTATACCTTATATCATAAAATATTATATTAGATGCCATAAACACGGGTTTATACTGGTTAGTGAAGGGGCGAATTCATGGGTAAACACGCTATTTTATTAAGCACCTGGGAATGGTGCTTAGAAGCCTCAAAAGGTAAAGTTAAGATTTACGACTTCATCAAACCTAAAAAGAAAGGTATACGCGCACTTCAACCAGGTTCAATCTGCGTTATATTAACCCTAGCTGAGAAAGATAAACCACCAACATTCTTCGGAGAATTCAAGGTTGTTGAGGTAAAGGAGGTTAGCGCCGAAGAATACAATAGACTTGCACACCTTATGTACAAACCTCAAAGTCTCGGTCCAGGCGAGAAAAGATGGATCATAAGATTCGAAGATTTCATAGAGTACCCCAAGAAAATACCCAAAAAGGAATTTACGGACGTAAAATCATCTACAAGCAAGAAACCCCTATCAGAATGGGTCATAGTAGGACGGTTCTACATCGATGACAAAGTATTAGAAGGCATAAGAAGAAAATGCGGATATTACGAGAAAAAACCAGCGGTAACTATACCTTCTCTATCAGAATTAGAAAATAAAATTAGAAACATTGAGAAGAGGCTCTCCTACATAGAGAGCCTTTTAGGCATATCTAAAATACCATTCCAAATAACTCATGAATGCGTAGAATTAATATTGCTAGAAATAGGCAAGAAACTAGGATTCAAGGTGTATACAGCAAACCCATCAAAAACATGTGGTAACATCAGATTAGGAAGCTTAGTTGACATGGAAAGAGAAGATTTAGGAAAATACGCTGGCCCTGAAATCTTAGGCCCACTTAGCAGAGTTGACGTAGTATGGTATATGCCTAGAACCAGAGACTTCTACGTTTTCGAAGTAGTTATTGGAGGTAATATGCGTGACGCATTATTCAAGTTCCTCGACATAAAAGTACTCAACGCCAAACTGTTCATAGTAGCTAACGAAGTCCGAAAAGCAGAATATGAAAGAAACATCAGAAGCTCCGCATTCAACCTCATTAGAAAAACATGCACATTCATACCAGTAACCGATATCATCAAAATATACGTGCTAACTAATCTATGGAAACAAAGCGTGAACAAACTACAGCTACCATTCATAGAAAAATGAAAGACCCTAGCAAAACCGAGATCTATAATAAATTCGCCAAACCTCAAGCACCAATAACATACACGTACAAAATAGGCAATAGCTTCTTTTACCTTTTCAACATAATTAATATACTGAAGGAGGCTGAAAACCCTATGGTTAAGTGCCCATTCTGCGGCTACGAAGCAGATGTTGACAGCTTCAAGCTTCTCAGAGAGCCATGGAAATTCAGATTCTACACGGTCAAAATGCTACAATGCCCAAAATGCAACAACATATTCAACCACTACTCAGGCATCAGCTCCCGCGGCAAAAGATCGCAATTTGTAATCCGCATTAAGCCCAAGGAAATGAGGGGCAATGTACATAAGCTAAAGTACAAGATTAGCAATTAACTTGTGTGTTAAGGGAATTGCTAAGAAAAATATCTCACAAGTTACCGTACTGTTCCTTTAGAGTTCCTAGTAGCGAGAAAATTAAATTCATCTTAGCAGCTATTATCTGATTTATTGTTGTATAATCACCTTGGAACAGGATTAAGCCATTCGGTGAACTCCTTAAAGGCTTCCAATTCCTTAGCATTTATCCCTATTATTGTTGCTAGCTTTTTCTCTAACTCTCCTATGTGCTTTTCGTATATTTTCTTAAGGGTTCTATTCAACATGTTATAGTCGCTAATTTTAGATATTTCATCTAGTTCTTCACGTCCAAGCCATTTGCATTCACGTATTATGTCAGGTAATGGTAAATGACCTACACTAGCTGAAATATGTCTGAAGAAACCTCCACGAGCCTTCCATGAGACAAGTTTTAAGAAACCTCTTGCTATTGAACTGTTAAGGTATAATGCTAATTTAGCAGCTCTTAAGATGTTTTCATCGATAACAAAATATGTGGTTTGAATGGGAATAAGCAAGTTTGTTATATGCGTACCATGTATCTGCACAGTATATTTTGACGGTAAGAGTGCAGCTTCGAAATGACGGCTGTTTTCTTGCCATGCTATTTTTAATCTTAATTTATCCTCTGAAACCCTAAATACAATCCAGGGAGGTTGACCAAGTTTATAATCATCTCTCTTTAAAAGCTCGGAAAGGTATTTTAGAAAATGTTGAGTTCCCTTCGGCTTACCAGGTATTGTAAGCCTATCTATGTAGATCTTACACTTACTTTTTCTACCTTCTATTCTCATGTTTAATACGAAAGACCCTCTTCTATTGTATATGCTGTAACATTTATTAACAACGCATGGTGCTGTTTCTTCCACTATGTAGCCGTATCTAATGAGATGCTCTCGTAGTTCCCTATTCATCATAGACCAACTTCCTTCGGAAACTTCAATAACCATGGTGGCGCCGGAGCCGTAGCATTTTATGTTCTTCTTTGATTTTATAGCATCAGCAATTACGTTTAGTACTCTAGACTGATCAGGATCAGCAAGGACTTCACCTTTTTCATTATGTGGGAAGATAATTAGTTCCTTAACTATAAACATAAATGGATCAATATCTTCTCCTCTAACCATAGGACATAGTAGCTCTATTTCCACGAAAGATTTCCTACCATCTTCCATTTCAATCTCAGCTATACCTGATGATATACTAAGCACTTTTTTGACTATGTACGCTTTATTTAATGCTGTCTTAACCCCCATCATAATCTCATAGATGTCCCCAAATCTTGGACCGGATTTTTGAAGCTTTCTCAAAACGCTAATTATGTGCCTCGGGGCTATGACCCAAGGTGATGTGAGTTCATTTACATATAGGGGCAGTTCATATTGTTCAATATCAAAGTCTTTGTAGGCTCCTTTAGTGTTATATATCCTCACGTGAACTCTATGATGTTTAAGAGGTTTGCGCTTTTTGATCGATATTATAAGCGGGTAATTTACAACACCTTTAAATAATTCCTTAGGATATAATGAATAATCAATAATGCTAAGTATTGTGAAGTTCATGAGGTTCTCTCTTAAACCGCCAGCATAAGTCGTTTGTGTTATTTTAGATGTAATTACGTAAGCTAATATGCCGTTCTCCACTAGGTACTCTAAACCTGCTTCAACAAATGCCATAGAGTAATCAAATTGTTGCTGAAAAGGTACCCTGGTTTTTCTAAACTTTGGATTGTACGTTTTTTGATAGAACTTGAAGTTTTTCTTTAAAAATTCCCTTATGTCCTTTCCTAAATTATGTATTCTAACCCAAGGCGGGTTGCCAAGGACGAAACTGCAAGAACCCCTTAAGCTCATTACCTTAAGGAGATTCGCAAGCATCTCGATAAGCCTAGCATTACCGGACTCATATATTCTCGATACCGTAGAATATAGGGTTTCAAGAGTGCTTCTATAGGCAGATAGATTAATTGTTACAGTATGTCTAGGAGGATTTCTTTGCAGATATTCATAAAACGATTCAAATTTCCTCTTGTTAGAAATAAATTCTACCATGAGCTTCAATAGCTCCTCAGCGTCCATGAATGACTCAGGATCAGGTATTTCTAGTGGTGTACCTACAAGCCTTTCAAGTGAAGGCACTGATATTACAAACTTTTTTAAACCATTTACCATGACAATTGTTCTAAATCGCGCTAAAGAATCAGCCCAATAAATAGGTATATGAGATGGTAATTGCCCCGGTAGAAGTGTCAATATTGCAATTAAATAATTTAAACGGGCCATGTTGACAGCGAATGGGTTTATATCCACACCTATAACGTTTTCACATATAAACTTACATAGTGTACCAGAAGTAACTTTACCTTTAAGAACGTTAACAATTCTCTTCATGATTTCTATAAGGAACGTACCTGAACCACATGCTGGATCTAAAATTTTTACCTTACGGTTCCCGCTTTTCCAGGCATTATAGAGCTTAATTATTTCATCTTTTACAAACTTGCTTACATCTAATACTTCATTTACTATTTCCTCTGATGTGTAATATTCTCCTAGAGATTTCCTTATTTCCGATGGCAGTATATTTTGATAAATTTCTCTAAACATGTCAAATGTTACTGTCGAAAAGTCTAGATAATCAATGGAGTTTATCATGATATGTAATGTAGCTCGTAGTTCTGTTCTCAAATTACTTGGTAAGCTCTGATCATCTATAGCCTCAAAGTACCATTCTAATACGCTTTCAGGAATTAAGCCTCTAATTCTGTTTAATAATACTCTGAAGTTATAGATGTCTTTAATGGTATTTCCCAGTCTATTCAACGCAATGAGCTTCATTAACAAGTCTAGGTACGTCTCTATGCAGAACAGAAACATCTCTTGGGCTTTCCTGCTAGAAAGCTGCAGTCCTATGCCTTTAGCTGTATCAGTAATGGCGTTCCAACCTTCGCTTGATATATTTACAGTACTTTTGTGTAATTCTTTCCATACGTCAAAATATTGTATTACTTTAGCTGAGTGAATACTTATTCCCGGATTTCTAAAGTAGTACTCCAGTACTCGATACAAGCCTAAAATAACATCCCTGAAAATAGACATGATGCTACACACCGTATATAGCTATGAAATCATCAGGTTCAATTATTGAGAACTTTTGGATGTTTATACATATTAGCATTACTAGGTATTTTGCCCCATCAAGAAATCTACCACTATAAAGAGGGACCTGCGAAGTTTCCTTATATATTTCCATATACCAACCATTAGTAATTACACCATAGAACGCCGTTTGCGGGTATTTTTTATGCATATCGGATAAGTAAGAGAAAAGCTGTTGTCTCTTAGCAGTGCTAATGCCAGTTTTCGTTGGAGAAGGCCTCTCAAATTCAAAAATTATATTACATATCTTGGTATCTGCTCTTTTTCGTTTATTAATTTTGTATTCGAGGATTACATTTATTAATGAAGCTTTTCTCCTACATGAGAAGCTGAGCTCATTTTTAAGTGCTTCTATGAAATCCTGTCTAAAAGAAGCTTCATTAGGATAACTAGAAGTAGTAATACGTTTATATACCATAGTGAAATCTGTGATCATGTTATTACCCACAGAATTTAGCTACAGCCACATCATAATTACCTCGTATGGAAATTTAAATAAAAATTTCTGCTCAAACTAATGAATTATTTTTCAACTATGTTATTTGTCACTAGTATGAAGACTGCGAATTAATGATGAAAAGGGGTATGAAAATAAGAAATAATTCTCCTCACACAAGATACTCAAGATAAAAATAGAAATTTCTAGGAAAAAGTCAAGAAACGGGAAAAGAAACTTATTTCATACTGAATATAGTTCTTAAGGGGAACGCTATGAGTGACAATGCTAGCAAACTAACTAGTTTTCTACGTGACTATACCAGGCTTTTACTTAACCTTCTTAAAGAATGGCGAAAAATGCTTGAAAAATACCCTGAAGAAATACGCCTACTCTATGAGCCAGCCAGAATTAGTGATATCATAAATGAATTAAGCGACGAGGAGGTAGGTAAAATATTCAGAATAGTTATAGAATTAGGAAGTATTGCACCAAAACTTTCCAAAATAGCTGAACTAGATGTAAGTGAGATTAAGAAAATAGAAAAGAAATTAGAGGACATTCTTGCGAAGTTTAGCAGAGAAGACACGTATAACTAAAAATTCTAGTAAAGGGGGATATAATATGATAGGAGAATACAGGGTCTTAAGTAGCATCAGCAGCACAATAAATAGCCTTACAGGGTTATATAATATACTACTAGCGGACGTTACGGAGCCTATTCAGCAATTGCTAACTGTAAGAGTAAAGTATGCTCCTAAATTTCCTTTACCGTATGCAAGAGGGGTAATAAAATCTACAAAACCATGGTATTTATACTTAAACAGAGCTAGAGCGAGATTAGCCAAGGCGTATAGATTACTTAATAAAGGTTTAGAAGATGAAGCAGGTGAAGAAGCCTGGAGGGCAACGGTGGATGCAATAAATGCGCTTGCATTAGCCTTATGGAATGTAGAAATAAGAAGCCATGAGACACTATCTAAATTAGTAGGTAAGCTTAAAGATATGAACATTGTAGACATAACGGTTGAATATGGAAATGCAAGCTCTTTGCATCACAACTATTATCAGCCCTATATGGATGCTATAACGGTTAAAGCAAATATCAATCAAGTACAAAGACTTATTGAGAAAATAGATAGAGCAATAAAGAGCACTATATCGCGTGTAGAGGAAACAATACAGCCAGCTTTAGTTTTAATTCTAGGATTTATTAAAATACTCAAAGAAATAAGTACATGCCCCTCTTATCTAACTATACCCGCACCGCCAAAATTGATAAGTCAGCAACCAGTTATAATAAAGTACTAAGTTTTTATTTTCTTTCAATACTTCCTCTATGGTATCCATCCTACAGCTGAAATTCGTAATTAAAACGAGCTATGAGGTCTCAGGTGTTTCCGCTAGAATGGATGATAACTAATAATTAATAAAATCTAAGGTAAGGTAGTTTTAATCTAAGCACCAATACTTACATTCTGTACTTACAGATGTTACCAAGCACTAATAGTTTAAGTTTATAGTTTAAGTTTTTAGCTTAGATATCTTAGGAGCGTACTCTCTAAGTACTCTTTTAAGTGTACTCTTTTTATCTACGTAACTTACTGTTTCCATTCTTTTTATAGCATTGTAGAGCATATTGAATTCTTTTGTGCTAGCTTTCAGTTCATGAACCTTAGAAAGATTATATGCTGCTATGAACTTGTTTTCATCGCTAAGTATTTCTTCTGGTTTATTTCTTAGTGTTTCTACAATGATTATGTCATAAGGGTCTATATATTTCGCCTCAAGTTCCTCTATTATTTTTCTCAATAACCTATCCTTCTCATTTAATGTGAGAGCGTATATTCCTTTAACTTGTAACTTATCAGACATAAAGAATCTTAGCTTTCTTTTTCTTTTTTTGCTTGGCTTTATTCTCTTATAAGTTCTTACAGAATATAGGTCCGTAAATACAAATGGTAAATAATGCATTACTGCAAAGTCCTTAACAACTAAAGTTTCAAATCTTGACGTTTCTAGCATGAAAAATAATACATCATCTTCAACATATTTTTCAAGAAACATATAATTTAGTAAAACACTCTTTGGTGATTGATAGAAAAACCCTATGGCCTTGAATTCCAATTTGTCGATGATATAGCTAACGAGACTCTTAAAGTTCTCATACTTCATATCGATTATAGGCACTAAAAAAACTCTTAACTTGCTGTAACTTTTAGCTATATTTCTTAAAAGTTCTTTGTACATGCTTAAGGGTAAACGAAGATAGGGTATGCATAGGTTTTGCAGTCCGGCACTTAATTGTATGCGTAGAACAATATCTGTAAATTTCTCATATTTTGTGGTTGAAGCAAGAGAGGCTAATGGTTCTTTTTTGCTTCTAGCAGGTTGTATACAGTACATTAACTCAGTTAAACCATAGAGTCTAAGAAGCCATTCTTCAATATTCTTTATTTTCCTTTCAACAAACTTATTTTCTTTCATTAATTTGTAGGTTTCTTTTTCGCTAAGAACATCAACACCTATGGTTATTTTGTTCTCTATGGGAACAATAGTGGGTACATGCATTTTCCTCCTATACTCATATATCGTTGCCATTCTTGTAGGAGTATTAACAGTACCTATAGAGGTTTTTAATTCTAAAGAACGAATAGGAGGCAGGAACCTTGGGCTATCTATGTAAGATACTTTAATTTTCTCTATCACCCTATGCCAACACCCCATTTTATAGTCTTATATCTATCAGCAATTTCGGAACGCTTCCCAAAATCTGGATAATTTTGGTAAACATATCTTAGTATTCCCTCTGTACCTAACTGGTCAAGACCTTTCCTCATTTTAATAAGATTTGTTATTTCATCTTCTCCAAGTTTCTCTTTCAGTTTCTCAATAAGCTTCTTTGCTATTCTTTTACCTTTATCCGTTAGCTCGAATCTTTCCTTTTTGGATCCTCTTCTCCCATGCCTTATTATTAAACCAGCAAATTCCATCATATCTATTACTTGTGCAAGGAGAACACTGTAAGGACCATATCTGTAAGAGAAGAAGATGGGGTCTTGTATTTTTAGGCGTTTCTTAAGTTTATCGTAGAATAGAAAAACCTCCTTGAATAAAACTATTCTTCCAATAATAGGCCTATTTACTAATCCTAAAATGAACATTATGAATTCTTCAATAGATATTTCCGGAATTTCTACTTCCTGATCCTCCAAAGTGGTAAGGTTATTTTCTTTGTCTTTTGTCTTATCTTTCATTCATAACCACCTATGATCCAAATTCCATTTTGAAGAATAATTCTCATCGGTGGACCTTTATAAAAAATACCCGCCAAAACACCATACCATACTTTTCCTTCTCTTTCAATAGAGAAGCATAAATGAATAACCTTCTCGCCTCCTTTTAATTTGGAAACTATCCTATCAAAAACAGGGCCTTTAGGAAAAGTCACACCAGTTAATTTACTTAGGATTATCTCGCTAAGCTTCAATCCCCACCTAGCAAGCCATTCTTTAACACACTTAGTAGCATTTATCATTGTAAGTATATGTCTATGATTACCACCGAAGTTAATGAGTTCATATTTCCTTCCACAAAAAGGACAACGAATTTTAGACGTAGAGAAACCGCTCAACTGTATTCCTGCAGTAACATATGGGGGAATGGGTTGTTGAATGCCCGCTGATATCGCATATCCTCTAGTGCTTATTC
>Ga0190367_1001807_pt1 | contig 11834 bp, 13 predicted proteins | sample 4872181011_MG_FD_171838 | JGI IMG/M metagenome (GOLD analysis project Ga0190367, IMG submission 171838) | Hydrothermal vent microbial mat bacterial communities from Southern Trench, Guaymas Basin, Mexico - 4872-18-10-11_MG | ecosystem: Environmental > Aquatic > Marine > Hydrothermal vents >... | reverse complement strand
CATGAAGAGGCAAAAAGAGATAATGAGAATCAAAAGTGAAATTGTAAAAGCTGCAAGAAAATTTTTAGAAAGAAAAGGGTTTATTGAATTATTTCCTTCTCTAATAGCAGACTTTCCGGATCCTGGCATAGGAGAAGCAAGATTTTTTGAATTCGAATTCAGCGGAATTAAACTAAAACTTTTGTCAGCTTTAACACTTTACAAACCTTACTTAGCAAAAGCTTATGGAAGAATTTTTGCTTTACTACCTTCTTTTAGGCTCGAACCAATTCAAAAGATTAAAGCTGGAAGACATTTACTCCAATTTTATCAGTTAGAGGTTGAAATGGAAGGTAGAAGAAAAGATGCTATAAAAATTTTAGAAAGACTTTTGGCTTATATCGTTAAAAAAGTAAAAAAGAGGTGCAAAACGGAATTGGAAATTTTGGGAAGAAAAATTAGATCAATTAAGCTTCCTTTACCGAAGCTCGAATACGAAGACGCTTTAAAAATAGCAAAATGTGACGATTATTCAAAAGCTGAAGAAAAGCTTTCCAAATCTATGAAAACTCCCTTTTTTGTTACTGGTTTTCCGATAGAATTAGCTAGGGATAGAGGTTTTCCTTTTAAAAGCGATGGAGGTAAATTCTTAGATTTCGATTTGATATTGCCAGAAGGTTACGGAGAATGTGCAACTGGAAGCGAGAGAGAAGATGATAAAAAGAAATTAGTTAGCTTATTCAAAAAGCTTGGATTAAAAAGTTATTTAAAATTTTTGAAGAAGTTCGAGTTAGCTAGAACAGCTGGTTTTGGCCTTGGAATAGAAAGGTTATGCATGTGGATTTGTGGTTTGAAAGATATAAGATACACAACTTTCCCTCCACAACTTATAAAAATAAAGCAAGCTAAATAAAAGGTGAGAGGATGGGTGATCGATTTAATATCCGCTGAATTCGTTCCTATAGAAGAAATTCTTAAAGGTAAGATTAAAGGAAAAATAAAAATAAGAGGTTGGTTGCATCATAGGAGAAGGTTAGGTAAAATACTTTTCTTGCTCATTAGAGATGGTACAGGAATAATTCAATGCACTTTAACTAAGGATAAGGAATTTTTTGAAGAATTGGATAAACTTCCGGTAGAATCTACTCTTGAAATAGAAGGTGAAGTTAGAAAAGATAAAAGAGCTCCAGGAGGTTATGAGATAAAGGTTGAAAAAGCTAAGGTAATAACTAAAGCTGAAATGGATTATCCTATAGCTAAAAAATATCATGGGCCAGACTTCCTTCTAACCCATCGTCATTTATGGATAAGAAGCGAAAAAATGCAAAAGATTTTAATTTTCAGAAGCGAAGTTTTTAGAGTTGCGAGAGAATGGCTGGAATCTCATGGCTATAAAGAATTCCATGCTCCAATCTTCACAGCTTCTGCATGCGAAGGTGGTGCAACCCTATTTCCAGTAAAATATTTTGGTGATACAGTTTACTTAACCCAATCTTGGCAATTGTATGCTGAAGCTGCAATTGCAAGTCTAGGAAAAATTTATACTATAGCACCCTCTTTTAGAGCTGAAAAATCGAGAACGAGAAGGCATTTAACAGAATATTGGCATTTAGAAGTTGAGCAACCGTTTTGCGATTTAGAATGCATAATAAAGGTTATAGAGGAGCTTATATCTTACATGTGCCAAGAACTGGCAAAAAGAAAGGCTGATATTTTAGAATATTTTGGAAGAGACCCTAAATATTTCCTTAAAATAAAACCTCCTTTCAAGAGAATAACTTATACAGAAGCCGTTAAGATTTTGCAAAAAGATGGAATAAAAATAGAATGGGGAGAAGATTTAACTTGGACTCATGAAAAAGCTTTAACCTTAAAATTCGAATATCCGTTCTTTGTTACGCATTATCCAAAAAAAGCTAAAGCATTCTATCATAAGCCAGATCCTAAAGATCCAAGAGTTACTTTAAGCGTTGATCTGCTGGCTCCAGAAGGTTATGGAGAAATAATAGGTGGTGGTGAAAGGATAAGCGATTATCAAGAATTGCTTAAAAGAATTAAGGAAGAAGGATTGAAACCAGAGGATTACAAATGGTATTTAGAATTGAGAAAGTGGGGAACTGTGCAACATGCTGGTTTTGGTTTAGGAATAGAGAGGTTTATTGCTTGGATGTTAAAATTAGAACATATAAGGGATGCTATTGCATTTCCGAGATTAGTAAGAAGAAAAGTCTATCCTTAAATATTATATATGCCCGGGTAGCTCAGCGGTAGAGCGACCGGCTGTTAACCGGGAGGTCGTGGGTTCGAATCCCACCCCGGGCGCAATTTAATTTTTGGATTCGTTTGCGAAATATGAGATTCGACAAGAGGTTTTATTAAAACCAAATAAATCTTCGATATAATAGGAACTTTACACGACCTATTGACCTCCTTTGTCTTACAGATGTTAGAGAAATGTTGGAAAGGAACTGAGAAAGGGAATTGAAAAACCCATAAAGCACCTTCAAGGAGGATAACATAGACGAATAAAGATAAAATTGATTCCCAGCGTTGTCTTCAGTTAATCTTTTAAAAATTTCAACGTAACAAACTTAAGTCTTAAGATTGTAAATTAAAACGATGAAAGTTTGGGTTTTCAGACAAGTTAAGAATGGCAAAACTTTAGAATTAACACCTAAAGGCATTAAAGGAATGGAAGAATTGGAAGCGGAATTAATACCCGGGTGGGAAAAGCCATACGAAGCTAGAGAATTAACTGGCAGATTAGGCCTTGGTTGCCTGCCGAAAATTCATGATCCAAGCGGAGTTTTTATTCTTTTAATCCAACGAGATCTTGAGGCACCGAGAGAGCCATTAGCAGTAGATCTTCCATCTGGAATAGGAAGTGCCACTTCCTTAGAAATCCTTGAAAAAAGAAAAGAACCTATAATTCCGTCGCTAGCTACTTTTTCTGCTGAACTTGCTGGTGAAATACTGATAGGATATGGTGGTATACGCTATCTACCTATTCCAGGAAATATTAATAACTTCCTTCTTGACGGGAATCCGGAAGTTATAAAAAGATATTGTGCTACAACTGCTTACACAGCTAATAAAATACTAAATAAAAAAGCAAAAATCTTTGTAGAAATGGAATATGAAATAAGAAAGCCACCGCAATCCTATAGGGTAATAGAAAAAGGCTTTGATGGAAGGGAAAGAATGGAATTACCTGCATTTATCGCTTATGAGCCACCGAGAAAAAGCACAGAAATAATAGCACACACCTGGATAGATATAGATAAGGAACTAAAATTTGCAGATGGTGGTTTACTAGGATATAAGATAAGGGGGATTAGACCTGAGTTTGCAGATGGTGAGTATGTTCCAAATATGGAAGATACAAGAGATGGTGGTTTGATCGCTCAAGAGAAATTCTGCTTGAATAGATTTGTACTTAAACTTTATCCCAGCGGAGAGTTAGAACTTTGGCGTGGATTTGAATTAATAGGTACTTTTAGTTCAATTACAGATTATGCAGAAGCTAGAATTCATAAACCTTTGAGTGGAAAAGGTAGGAAAAAGTTAGAAGAAGCAGGATTAGAACCTCCTATTTCTCTTAGGCAAGCTCTAGAAAGGGGGTTAACAAGCGGTGCTACTAGCAAAATTTACGCCATAGCTAGTCAGTTTAAACCAATCCAAGAGTGGATAAAAACAATTGAAGAATATAAACATGCCTAACTCTTATTTAGTTATAACAGCAGGTATTCAGACGCAGCAGATGTTTGTGTAAGCAAATTTCTACAATGCAAAATTAGCGAAGAATTCAGCTTTTGTACTCCTTACCGCAACTCCTTAAAAAATAAATAATAAAATTTTTGATGATTGACTAAATTAACTACTAAAGAAGATATTATATATCCTTTTTCTTATGAGCCATTTTAAGTCATTACATTTAAAAATTTTAATAGTCACTATTATAAGATGATAAATTTTAAGAATACCATAAATACCTATCGTAGATTTACAAAAGTTGGCCTTCATCAGCAGTATTTCGAGGTGTCAAAGCTAGAAGAAGAGGCCATAAAAACTATGTTTGAGTTGAGAAAACCAAAACCTGGGGATATCTTCCTAGACATTGGATGCGGAGCAGGAAAGGATTGCATTTATGTTCAACAAAAGTTCGCTGTACTCTCCATCGGTGTTGATTTGTGTAAAGAAATGTTAGAAACAGGAAGAGAGTATTTTTCTGAAGATTGGTATCGCAGTTGTTGGATAGAAGGAGATGCCTTATCGCTACCATTCCCTAATGGACGCATTTCGTATGCTTTTTCTAACTCCATGCTTCCTCATCTTGATCCAAACTCTCAGGAACGATTTTTGGGTGAGGTCCGTAGGATATTGAATTGTAAAGGAATTTTCTGTTTAATAACACAGAATGCCTCTTATCCAAGACACATCAGAGATTCAATTTGCACTCTTTTAAAAAGGCGTACCCCAACAAACCCACTAATAACGCTATACGCAAACTGGGATGGAAGAGAGTGGTATTTTCCTTCTCCTTTTTATTTACTCAAAATTTTTACCAAATATTTCAAGATACTTTGGACGAGAAACTTTCCGTTTGGACGATGGGTTGCTATTATAGGGGCAAAATTATGAACGTAAAAAATTATTTAACTAAATTAATTTCAACCCTAGAAGAGCAACGAGAAAAAAATCTGATAGATGCATGGTGCATTTATGGCAGAAGCAGCACTAATTTCTTACACTCCGCTCTAGAAAACAAGCAACCCCCATGTTTAGGTGATGTAGATGTTTTGATAGTAACTCCAGGTAGTGGGATAACTCCAGATAGCTTATTTTGGAGGCTAAGAAAACTTGAAATGGAACTTCTTGCTTTGGGACCTATACCGTTAGACGTAAGCGTTGTAGACAGAGGAAGCTGGGAAGTTGGATTAACATTTCCTTATTCTTATGGAAGCTGGATATCGGTATGGGAATCCGCTGTTTGGTTTCCATGTTATCTAAAACCTGGCAAATACGAAAAGAAACTGGCAGTTTTGCAAATGGGAAGTTTACGTCTTATGCATACAAGGAAGTGGGTCGTATACTACGGAACTCGAAGAAATTGTAATGAATATAATTTACAGGATGCTATAACTTCTGGTATAAGAGCTTTAGCCGATATGACCGAGTTCCTATATCCTGAAACGGGAAAGCTAAGCGAAGAGGAAAGAGTATTAGCAGGCGGGGAATTGTTCGGAATCGAAGACTCGGTTAGACTACTCCTGGATATCAAAAAGCGTCGTTATAAGCCTCCAGTTGATGGAAAGGAAGCTATTGATTTACTATTCACAGCAAAATATGTCGCTGAAGTTGCAACCCAATATGTATTGGAATTACAAAACGCAATAAGCGATCCGAGAAGTAACTCGTAACAAATCCAGATCTTACAAAAACCATAGAATTTAAAGCTTGCTAGAAATTCTAATTTATGAAAAAATTTTTGCAAAGAATAAGAGGCTTAGATAGAATTATTCGTTTCAGCGCCAGGAATAGGATAAAAGACGAGAGTGTTAGCGAACATTGCTTTCATGTAGCTTTAATCGGAATGATATTGAGCGATTTGGAAAGGAAATTCGGCAATAAAGTTGATATAGAAAAAGTCTTGAGATCAGCTTTGCTGCATGATATGGAGGAATGTATAACTGGAGATATACTCTCAGATTTTAAGCATGCAGACAAGAAATTAAGTAAGGAAATAGAAAAGATGAGTAAAAAATTTGTTTCACTTCTATTAAAGGATTTACCTAGAGATTTGGGAATTTTTTACCAAAAGATTTGGGAAAATTCTACCAATTTAAGAAGTTTAGAAGGAAAGATAGTAAAAGCTGCTGATAGAATAGAAGCATTGCTTTATTGTTTGGAAGAAATAGAAATGGGAAATAAGTCTTTTAAACCTGTAGTTAGAAAAGTCATAAAAGAACTTAAATCTCTTAAATTAAAATCCGTAAATTTTGTCCTTAAAGAACTAGGCTTTTAAATAATCTTTATCTATTATTATACCTGGAACTATCGAAAAGCAATTAATGGGCAAATTTTTTGATTTAATTTTTGCAGGTTCTAGATAAACTATAAAAACTTTCCTTCCTCTTTTAAGCCTCCAAAACCTTTTTGTATCTTTTTTAGCAAGTTCAACCCTTTCTTTTAACTTCCCTTTCTCAAACAATTCTATTGACTTTACGTAAAAATCTGTAATTGAATAATTTACTAATCTTAAATTCCTTTTCAATTCTTTATATTCCAACTTTTCTCCTATTCCTATAGATTCTATTACAAACTTTCTAAGTTTTTTCAAACTTTTTCTCGATAGGATTAACAAAGGGGTTGCAAAGAATGAAGAAGTTAAAATAGCTTTTTCTTCCAAGCCAAATTTATTAAGAAAATCTAGTTGAATCGGAAAGAAGTATTTTCCGTCCAATTCTTTTAAAATTCCTATAGTTCTATACCTAAAGCTTTTCTTCAAAATTTTTATTTCTTCGCTTGCATCAACTCCTTTAGAAAAATAGACCAAACCACGAAGGTTTTTAAGTAAAAATACGAATTTAGGTTCCATTTTTTTAATTAGGCAAAAAGGAATAAAAAGGAAAATAGGAAGAAAATAAAAGCTTCAAACCATTTTCTGCTCAGTTTTTCCTTAAAAATTAAAAAGGAAAAGAAAGAAATCAAAATTACATTAGTTCCTACTAAAGGAAAAACTAAAGAGCCTGGCAATCTTTCTAGTGCATTTAATAAAGTAAGGAAAGCAACAAAGTTTATTATTCCTGCTAAGCATCCATATAATACTTCCTTTTTACTTAATTTTCTTCTTAAGGAAACTGGCAAAAGAAGAGTTGAGGCAATCAAATACGAAAATTGCATAAAACAAATCTTATCCTCGATCGCACCAAGTTTTACTATAAATGCATTGATTATAAGAAGTAATAACGATAAAATAGCTAATTTAAAACCTTTCTTAGGAACTTCTATCTTCTGAAATAGCAAAATTGCCATGGTAGCAAAAACTATAGAAGCTATTTTACTTAGAGTTAAAGGTTCTCCTAAAACTATTGCAATTAAAAAAGCAGCTAATGGATTATGAAGTCTTCTAATTGGATAGAGAAATGAAGCATCGACTAAGCTTAATGCTACTAGTGTTACAAAAACTAGTATACCATAAATCATGCCGTTAGCTAAGGCAAGCAAAAAAGTATTAAAAGATGGAACTCTTAGACCAAAAAATAGTGAAAGAATAAAAACTGCAATTACATAAAAGAATGATACCCAAACCTTCTCAAGTTTAAATCTAGATATGAATTTAAGATAAATGCCTTGGATTGAATAGAAAATTAGTGGCAAAAGTATTAAGCTTACTTCCATACAATTCTCTTCCTTCTCCTTTCTATATACGAACAAATCCCAAGCTTAATTAAGTAAAGAGATCTTAAAATCCATTCTATAAAAATTACGTAAAACAAAAATCTCGGAATTAGCTTAGCAAATTCTAACAGCTGATAAAACCTTGAAAGTAAAAGGTTTAAAGAGAAAAAGCTAGGATCTGTGAGAAAATAGGTAAAAAGAACAAAAGGTAAAAGTTTTGCTAAATCTTGGGATAGCTCTTCCTTATAATAGGAAATAACTCTGATAGCCGCTATAAATGCTATGCAAACTGTTAAAACGCTTTTTATATTGATAGTTTTTGCTAGAAAAAACATAAAAAAGCTTAAGCCTACAAACCAAAAACAAACATAAAATGGGAATAGAATTCCATATTTAAGGAAATAAGAGAGACAAGAGAAAAACTTACCCTCTTTTTTAATTTCTAACTTAAACAAGTCTCTTTTTGAAAGACTTTTGTAGAAATACCAAATAAAAACTGCAAAGAAAAATATGCCAAAAGTAAAAAGAGAAAGCCAGATATAAATTTCTGGTACGTAAGAAGTTAAAGTCTTGTAAAAAGATGTGTAGTTGAAAAAATCTAACATACTTAAAATTTAATTCTGGATTTATTTTATGAAATTTTTCAGGAAACTCTATAAGGAGTTCTACGGAAAGTATGGCGAGAATTTTTTTGTAAAAGATTGCAAGGAATTGTGGAAAATTAAAGAGAAGGAAAGTCTATTAAGGAAAGTCTATAGAATTTTAGAAAAGGATACTTTTGTAGAGTTTATGATGCACCTTAAATTCATCTTCTTTTCTAAAAGCATTTTTGATTATATTAATTTAACGTGCCAAGATATAAGGGAACTTTGGTTATTACTCAATTTTTTGGTGAAGAAAAAAGTTATAAAGTTGAAGGGAGATAAAGTTAAGGTAAAAAAAGAATTATTAAAATTTTTCGTTAAGGAAAAAAGTGAAAGGGAAATAGAAAGAATATTAAGAGAAACCGTAGGAAAATTAGATAAAGAAAAGCCGCTTGCTAATCTTTTTAGAGCTGAATTTAAATGGAAATACGATTACGATCAACTTCCTATATCAACTTCCTCTGCAATTTTTATAATTAGCAGGATTCTACACTGGCTACCTTTTTATGACAATTTTCTGTTTATAGGAGATGACGATTTCTTATCGATTCTTCTCAAATTAGTCGATAAAAAAATTAGAGTCAAAGTTGTGGATATAGATAAAGAATTGCTTCTTATTTTGGAAAAAACAGCTGAGGAATTTGGATTAGAGATAGAAACAGAAAGAGTAGATATTAGGAAAGACGCTTTAAAAGAAAATTTTATAGGATTCTTTACCAATCCTCCTTATACAGAAGCTGGAATAAGGAGTTTTGTGAATTTTGGTGTAAAATCGTTAAGTAAGGATGGTGGTCTTGCCTTCTTAACTTTTTCTTATGAGCCATCAAATAGACAAATTTTTCTCCAGAAATTTTTTGCTAGTAAAAATCTTATATTGCTTGAGATGCATCCTGGAGTTATAACCTATCCGTTTTACGAGTTAGATGAGTATAAAAAAGTAAAAGAAAGGTTAAGAAAGTTAACTAAAACAAAAATTAGAAAAGTTCTTTCAGCAAATTTTTACTCTTTTACTTACATTCCATGGAAAGTTAAAAGAATTGTAAAAAAGAAAAGCATTTATTGTTACATCTAATCCTCTATGTAAGATACCTTAAAATTAACTCTGAACTCTGTTATCTTACCTTCTCTTACTACTGCTTTCATCCCTAATACGTCAATTCCTCTTACATTCTTAAACTTCTCTAGTATTTTTTCAAGCCCTTCCTTTATCGCTTTCTCCCAGCTTTCCTCAGAAGAAGCTACATATTCGGCTATTTTGACTAGCATAAAATTATTTAGAAATTTCAATTTATTTTGATGGAAATTACTATACCAAAAAATTTTGAAAGGAAGTTTAAGGAATTGCTTAGAGATGATTGGGAAAAATTAATAAAATGTCTAGAGAAAAGACCCTTAAAATCAATTAGAATAAATACTTTAAAGATAAGCAAAGAAAAATTGATAAAAAGATTAAAGAAGAAAGGATGGAAATTGAAGAAAATTCCGTGGATTGATATAGGATTCTTCGTCGAAAGACCTGAAGATATAGCGAGAACTCTGGAATTCTTTTTAGGCTATTATTACATACAGGAAGCATCTAGCATGATTCCTCCTTTAGTGCTTAACCCAAAACCAGGAGAATTGGTTTTGGATTTGTGCGCAGCCCCTGGCTCAAAAACAACCCAAATTGCTGCTATGATGGAGAATAAGGGAATTATAGTTGCTAACGATGATGATATAAAAAGAATAAGAGCTTTGTGTTCTAACCTGCAAAAATGCGGAGTTAAGAATTGTATAGTAACAGTTATGGATGGCAGAAAATTTTGGAGAAAGGGATTAAAATTTGATAGAATTTTAGTTGACGTACCTTGCTCAGGTAGCGGGACCATAATAACTACTTATTCGATCTTTAAAACATGGTCCCAATCTTTAGTACTAAGGTTGAGCAAACTCCAAAAGCAATTGTTACAATCTGCTTCCAAATGCTTAAAAAAAGATGGCATTTTGGTTTATTCTACTTGCTCCATGGACCCAGAAGAGAACGAATTTGTAATAGATTATGCAGTCAAAAAATTAGGGCTAGAAATTGAGGAGATTAAAATTAAAGGTTTAAATCACATAAACGGATTGACTGAATGGCGAGGAAAGAAATTAGATAGATCTATAGAAAAATGCATTAGGATCCATCCTTACCATAACTTTACCGAAGGGTTTTTTATTGCCAGGTTGAGAAGATGATAGTATTAAGCGAAAAAAGAAAAAGGGAAATAGAAGAATTGATTAAAAAGAATTACGGTGCTGATATAAAATTTGAAGATATTCTAATTAAGACTTCAAAAAATAAGCTGTGGTTAGTTTCAAGAGATTTAAAAAGGATAAAGCTTAATTTTAGGTTTAATTCAATAGGTCTTTACTTCGGTAAGTTAAAAAGAAATAATAAGATAAAGTTATCGATTGAGGGTTGCCAAATTATTGGACCGAAAGCTACTAGGAATATTGTAGTTTTAGATGAAGAAGAAGCAAAAAAGTTTTTAGAAGGCTTAAACGTTAAGCCAAAAGAAAAAATTGATTGCGAAGTTAACAATTTTGTTTTGGTAAAATTTGGAGAAGACTTTATAGGTTGTGGGATTTTAAGAGAAGATTATGTAGAAAATCTATTACCAAAAACTAGAAGGATTTATTTGGATATAAGGAAAGTTTAATCATGAGAATATCTGAACAAATCTTTCCAAGACCAGTTTGCTTAATAACGACTTGTGATAAAGAAGGTAGACCAAACATAATGACAGCAAGCTTTCTAATGCCTATAAGCTTTAATCCAAAATATATTGCATTTTCAATAGCACCTTCCCGCTATTCTTTCAAAAATTTAAAAGAAATTAAAGAATTTGGATTAAACGTTTGTTCTAAGGAAATGAAAGAGGCAGCATGGATATGCGGAACTAGAAGCGGCAAAAGTTGCGACAAATTTAAAGAAGCCAATCTTACTCCTGAAAATTCTAAAGTGATAAAACCTCCTTTAGTAAAAGAATCTCCTATAAGTTTTGAATGTAAGGTTGAATTTATGAAAGAATTTGGAGATCATTTTATAGTAGTTGGCAAAGTAGTTAGGGAAGTTATAAGAAAAAAGAAATTTAAGCCATTAGTCCACAAAAGTATGGATATTTTCCCAGAAATTCAATAAGTAAACTTATATTTACCTAATGCTAAATCCATACAAAATTGCTGGATGTTAGAAAGTTCTTCCTTTACTATTTTCTCGGCCTCCTTTTGCAACCTAAGCCAATCAATTTCATTTTTTGGAATTATTTGAATAGAAGCCATTAAAGGCTTATCAATTTTTTGCCCTATTTTACTTAAAAGCCATACATAAACTTCTTTTACGCCGCTTACTGCCGAATAAATTTCGTTTGCTATTTTGAAAGAAAGAATATTATAAATTTTGCCAACATGGCTTACTGGATTCTTTCCAGCAGCTGCTTCGCTCGAAGAAGGTCTGTTTAGAGGGATAACTCCATTAACCCTATTGCCCCTTCCTACCTGTCCACAGTCAGCACCATCTGCAGAAGTTCCAGTTACAGTTAAGTATAAACCTTCGATGCCTCTTCCTTTTTTATCCAAAGTATTCAAATCCAATTTAATTTTCTCGAATTGATCGCCAAAATTTTCTTTTACAAAATTGTTCAGTTCGTTAAGAACTTCTTCCTTTCTTCTAAAGTAAGTATCTTCAGAATCTATAAATCTATCTACAAAAGCCATAGCTATTATTAAATTTAATTCCTTACCTTTCCTCAAAGCCATAACTTTTACATCTTCACCAGTCTCAGGGAA
>Ga0190367_1001803_pt1 | contig 11854 bp, 13 predicted proteins | sample 4872181011_MG_FD_171838 | JGI IMG/M metagenome (GOLD analysis project Ga0190367, IMG submission 171838) | Hydrothermal vent microbial mat bacterial communities from Southern Trench, Guaymas Basin, Mexico - 4872-18-10-11_MG | ecosystem: Environmental > Aquatic > Marine > Hydrothermal vents >... | reverse complement strand
ATCACTAATCCTCCCACAAACATACATCCTAGAAATGCTAAGAAGAGCTATGCTAAGAGCTGAGCCTTTGACATTAATGATGGATCAGTTAATACCATTAGTCCTATCCGCTCTCATCATTGTTAGTATTGGTTACTTCATCTACATGAAATCGATAGAGTACGCAAAAGAACGTGGAACTGTGGGTGAATATTAGATAGTAAGGACTGAGTGAGATTACTAGTAGAGGTGATCTGGAAAATAGTAAAAACTTACAAATAGATTACCTCGCTCCACCCCCTCCCCCTCCAAACCCCCCACCAGCTCCAAATCCTCCTGTAACCCCTCCCTTACTAGGAGGACTAGCAGCAGTTATAATAGGTCTGAATGTTGTGGGCATTACGGTCAGTATACTCGCTTCAGGTAAATGTACATTCAGCTCCTTCATCGCCTCAACCACCTTGTCCCCGACACCCAGAGCCGTCCCGTATACTAACCACTCACCCCACATCGATAAATCCTGAGGAGCATACTGCCTTATCAAGGCTAGGTCTGAGAGAAGTCTTCTAAAGGCATCCCATTCGAGTTTCTCCTTATACTCTACACCCTTCCACCTCCCAAAGAGAGTTGAGGGAGCCGAAATAGCTACTATCGATTGAACTAAGAGTACTCCAGATCCTATCATAGCTTTCATAACCGTAAGCCCTGCACCCGGTATGAGATCTGCGAGTACTATAGAGACTACGAGGAGAATTATCGATACAACCATGAAAACAGCTACCCTACTCCTACCACTGATCATAAATTTCAATGCCACCCTCCTGTCTGGACTGGATACTAGGTACCTGAGTTCACGAGACAGTTCAGAAATTCTAAGCCTATCATCTTTAAGCTCTTCTATCTTTTCCCTCATGTACCTAGTATCGACAGTATCATTAACCGAGAACCTAGATAGAAATCTCAGAACACGGCGTTCATACCTATCGTCAACATTCTTATCTACGATCTTAATCAAGAGATCACCATCTCTAGGGATTATCCTGATCTTGCCCCTCCTATGGAGATCTAGAATAGTAGCATAGAATCCATCTTCATCAAAGTCGAGAGCATCCCCCTTAAAGACTAAATTTACAACCCATGGCTTTCTCGCTGGATTTGGAACAAAACTCAAGTACCTCGGAACTGTATAACTTCTCTCCCTACCATACTTAATGTAGATCACTAGGAGTAGAAAAGGAACCGCTAAGACAGTAATCTCAACAATCCAGCTAAGTATCTTAAGTACAGAGTATTGAAAACTATAGATCAGATTAGGCCAGAAAGTTCTAGACTCGACATCATCAATTTTCCTAACAAAACAATCTAGGTACTTCAGGGCTTCAGGCTTAAGTAAAAGCTCAACTTCAAGAAGTTCATCCTTCCAACTATACCCCCTAAGCTCTATATTGGATCCTTCAACAACCTCAAGCGAGGGAGGATGAGGGTATACTCTCTCGATAAGCCCATTATTCTCTATGAGTATACTGACACTTAGGTATGGGATATGCTCATCCGCAAGCTTTAGATTTAGATGACATAACTTTCCATCGTACTCAACTGGTGGATACAGTCTGAAGACATATCTAACCTTGTACCTACCAGCATCAAATCCACCAGGCTTATAGCACCCAACTTCATTACACTCTGCTAAACTTGATATCACACGAGTATGCGATTTAGAATAGACACGCCCAGCGTGATCCTTGATATATCCCACAGTTCCCTTTGGAACCTCAACCTTAAGAACAGTCACACATGGCATTTCAAGCCTACTAGTGGATAGAGGAGCATCCCAGATCCTATAGAGCATCTTAAACTTTCCAGGCTTTCTAACCTCATAAACATACTCCTCAACTAGAGTTCCATTCAGATAGAACTCAGCTCTATACTCTAAGACGACCACATCCCCTTCGAGCAGAATCGGAATATAGCGAGATAGAGAGAGCCCCAGGATCCCTATGATTACAGTAAGAGTGAGGACTACTAAGAGCTGCTTGATCTCACCCATATACTTACCCTCAAAACTCTATCTTAGGTCTCTTCTCCACCTCCTCAGGAAACTTCAAATACTCCATCTTAGCCATCCCTAGAGAGGCTGCTACGAACTTAGAGGGAATAGTATCCAACATTATATTAAATGTCTGAACAATATTATTGTAAGTGTACCTATGCCTAGCTATTTCAGACTCAAGATTCTTAATAGCATCCATAAGCTTTGAAACAGTCTCAGAAGTCCTCAGCTCTGGATAGTTCTCAGCAACCGCGAGTATACCACCAAGAATCCTACTGGATTCACGATCTATCTCACTAAGCTTACCAGCACCAGCCTTGAAAACTTCACTCCTCAAACGCGTCACTCTCTCAAAAGTCTCCCTCTCAAATCTCGCATAACTCTTAACAGCTCCGAGAAGCTGATCTATCATATCAAGCCTCTTCTTCAACGCAACCCTAACCTGACCCAGTGTAGCCTCAGCTGAATTCTTAAGACTATAGAGTCTATTGTAGATCGAGATGAAGTATATGACTAAACCAATAACCACTATAATCGGAACAGCTAAAGCCAACAGTATAAGCCAATCCACCAAATACATCACCCTCATGAGAGGAAAACTAACTACATAATATATCTTTCCTATTCTCTAGGATTATAGAATAACATCTAAAAACTAGAACCGAACCTATATAGAGAAATTCCCTTATTAAATTCGATAAATGAATATTTAAAATATAATTTAAGAAAAACTATTTAATCTCAGCCTTAGTCAGCTCAATGACAGTACCAGCAGCAATAGTCCTACCAGAGTCCCTGATAGCAAACCTACCTAGAGGTGGGAGGTCAGAGTACTTCTCAATCACCACAGGCTTCAGAGGCCTAAACTTGACGATAGCAACATCACCCTGCTTGATATAGGCAGGATTCTTCTCGATAACCTGACCAGTCCTAGGATCTATCTTAGATATCAACTCCTCAAACCTGACAGGAGCATGAGCAGTGTGCACATGAAGGACAGGAGTATAGCCAGCAGCAATAGCAGTTGGGTGGTAGAGTACGATAATACGACCCACAAACTCCTTGACAACAGTCGGAGGATTATCCAAGTGCCCCGCCACATCACCCCTCCTCAGCTCAGCCCTAGCAATACCCTTGACATTAAAGCCGATATTATCACCAGGAATAGCCTGAGGAATCCTGACATGATGAGTCTCAATAGACTTCACCTCACCCACCTTATTAGGAGGCATAAAGACCACTCTATCACCAACCTTCAGCACACCAGTCTCAACCCTACCCACAGGAACAGTACCCACACCCCTTATAGTGTACACATCCTGCACAGGAATCCTCAGAGGCTTATCAATAGGCCTAGGAGGCTCCTCAACCATATCAAAAGCCTCATACAGAGTAGGGCCAGTATACCAAGGCATATTAGGACTACGCTCCGTCAAATTATCACCCTTCAGCCCAGAGACAGGGACAAAGGGAATCTTATCCACCTTATAGCCCACCATCCTCAACAGCTTACTGATACCAGCCTTAACCTCCTCATACCTAGCCTGACTATAGTCCACCTCATCCATCTTACTGATAGCCACAATCATCTGATCAATACCCATAGTCCTAGCCAAGAATATATGCTCCCTAGTCTGACCCTCAGGAGACACACCAGCCTCATACTCACCAGTCTTAGCAGACACCGTCAACAGAGCAACATCAGCCTGCGAAGCACCAGTGATCATATTCTTCACGAAATCCCTATGGCCAGGAGCATCGATAATAGTAAAGACATACTTACTGGTCTCGAACTTATAGAAGCCCAAGTCTATAGTAAGCCCCCTCTCCCTCTCCTCCTTCAACCTATCCAAGATCCAAGCAAACTTCCAAGTCTCCTTACCCATCTTCTTAGCAGACTCCTCAATCTCCCTAAACCTCCTCTGATCGTACTGACCCAACTTAATCAATAGGTGTCCCATCATAGTACTTTTTCCGTGATCGACATGGCCGATTATAATAATATTCAGGTGTGGCTTTTCTTTGGATGTTTTTGTAGTTGCCATTTTCGTCTCACCCCTGCTGAGTTAGTTATTTTTTGGGTTATTTAAATTTTCTCTTGTTGGTTTTGGTGTGTTTAGCTTGTTTGTGGTGGTTTGTTCGGGTGCTGTAGTTGTTTTGTCCTGTGGGGGCTTTTTTGTGTTCTGGGGAGAGTTTCTGCTTGGAGTGTGAAGTGATGAGGTTTGATTGATGGGGGTTAGTACTGGTGTGGTTTTTGGGAGTGTGGTGTGATTGGTGTGTGTTCTATAGCTGGTGTGGGTTGTTCTTGGATGGTGGAGGTCTTGGATTGGTGATCTTGAGGGGTTGTTTGATGGTGTTTTGGTGGTATTTTTGTGGCTTGTATTAAGGGTGTGTGAGGTGGGGTGTTGGATGGGTTAACTTAGGCTTTGCTGTTGTGATTTGGGTGTGGTTTTCTATTCTAAGTGGGGATGGAGTTTGATGTAATTTATATTGATGGGATGGAGTGTGTCGGTGGGTTCTACGGTAGTGTTGTAATGTATTCTTGTAACTGTTTGTAGGCTATGACTTCTACATATTTTCTGGCCTTTTCTCTGAGTTCTTTATCATCGGTTGTGAGAATGGCATTTAGCTTGTCTGTAGCAACTATATATGTTGAATCGTAGAAGGTTAATCCTTCGATTGTGGACAGCTTAATGATCCTAGGTGGATCTAACTCGCGAAAGTAGATTACTTTAATAAACTCTTTCTCTATTAACTCCATTAAAACATCCATGATGTCTATGGCATCGTCTAATCTAATGGTCTTTAATAGGAATGCTAGCTTCCATAAACTATTACCGATTTCGTAAATAGTCAGGTCAACAGTATACAGCAATGCTCTATCAGCTATATCGAGTAGTTTCTCGCCGTAATCGAGGAGTAGTGGTACTAGTGCTGATGCATCTAGTAAAAATTTCATCTACTTCTGTCCTCCCTAACGAGGATAGCTATAGTACTAGCATCTACTTTTCCAGCTAGTCTCTTGTTAAGTTTCTTTAGCTTCTCTCTAAGCCTTTCCAACTCGACTTCTTTAATGTATTTCTCAAGAAGGCTTCTGACGACTTCACTAACGTTAATGTTTAACTTGTCAAGTTTTTCCTTAAGCTCTTGGGGGATTCTAACAGACACTACTACGCTTCTCAAATCAGCCACCGTAATACATAGCGTAATACACATATAAAAAGCTCCTTATGTATTTCGTGTTGATTTAATGTTATGTTGATTAGTAACATCGTTGGTAGTAGTGCTATTGATATTATGTAATCTTCTCTTATGCACATTTCTAGTGCCATTGTGATGTGTCTTGATGATAGTGTTAGGAATATGAATGTGAGTGATAGTACATTTATTATCAGAACTAGTAATACGATTATGAGGGATTGGTTGTTTATTTCTCTATTGATTACTTTCACCTACCTGTTCGTTAAGCTATTTAAGGATCTTTGAATATTTTTCACGTGCTCGCTAGGATCTTGAGGGACGGAGGTATACTTCCTCTCTGTCCCGTAGATTCTAGTGTTGCTAGGCTTATTGGGGATTTAGGTTTTAAGGCTATTATGGTGAGTTACCATGAAATTCTTGAGAGGAGGCTCTTTGATCGTGTATCTTCGGGTGGTATTAATAGTGTTCTGGATTTTGATGGTGATGTCTTCTTGTCTTCAATAATGCCTGATGAGCTTCTTCTCTATCCGGGTACTTTTCATGATTTTGTGAGGCTTCTAGACTCTGGTGGTTTTGCTGGTAGTGTGGTTTGGGATATGCCTGTGGAGGTGGATATACCTCTTGAGGTGAGTTGGAGTAATCTGAGGACTTCTATTGAGCGTGTGGAGTCGCTTAAGGAGTATGGTTTCAGCATAATTCCACTTCTCAAGGGTGCCAATAGGGAGCAGATGCACTACTGTGTGGATAGGCTTAAGGATCTAGGGTTTAAGGAGGCTGCACTACATGCTACTGAGTACGTTCTGTGCTATGATGAACTTCTGGCCCAGAGGTTGTTCACTATGTTCTTAGTCGCACTATGTGAGAATTTCGATAGGGGTTTGGTCATTGGTGTGCTTAATCCAAAGTCCTATAGGATCATCGAGTCGCACTATGGACTGCAGTGGAGGGATAAATTAGTACTGTCTGGAAGAGGTTGGTGGTTGAGCGCGGTCAAGCATAGGCTGTTCTGGAGGGGTGGTTCTGTAGATTTGATGAAGTACTCTGTCAGGTGTTACTGTAGGGAGTGTAGAGGTAGGATACTGGATCATAGGAGTTCTGTGGAGGAACTGGCTAGTCATAACTTACAGCTCTTAAGGGAGATGGTCGGAAGGGAAGTATTTTCTTCTAAGAGCGCTCACATTGAGAAGTACGATGTCTACCTCAGGGGTAGGATCCTCGTAGTATCGGATCTACATATAGGTACTGTAGAATCTATGTTAGATGAGTTCATTTGTATGCTTGAGGAGATCAAGCCTGATTATGTAGTTTTTGTCGGTGATACTTTTGACCTGGTTAGGGGGAAGTTAGCTCTCTATCACCTCATGAAGTTCTTTGCTTCACTCCACAGGACTGGAGTTGAAGTAGTCCCTGTACTGGGTGATGCCGAGGGAGGGGGATATAGTAAGAGGGATAGATTACTACTGGATTCGCTCTATAGAATACTCCTAGTTGATGAGGGTTGGACTTCTCCTCATGTCAGAATGTACGCACTGGATTGGTATATGGTGTGGTTTATGAAGTTCTGTAGATCTATGAGGAAGGAGGTTTCAGCTATTCTTCCCTGTGGTAGAAGAGTGTTCTTTGTACATGGACATGAGTGGGGTACGGATCTCGAATATGTTAAGAAGAGGGCTAGGTTGAGGGGAGCAAGACTTGGAGATTGGGTAATACTAGGACACCTGCATAAGTTCCATGTGGACAAGGAGATGGGAGTGATAGTGTGTGGTTGTTGGCAGAGGGCTACGGAATCTATGGAGAGGAGAGGTTTTACACCAGATACTGGTACTGCTCTTCTTATCAATAGTGATGGTGACGTGGAGTTGATGGAGTACGGGTCAGTACAGGCTTAGAGAGCTCGCAAATAGGAGGACCGAGAGGACATGGGAGAGACGGAATCAGTTAGCTAAGACTTTAAACACGATGATAGGTGAGGGGGAGGAAGTAGACCTAGTACAGCTTATGGAGAAATTGGAGAGTATGGGTTTCAGGATAACTTATTCGGAGCTACTAGATGTACTGAAGTGTATAGCATCTGATGTGAAGGTGAGAGGGAGTGTATTAGATGTGGTCGTAAGAGGGCTTAGTGCTAGGGATAGGGCTGTAGTGAGGGAGTTACTCGAAAAAGCTAGAAAGAGAGGACTAGAGGGGAGTGTACTTGAACTTCTTGACAGAATTAGGGGTAGATTTGGCGTAAGGGAATTGATGATAGTAGTAGAGGATCTACTGAGGAAGTTTAGAACACCAGCTGTACTGGACTTCTGGATTAGGGCATGGAGTGAGGTAGCTAAGGGGAAGTTCAAGATCCCAGCCTACCTATCTATGACTGGGAAGTTTATTGAACTGAGCTCTAAGACTGCGGTTAGGCTAGGTCTTAATAGGGGGACAGTAGTGAGGGTAGAGGTTCCATGGAGTGATAAGTGCTTCTTTGGTGTAGTGAGTACTACTGAGCCTATGTGCAGGATCTCTATTAAGGGACAGTTGAAGAATCTTATAGAATTCTCTGGACTGAGATGGGATAAGATACTAAAAGAAATCGAGAGAAAGGGGAGTATAGCATGGATCACAATTGAGGATAGGGGTAGGGCTTTCTTCTTTGGCAGAGTACGCACTAGAGGAAGGCTCGATATACCGATAGACCTAGTAGGTCACCTGGGTCGAGGAGAACCCATATTCCTTAAGTTGAGTGATGAGAAGGGAAAGGTTATCGAATCTGTCAAGGTGGGCACTGAGAGGAGTAAGATCGTGGCGGGTAGAGAGTACAGGGAGTGTTACGTACAGTTCAAGGGATTAAAAAGTGGTCTTTACCACGTAGAGGCTATGAACTCGAAGTACTACTTGAGTAGTTTGAATGAGTTAAAGATGGGGTTCAGTGGATTTAAAATAGCACTTAAGGATTTCGAGCCTACCGATCCTGTAAGGTTAGGCAGGTATACGTTTGAGATAGGAAAGGGTGTATTCGAGATAGATGGAGTTTCTCTCGATGCATCTATCTCAGTAGATGTTTTTAGGAATACCCTTAGAGGCTCGGTTGGTGTGGAGGGAGGAGGAGGGGATGTTGAATTGAGGATGGTGAGAGTATTCGGTAGTGAGCCACAGGTAGAGCTGAGGATTAAGAATGAGGTCTATAGCTTAGCGCGTATTGAGAAGTATAGGACTAGTTATGAGGGAAATGCTATAGATGCCTACCTACTGATGCTCGAGAGAGGAACTGGAAGTAGGGTAAGAGTGAGGAAGGTCCTATTTACTCCAGTAAGTGTCTACTATCAGTGCACTCCCATGTTTCATCATCTCCTATCCCTAAGGTTTCCAGTATCTCCTCCCGACTATAGGATACATCACCCGAGACTTATAGAGGAGGAGATTACTATAGGGGATAAGCTATTAGTGAGTAATGTCATAGGTTTTGAGATAAGTAGACGGCTTTATCAAGAGATATACTACTGGTCTACTGTTAAGGACAAAAAAGGACTAGGAACTATTGGTGAAAGTATGATTGACTTTCTCAAAGAACCTATACTTGAGTTTGTATCAAGGGAAATAGGATTACCAAAAGAAGAACTTAATATGAACTGGAGGGGTACGAAAAGATACGGTCTAAAAGTACCAGATTTTGAGATTTATCATAGAGGTAAAGTAGTGGCAGTTATAGAGGTATCTTTGGGGAAGGACATGAAAACAGTATTGCATTCTCACTTAATTCCCGAGATGATAAGACGCCTCACTCATAACAAGTTTAAGGATGCCTTGGGTATTGTTATAGGGTTAGAGTATAGTCCTACATCTCCTACACTGAAGATGATATTCATCATAAGAGATAAAAGTGGAATGTGGATGGATAAGACGAGAGATTTGTATGGATTGTTAGGGTGGTAGTATGGCTAGATGGTATGATAATGCACAGACTATTGAAGAACTTGTTTTCAGGATATCCGAATACCTAATCGAGGTTAACGGATTAAAGAAAGAGAGTACGAGAGTGGAGAAAGCACCAGAGGAATATCGAAAATACGGTATGGATTATATTATGGATTCCATTGGAATACTCTTAAGATGTCCCAAAGATATAAGACTACTTGAATTTCACATAAAACCACTATATGATAGATTATGTAAGAGAGGAATATTCCCACCCAAATACCCCATAAGTATTGGAGGAGAATTTATAGCGTCACTACCATTCGGCAAAGATAAATGGATAATCTACGTTGTAGCGGCTATCTTACCTTATCTAGGAGAATACCTAATAGATGAATGGATGGAACATCATAAGAAACAATCCACTTATAGAGATATCATGGAATTTAAAGAGTCTATAAGGAAGAAATGGCTCAAAGGGAACTATGAAGGTAATATACTAAGAAAAGAAGACCTAGAGATTCTGAAAGACCTTGCACCAGATCTCTACAGAGAGTTAAAACATGGTATAGAGGCTGTAGAGAGGACAAACTCAGAGATAGGGGAGGAGTTAGTAAACTTATGGGCATGGCAGATCATGAAGTCCATTAGTATGATCTGTATACTAGATGCTACTGACATGAGTATAGAAGAGGTTATGGAGAGAATACCGAAAATGGTAGAAGCAGCCGCCATGGCTCAGAGAAAACTAATAGAAGTCTACGAAGAAGAACTAGAGAGGAAAATGAGAGAAGAACCATACACAAAACTGATAAGAGTAAAAGTAGACCCCTGTGAAAGGAGAATGTGGGGAATAGGAAACTGGATACTAGCATCCTGGTAAAACTCTTTATCCTCTCTATTTCCCCTTTTCATTAGTGGGAGTGGGCTTTATCCTAAGTATATACTGTTTAATCCCTCCTCGGTAGCTACTTCGTACAATCGTTTATCCCCCGTTAGAAAAGGAGTCATACTTTCAGATAGGGTAATAGCAGAGTTAGGTATAGTTGTGGCCTTATGAAGTATTGGTTGTGCGTTCTCTAAATTCACTGGTTATTTCCACCATTTTTAATATCTCTTCAAACGATAAATCATGGTGGCTATGGTGATGTTCCTTAATGTGTCTAAGGACCCACGGTGGCAAGATTACTCTTCCCTTTGGTTTGTCAAATAATGGTATGTATGGCTTTAGATCTAAAACAGGGGTTTTATCCTCTGCATCAATATTGTCTATCAGTAATGTCCGTCCTTTCCTAGACAATAGTTTGACTGTTGTAATCCCTATTGGATTTGGCCTAGCAGGGAATCTAGTAGCGAATATTCCAAGCTCTGGGGTCCACTCAAACTTTGGCTTTATACGCAAGGTATTCCTTAACTTATCAGGCACCCTATTCAGCCAATATAAAACAATGAGATGCGAGAAGTACTCAATTTTCTCAAGTGCCCTCTCATACTCTTCTAGTATTTCTATGCACTTTCTTCCATCCTTAAGCTTTTTTACGAAACCTATAGGCTTAACTTTGAAGAACATAGACAAACACCACTAGGTAATCACTGGAATTATTTTCCCAATTGCTAAATAGACGCCTAGTATAGATAGGAGAGAGCCTGCGAGCACTAACGGAATAAACAACGTGCTCGTTAATGTAATCCAAGCCTTCATTGGCATGAATAATAAGAGGTAGAGAACCTTGCCTACAAAAGTTTGTGTGAAAAATGCTAGAGAGGCTGCTAAACTATAACATGAGAACTTACACCTACCTCTATGAAAACCAAATACTATAACATCTAGAACGAGTCCTCTTAAAAGCCAAGCTACTAAAGCAGGTCCTTTAGCTCCAAAAAACGTCATGAGTAAGCCTGTTGTAAATCCAATTAGAGTTGATATCCCGGGTCTACTCGATATCCTCATTACGACTATAAAGAGAGCAGTACAGAATATCGCATCAATAGTTACGTGCGCTATACTTACTCCAAACATGGGAGATACTAAGAAAAACTTGTTGAGTAAGGCTATGGCGAAGATGAGGGCTGAGGATATAGAGATTAGTGAAATAGTACGTGTATCCATTTTATAACCTCTCTGACCTGTAATAGTATTACTATTTAAATTTTTTCGTAACACTATCTTACTCTTTTATTAGTTTTCTTTGAATGTTTAGGAGCAAGGAGAAAGCTGAAAGGCTAAAACTCGGAGGCTAAGAAGTGAGCTAGGAGAAAGAGGTAATTCGATTAAAGAAGATTATAGATAAATGCTAAAATAGTCGTTAATACTTCGATTATCTTATATTTGCTCTAATTTTAGATCTGGTAGTTAGAGAGTTAAATGAGTGGTAGAGGGTGAAGTGAAAATTTAATTAGAGATTACATAAACTTAAAGTGGGATAACTATGAAAATGAGGTATTCACTTCTAGTACTAGTGCTCGTTGTATCAATGCTCGTACTGGCGATACCTTGGAGTGGAGGGCAGGTTGAATACGTATACTATGGATACGTACCATGGAACATATACTGGTTTAAGCCGAAATATCCTCACCCTCGTGAGTATGAAGCTATGGTCATTGATGAGGAGAGTGTTAGGTCTAGTGCTTTACTGGTTATAATAGGTAATCATGAGGGTACTCGTGTGAGAGTCTATAGACTACCCTTGGAGTTGGTTGATGAGTTCACTCTGAATAAGATGGAATATA
>Ga0190367_1001800_pt1 | contig 11860 bp, 12 predicted proteins | sample 4872181011_MG_FD_171838 | JGI IMG/M metagenome (GOLD analysis project Ga0190367, IMG submission 171838) | Hydrothermal vent microbial mat bacterial communities from Southern Trench, Guaymas Basin, Mexico - 4872-18-10-11_MG | ecosystem: Environmental > Aquatic > Marine > Hydrothermal vents >... | reverse complement strand
ATGTAGCAGAGAATAGCCAATGGAGATGAGAGGAGGGAATGCTCTCCGCTATATATACCTTAGGGCACCTAGATACAGCATACCCAGCACTTCACGGAGCACTCTTTAGGATGGAAGCCAAGGAATTGATAGATCCTTCAGAGGTAGAGGAGATAGAGCGTGAGGAAGAGGATTTCTTTAGGAGACTGCTTGAAACGCATAAGAAGTCGAAGGATTGACCATGAACTACATAGAGCTCAGCCTATTATTAGTGGCTATTGACTGCATATCTGGTAATTTAATCTCCGTATTCCCATTCTGATCCAATTTTCCATACAAGCCATACGATGAAGAGATTAAAGCGTTTAGAATTATATCAACTCATAGTAGGAGTCGATCCGGGTAAGTAGTGATGATAATTAGACGATAGCTTAGTTCTGAATCATGGTTAGCTTATTCATTAAATTAGCATAATCTTCATTTAATCTAACATTATAAGCTTCAACATTAAATCTTTTAGCATTATTACACATTATACGATCACAAGTTACAAGAATAGTCGATTCCTTAACAGTCGTAGCTATATAATAAGCATCTATAGCTCTACAACCTGTAGCAAGAGCTACCTCTAAAGCTACATCGTGCAATTCTTCCTCACGTAGAATGATTACATGCTCAAGTACGCCCCTTACAATACTTTGTGTTTTAGTTCGATTAAATCCACATCTCATGAGAATTGATGAAAGTTCGATTTCAAAAAGAAACGTCTCATAAACTCTACATCCCAGCTTTGACAAAGTTCCTATAACCCTTCTTGCTCGTTCATGTACTTCTTCACGTCCACGAACTCTAATAAAGTAATCGACAAATACACTGACATCTAACACGACTTTTAGCAATATCCCTACCCTATCTTCTTTCTTTAATAAATTCCTCTAGCACATCTCTATCAGATTCTACGACAATATTTTCAAACTTCTCATGAAGCCCCCAAAAGCTTCTCTCGGACGTAATAATATAGGTTAAAGCAGCAATACCAAAACCCGCTAAAATACCTAGGCTAGAACCTAAAAGTACAGAGACCAGATCTATACCCTTAGTCTCAACACCCACTCTTGGTTGAGCATAACCACATCTCCTACACTTAACTATTTCAACCCCACTCTTAACATGACTAACTACTTCGAACTTGCCACCACACCTTGGACATTTCTCTGGTGAAAGAATGTACTTTGGAATCCTACTATAGTTCTTCGCAAGATCACGTCTTATCAATGCGACTGATTTCGCAAGCTCTTTCGGAATCTTAATCGTAGTATACATATATCCACCTAAGTATACTTGGATATACTCTCATATAAAGCCCATCCCTATAAAATAAACATCACTCATAGGTTAATTTCTCAAGAAATCTAAGCGATTCCCTGCACGCCATTGCTAAGGAGGAAAACTATTAAGGTGAGTTGGACTAAAATTATTTAATGTCATAGATCAATATCTCATGCTAAGTACTTCAATATTAAGTCTAAAAATAGGGTTAGGGGATAAAAGTGAGAGATGATAGGGGTCATACTACTAGGCTTCTAGAGAAACTAAGAAAGATATTTACTAGATACCCTGAAGTTCCCGTCGCTTATTTATATGGTAGTTATGCCAAGGGAGAGGAGGGTCCTTTAAGTGATATTGATATAGCTATTGTAATGAAGAGTAAAGAAAACCTTGTAAATCTTTTAGCAGATATAGCTGGGGAATTAAAATTACCTGAAGATAAAATTTCTATTATTGATCTACTACTTGTAGACCCCCTGTTAAGACTTAAAATACTAAGTGAGGGCTTAGAAATAGTAAATAGGGGTATCAATTTAAACTCACTAATACCACCAGAAACAATTGAAGTCTACGAACTTGAACATACATCCTCAACAAGAAGCTGGTTACGGGGAAATCCTATAGATTTCATTGTAGTGAGGGATGTTATTTCTAGAATTATTGAAGATGTAGGAGATCTTAACGAACTTCTACAACTTGGATACGAGAAAGTCATAAATAATAAACACATGAGAAAATCCTTTGAAAGAACGCTACAAACGTTAATAGAGTCAATGCTAGATCTACTAAGGCATATTGTAGCAGGGCTAAACTTAGGCATAGCAGCCTATTATAGGGACTATGTAGATCTTGCTAGAAATGGTGGGATAATTTCTAACGAAACAGCTAGCTATCTTAAAAATCTCATACCAATTCGACATACATTAGTTCATAGGTACAGAAGATTAAATTATAAGGAATTATGGAAGGAAGCTTATACAATTCTAGATGTAGCTAGTAAATTAGTTGATGAAGTAAGAGAATTTCTTAAATTAAAATATGGAGAGATAGGAATTTAAACTAATACCATACTAAAATCATATTTTCAATTTCGATCAAAATTATGTTAACTGATAAAAGTAGTAAAAGTGTAATTAGAATTGTATTATCCATGGCTATTAACACAGACCTCCTTAAAAACTAGAATATATGTTTCATTACTCTTGGCCTTCCCTTAGATCCCTACGTCAGCTGCTCGTCTTCAAATCGTAACTAGTCTCAAGAACATGAGGTGAATATGGACTCATTTCCTCAATATTCATTGGAATCTCCACGGAATGATAGACATTTATGAGCCTTCCCCCAATGGGACGGAAATATGGAAATTAAACAACCGTTTCGCTAGATCTGCTTATAGCGTCCAAAAAGCGTCACTATATCCATCTCTGTGCTTGATAACTCTCTCTCAGCTTGTTCGATGAATCTGCTCTAAGCCTCCATATACCGCGCCTGAAGTCTTCAGCGACTATTTCTAGCTCACCCGCTAGGTAATCGCTTATAAGAACTTCAACCTCTAGGTCTGAGATTACGGCATCCGTTACTATGACATCACTCTGTATATCTGGCTCATCAACCCAGACCTCAAGTACTTGAGGAAGAACATACATCCTAACGGGACCAGCTGATGTACCATAGCTCTCGATTCTCGCCTCGGCTAGTCGATTATGTAGACCCAACTTGACAGCTAGCTTCATCGGTATTACGAGTTGAGGCGTATCAGTCTCAAATCCGCTGTTTACAAGCGCTACGACTCTTATCTCTTTTGAGGGCTCACTTCGAGTTCTAATCCCTAGCCTTACCCTGATAGCCACTTCTTCAAAACCTCCCTATTCAACCTTATTGGGTATAGCCTACCTATCCTCCTCCGAAGTACGACTCTATGTGGAAGCCTATATAATCTGCCTATACGAGACGTTTCCATCACCTATTCAATTATTAAAACGCACTATTAAATTTAGCCACACCGTAAGTAGGAACCCTAATGATCCTGGGGGTACCTAGCCTTTTTCTATCACATCTGCTTATGTCGTTTATTCCTAGACTTAAGTATGATAGTTGAATACATTGATAATAGCTCTGCTCAGCATACCTGATTTAGCAGACATGTGTTCTCGAAATAAGAACTACTTTGACTGTACTTCTTCTACATACGTCCTCCATCATTAACTCTCAGGAAATGGAGAAATTCTGATGAAGTGAGGTGATGTGAATCCTGAGGAATTTAGCGCTTGTGCTAGCTTGCTTTCTACGTACTTGAGAGGTTTTCTATGGTGATGGAGCCTGATGAGCTAGAGAGTCGAGTAGTAGCGATGATAAGATTGCTAAGTATGTGGACTACTATATACATTATGAGGAGCGCTATAGAGATATGTTTGTACTGTGATTGAGATTAGTAAGGTGTTAAGACAGCTTAAGCTTACTATAAGGATGTTAGTTGAAGAGATGGAGCAGAAGTCAGATTCTAGTCTGAAGAGATCGGGAGATCTAGCGGTAAAAGATCTTGAAGTAGTTGTGACTGTTGTCGTGCTGGTGGTTTTAGGGAGAGTTTTAGCTCATATCTTGTCGAGTGGGATTACTCTGCCTCTCTTTTTATATTTTCTGAGTTCTTCTCTGCTTATTATGTGGAGGTCTATGGGAGCATAGAGTGGGAGTCCTAGTTTTTCAGCTTCTTTGAGGATTTTTGTGCGTAGTTCTACAGCTTGAGTGAATGTAAGCTTTTGAGGCAGTACTAGCAATATATCTATGTCGCTTTTGATAGTGAGCCTATTCTCCGCTACGCCTCCTGTTATGTAGGTTTCTGCTCGAGGGGCTATGGTCTTTATCGCTTTATACACTATTCTGGTGTATTCTCTCCACTTGGCTAGTATTTTTAGAGGAGTTGTCTTCTTCATGTTAACACTGTTTAAATACTTTTTCCTCTATCTCCTTGATCATTTCTATTACTCCCCTAGCGATATCTATTAACGTTTTTGCTTGATATCTTGTGTACTCAAATACTCCATATATTGAGCGTGTATGAGCTTCTTCAAGCTCAGCTAAGATTCTTCTATTCCTTCGGACGAAGTTGTAGATCTTCTCTGCTATTTCCTTTAGCTCGTTTTCTTCAGCTACAAGGGCCAGCGCGCCGAGTAGTGTGCGTATACTATGTCCTCTCCACTCTTCTCCTGAGAGCCTGTAGAGGAGGCTTTTTATGTATAATTGAGTAGCATACTCCGCATTAAACACTGCTAGGTCATACTCTCCCTCTCCTAGTAGTCTTTCGGCTATCTTAATCATAGATTCAGCACGACGTCTTAAGAGAGTAGGATAGATGCCACTCATGTCCTCCCCCTTCATATTAGAATATTCTCTTATAAAGGGCTCATCGATGTCATGAGATTAGTAGGGTTTCATGTTGAGAAAATAAAGGAAGTGGGCAATTCTGAGATAAGAATAAGAAATAGAAAATTAGTCGAGAACCTCTAAAGGAAGCTCAGGGCATAATACACCTAGTAGCCCCCGTGGAAAGTAGGACGAAGCACGTACATAATAGCTATCTATTCGACATTAACGTAAAAGGAATAGCTACTCTACTAGGTGTGCCTATAAACGAGGAGAACCTAGTTAAAAACTAGTAGTAGTTCTCACCTATGAGCATTTATGAGAAGGGAAAAATATTATTGTGAAAAATATCTAACTTCTATCTGCTATAGATTTAGAATAAGAGAAATAGCTTAGGAGAGCATATGTGCTTGCAACAAGGAGTATCTCGTAAGGAATACATAATTAGAATATCAAGCTTACGGATTTTAGTTATTCTAAAACTGACCAGAAGAGTCCATCATAACTACGTCATTTTCGTGCAAAATGATGAGGATAGTCCATCTATCACCCCTACTTCTCCTCCAATCCCAGATGAGGTAGAAGATACATAGAGCAAATGTAGTTACGGGAATCCTTAACCCGAGCTCAAACTAGTCTTGAGGAATATACTGGATAAAGATAGTTAAGTTACATGTAACATTAATCCAGAGATAATAATACCAGAGGTAGAGGTAAACTAGTCCTCTAGATAAGGGTATCGTCCCTATTAGACTTCAATTCGGCAAAAACAGTATCCCAAGGAGTTACAAATAATGCTAACATAGTCTTGATAACCGCATGTTAGATCAGTCAATAATTTACACTGGATTAATGTTAACGACTCTTTATATATGCTAATATAATTTTCGATGACATCGAAAGAATTGTGAGTATGGCTAGTGATAGATAGAACGAAATCCATTCATAGGTAAAGACGTAATTTCGTACAACGCCTGCTTGCATTTCATTAACTCTCAGATTACTAAAGCCTTGAAGTACATACATGACAGGAATACTTTCGATATATTTTTGATCCGACTTTAAAATACTGTAAAGTTCAGGGAGAACTAATATTTTTCTTTCTCCTGCTATTAATTTTACATGATATGTACGATAAAATACGCCTTGGACATCACATCTAATATAGTTACTCGTATTTAATTTAAATGAAATGTTACTTCTTAAAGCATTGATCTTTTCCGCATTATTGGCTTCTAAGGATATGTGGATCACTGGTTTGTTCCTAAGAAGGGATTTCATGTATTCATAGCTTTGCTTGAAGCTATTATATTTAATAGCAGCTATTAAATTAACTATATTGAAACCACGAACATTCACGATCTTCAATACATGTGACCCTTTACTAAGCGCTATAGGGCCTATGGAGATCACCTTGAGGTAGCTATAGTGAGTAGTTTTGTCATGTGTCGGTATTGTGTACTGTTTATCATCGAGTTTGACCAGTATTTCGCCCGACTTCGGCGTCACTAAGTATCTAGTTAAAAAGATGTAGTTTCCATACCCCTCGAGATGAAACTTTATGGTTAAGGTAGCACCATTAGCTTTAGTCCATATAAATCCATAATGTGGATTGTAGCCATATTCCCATGTATAAGGTGCTGGAAACTGATAAAAGTGCGGAAAAGTTCCGTGAAATGGATAAGATGGAAAGGCTGGGCTCCATTTATGTAAGGGATCATATTGATAAACGTGAGCTGATGGTATTATCAATAGATCATATCTCTTATTTAGAATTATGTACGAGAGCATTAAGTCAAGCAAATTCTTCTTATTCATAAGTACTATTATTTTAGCATTCCTTACTGCGTAGTCAATATTATAACCCCAAGAATCATCGAATACTGGAACTAAAGGAACGCAACTAACAGTACTGGAATTCATAATGCTTATCATCTTTAAGAGCTTCATATAGGTCTCTAAGCCTCCAACAACGAACGCGTATTCACGAATGAAAGGTGTTAAACCACAATTATCTTTAATACTAAATATGTAGAAAGATCCTACTTTGCTGAGGAAATCAAAATATTTTGAATTATTTAATATGGAAACAGCTTTATCTGGATCATTAGCAGTATTAACTACTAAATATCTAAAACCGTAAAGTTTCATTATAACGTATACAGGGTAGAGATCTTCTGTGTATATTTTCTCACGAATGTACTCATAAATGAAGTTGGCAATGGTTCCATCAGCACGCCAATAAGGTTTAACGGGATATATGTGCTTGATCAGATAACCTCCTGGTCTAGAACCATGGTATAACATAACGCTTAATGACGTCGATGTATTGCCATGGATTGAGCTAAGGAAATAATCGTAGTACTTGGCCTCTTCAATTGCTTTAACATTAAATATAAGCGCATTTCCGTTCACAGGTATAAGCCATAGACTCACGATACTTAAGAGCAGTAATACTGCAATTACCTTGATGATTTTTCTCCTTACTATAGTAAATATTGATGCAATAAACAACACTGATATTATAGCGTAAAATAAGCGTAAGAAGTCACTAAGGAGTCTAGGTGCTCTGAGAAGTATGAAGAAATATTTAATTAATGGGAAACGCTGATAGGCCCAGAGACTAACACTGCTGAAAGTAATATCTACGATAGGGGGTCTTGACGGGATACTCGGAGAACTAAAAAATGCAAGGAATATGACGAAGAAGGCTGAGTATAGCAGTAGAAACCTTACTATAGCTTTACTTAATCTCTTACTCATGACAACGTTTAGGATCGATAGAATACCTGTCATGAGCGCTGGTACAATTAATAATCCAATAAATATGCCTAGTTTCTGTTTATAGAACGGATAGAGGAATGCAGGCATACCCATAAAAGATGATAAGTATGTAGAGCATGTGTATATAAAAGCTTCTTTAACAAACGCTATTCCAGCACCAACAGGCTTTGTACGTAGGAAGAGGTCAGCATACAATCTTGGAAAGGAAATTAATAGTGTAAATATTAACGTTATAAAGAGAAATTGTGAAACCTTTAAAACAAGCTTCCTGGAGACTACGTTCAAGGCAAACAATAAGCTAGTCATTAACACTAACGTTAAGATTAGTGAATGTGTAATGAGGCGGAAGTCGTATGTTACTATGTAACCTAAGGCTAGTAGGGATGAATAGGCTAATATATATTTGAATAGCGATCTAGATGGGCTCTTTATGGCATTAATGCTAAACAATAGTAGTATTGGTAGTATGGCTTTAAGCATGAGAAAGGATGGACCGACATCAGCAACTAATGTACGTGGATGAAAAACATATACAAGGCTACCTATTATTATAGCCAAGTATTTTACCTTAGTATCTATTTTTAATTTAAGCACTTCCAAGAGGTCAAGTAACATAAAATATATAGTTATAGCCGAGATCACAGTAAGTAAAAAGTAATAGAGCACAACCTCCGCTACTAGGGGGAACTTAAAGACCTTCAACAATATAGAGAATAGCGAAAAAATGTAGGCAGGATGTTCTAGTGAGTAAATATATAAATAACCTCTACCACTAAGAGCATTAGCAAGAGTGTTCCAACTTGATATAGTTAATACAAATATAACTATTATTAGATAAGTTAGGAACGCCAGGCGTTTTGCATTGCAAGCCAACCCTCTTATCCCTCCTTTTCTCCTTGTATTCAAGGTTATACTCTCATTTTATTGCTATAGCTAGAAGGTCATTAGATACAACTTTAGGAGGAATAGTTCCGTTCAATATGTAAAATAACTTTATCAATCCCCAAGTAGTATAAGTCATCAGCGTAGCCATTATTTTGATCAGCATTTTTATCAACTTTCTATCCTTTAGTCCGAATGTTTTTACATTGCGCACAATTATCCTATTGAATCCTGCCAAGTTAAGAAGTTGAACAATACTATTTTCTGTAAAGGCTATCCTATGAGTTAGATCTCTGTAAATGTTGCGTGTTGCAAGCGGGTTTGCTGCATTAGGTGTAAGAAGAATTAATACACCACCTTTAGATAATCGTAAGTAGCAGAGTCTACATAGTTTTAATGCATTCTCTAGGTCAAAATGTTCAATAAAGTTGAATGCTAATATAGCATCATAAGCTTCTTGGGATTTCTCAAGGAATTCTAATGCATCGGCGTATACGCAGTTTATACCCATCGATTTCGCTATTTCCACCTGCTCAGCATCTATATCTACTCCGAGAACATTACTGTACCCCATTCTGTTCAATGTCCATACTTCATGTCCTAGACCCGGCCCAAGAACTAATATCTTCGCTTTTTTATCCTTAGGTAGAAAGCTTGTGATGTGGTCCTCCATCCAATAGTATTTTGCTAAATACTCATCTTTCAGCTTCTCCAATCTATGCTCGTATTTTACACGTGTTTCAAAATACTTGTTAAGAAGCTCACGAGTCATATCTCTTCACCTAAATTTGCTAGCCACTTTATTGTACACGTTCACAACCCTATCGATATGTACATCCCAATTAAACAATTTAGCTCTCTCAAGCCCTTTCTTAACAATTTTTTCACGTGTTTGCGAATCAGATAAGATCTTAAGTATTGCATCAACGAAACAATTATAGTCATATGGATCGCAGAGTATGGCAGCATTACCTACTATTTCAGGTACTGCATAGGTGTTGGATGTCACCACGGGGCATCCACAAGCCATTGCTTCTATAATAGGGAATCCGAAGGTCTCATGTAGAGAGGGAAATAAGAGCATCTCAGCCCCATTATATAAAGCCACAAGATCTTCTTTTGGAACCCATCCACTCATTCTTACATGGTCTTGTAAGCTAAGTTCGTTAATGAGTTTTCGAACAAACAGATTATTCCAACCAGAACCAACAATTACGAGTACTATGTCCCTTACTCGCTTTCTAACCATATAGAATGATCTGAAGAGGACTTCGGGATTTTTTTTCCTGCTAAATGCACTAACATGTAGTATATATTTTGATTTAATACCATATCTAGCCTTGGTACTCACAATAAGGTTATTACTTAATGGTCTAAATACTGTATGATCTATGGGCAGGTGAATTACTTCTACTTTGAAGTTTGGCACTTTAAGTTTCTTTAATAATGTATCACGTACATGGTTACTAATAGCTATAAAGTATGTAATGTATTTTGCTACTTGTTTTTCAAGAGTTTTCTTCATGATATGTAATACAGGTGTTGTGTAATCATCTAGACTTGGTTCATCCCAATGTATAGTTCCGTGAACAGTGACTATTGAAGGAGCATCGAGTTTTGATATTGAGGACCACCAAGACCATGGTATTGCATTAAAATGTATAACATCCGGATTCAGTTTATTTATTTCCCTCTCTCTTAAGTAGGGTAGTTTAGGAATTACCGCCTCTTCTGTTAATCTATATATCGGTAAATCAGATTTTTTATGGTGAATAAGTACTACTTCAAGATTTGTCTTCTCGACCAACTTCTTTATCAAATCTATTTGATACAAGGAAGGCGCACTTTTAGGATAATTATCTATATAGTGTGTAAATATCCCAATTCTCATCGCTGTACATCACCACCTTTAGTTTGAGTAGTGGAGAAATGTATAAGATACCTCGATGCTTTACGGATGGCTTCATACCGTGAAATGTTGTTTTCCACTATAAGGTATGGAACTAATGTTAGAGAAGGGATTCGAATTCTTGAAGGGTGTCCATAAACACGCAAAGATAGTGCTAACTTATTTAAAGGTTCTCCGAATGCTTCACCATGATCAGATGTTATCACTATTTTTCCGGGCAGAACTTCTGTAAGCTTCTTTACATAGTAAAGGACTGAGAGTAGGTTAGCTATGTACGCTTTTATAACTTCTGAGGGTGTTCTATGGGCATACTCGCATACTTTGTCTGGTATTCCTGCACACAGATACCCCTTCCTAAGCAAACTCTTCACTATCTTGGTAAATATCAATAGGTTATTACTAGAGGCGTTGTAATGTAGTGCTTTATTCATGAATTCTCTGCCTAGAGCATTAATATGGTTGAATTTTCTGTTAATGAAAGGATAATGAGGTTGTAGAAACCATATGATCATTCTCCTACCTGGGTTTCTTACATAGGTTTTTAAAGCGACATAATATATGGCTTCAGATCTTACTGTTCCTATCTTGTTATCCCAGTAATTCCTCCATACTGGAATGTACCTATAAAATAGCACCTTGAGTCTTGCTCCTAACACATGGTCTATCACTGGGTTAGAACTCACGAAAACACTATCCTTTAACTTCTCTTTTATGTTATCATCAAAATTCTTTCTCACGAATTCTATAGTTGAGGAAGCAGAGCTTGTTATGCATTTAAACTCTGCATCTGAAGGAAAGTACTCTTTGTAGACATGCTTGAATATATCGCATCGGCACGCATCTAGTACTATGAGGTGGCTCCAATCGAGACCCAGCACATTGACACCTCTATTAGGACCAAGTAAGATAGTCGTTATAGCATCCATCACTCTGTCGTAGATTCTAATGGTTTACCACCTTCTTCATCAACTTAAAGCCGTCAACAGCGCCCTTAAATATTGATTTTAATACTTCACGTTTATTACCAGTAACATCCTTAAGAGCTATAATCATGTAGTATGCCGTTATTACGAGGGAAGCTAGTAACGCCACAAATCTCTGTAAAGCATTCCTGCTCCACATAGTGTGGAACAGTATCCGATTTCTAATAGTGTAATAGGCTCTAAGAGGACTCTTCAAGCGAAGCGTTGATACTCTACTTTGTTCCGGTAATGGTATATCATGCCACATCTTCGCTGTTGGCACGACCATTACCTTATACCCAGCTTTTCTCACTCGCTGACAGAAGTCTCCTTCATCATAGTGTATTGGGAATAGTTTTGAGTTGAATAAGCCAACTTTTTTAAATACTTCTCTTCGAATCATAAATGCATTTGGGAAGTCCTCAGACTCATAGGGTTCTCTAAGCAATCCGTTATCTATGGTATTAAACCCGATAAACTCAGTTATTGTTGTCCAGTAGCTTCTTTTTATACCAGCACACCAGATTCTCTTAGGGTCTTTTAAGAAGTACATTACTGGACCTGCTACTCCTACCTCAGGATGTTTTTCCATGAATTCTACGAGTTCTCTTATAATGTTTTTAGCAACAATATTATCATCGTCTATTATGAAGAT
>Ga0190367_1001799_pt1 | contig 11870 bp, 8 predicted proteins | sample 4872181011_MG_FD_171838 | JGI IMG/M metagenome (GOLD analysis project Ga0190367, IMG submission 171838) | Hydrothermal vent microbial mat bacterial communities from Southern Trench, Guaymas Basin, Mexico - 4872-18-10-11_MG | ecosystem: Environmental > Aquatic > Marine > Hydrothermal vents >... | reverse complement strand
GCATCAGCTCGTACTTAGGCTCGCCTCTGTAAGTCCATGTGTACCCGCAGCGCTTGCACCTGTACTTTATTACGACCATAGAACCTCACTTCCCAACTTTGCTCAAGATTTCTTTAAGCTCATCAACTCTCTTGGCCTTCGATTTAGAGACCCTCCTAAACGCTACGGATACGTCTGCGAGAAGACCGGACGTGCATCTGTACGCTTCTGCGCAGAAGTCCCTACTCTTCTCCTCGACCTCTACAGCCTTTTTGATTAAGTCTTCATACGTCATGTCAGGAGTTATTTCCGTGTCGACCTCGTACTTCGTCTCGTCCAGCGGTCTTATGTAGCACGCCTCTATGGCATCCGTTATGACCTCATAGTAGGCCCTGAGAACCTCCTTCTTGTGCTTCTCGTTTCCCTCGGCCATAGACTTGAAAAGCTCCCTGTTCGCGGCGCACCTTTCATCCTCAGCCAAAGTTTCGTAGAAACTCTTTATCCTGTCCTCGTACTTCGTATAGTACTCTATGAGGCCGCTGGCGGTGTTTAGCATCACCACCACCTTGATATGACGACCTTCCTCTCCGTGAAGAACTCTATCGCATCCCTACCCTGCCCATGCCTGTCTCCGAAGAAGGAGTCCCTCATACCTCCGAACGGGAAGAACGCCATAGGAGCCACTATGCCTATGTTTATGCCTATGTTCCCGCACTTGACCTCATAGACGAACTGCCTCGCGTACTTGCCGTTCGACGTGTATATCGTGGCCGCGTTCCCGTAAGGCGTCTTGGTGTTTATGGCCTCTATGGCCTCGTCGAGGCTCTCGAACCTTATTATCGGCATGACTGGCCCGAATATCTCCTCCTTAGCTATGACCATGTCAGGCGTCACATCCTCGAATATCGTCGGGCCGAGGAAGCACGTCTCGGGGTAGTCTCCCTTGATCTTCGGCTTCCTACCGTCGAGTATGAGCTTAGCTCCTTCCTCGATGCCCTTCTCTATGTAGCCTACAATCCTCTCTTTCTTGTCAACTGAGCGTACCGGGCCCATGGTGACCTCGGTGTCGAGACCATAGCCCACGACTATGCGCTTTGCCTTCTCAACGACCGCATTGACAACCTTCCTGTAGAAGGCATCGTCCTTCGTAACTATGGCGAGGTTTCCGCCAGCCAGGCATCTCTGGCCAGCGTTTCCGAAGAACGACGTCATTATGGATGAAGTGGTCCTCTCTAAGTCGCAGTCTTCCATCACAACGAGGTAGTTCTTAGCACTGCACTGACATATAGCCTTCTTCCCCTGCTTGGCTGCACCCACGTATATGACTTCCTTGCCTACCTTCGTAGAGCCTACGAAGCAGTATCCGCTTATGTTCGGGTTCTCCAGCATAGCCTTGACGACCCTACGATCCCCGTTTACGAAGTTTATCACGCCTGGCGGGAAGCCCACTTCGTCTACGAGCTGGGCGACCTTGTATTGGCTGAGCGGAACCTCGCTGGACGGTTTTATTATGACGCAGTTTCCGGTGGCGACGGCGTATGGCCAGAACCAGAACGGAATCATGTACGGGAAGTTGAAAGGCGCTATGATCGCGAAAACGCCTATGGGCTCTCTGACTACCATCTCGTCTATCCCGACCGCTATATCCTGGAGATTGTAACCCATCATCAGCGACGGTATGCCCGTAGCCACCTCGACGTTCTCGATTCCACGTCTAACCTCGCCCCTGAACTCGTCTATAGTCTTCCCGTGCTCCATAACGCCTATCCTAGCGGACTCCTCGAAGTGTTCCTCGAGCAGAGCCTTCAGTCTGAACATGTACCTGGCTCTGGCCAGCGGTGGGGTCTTCCTCCACTCCTCAAAGGCGTCGAGAGCCGCATCCACAGCCGCGTTGAGTTCATCGGGTAGAGAGATCGGCACCTTACCTATGACTTTCTGCGTCGCTGGGTTTATGACATCAAGCTGTTCTTCGGACTCCGACTCCACGAACTCGCCATTAATGTAGTTCTTCACCATCACTGGCTCTTTAATGGGTTCTTCCAGCAGTACCATACCCAAAGTAAGTTTATGTGGAGTTATAAAATTTTTTCCTAGTGTAGCATGGTCTCGTTGTTAAGTTTTAAATCTGAAGGGTGTTCTCAGAAATTTGAGTAGAAACATGTTATTACTCGGAGACGGTGAGGTTAGAGAGCTTCTGAATGTCTGTGAGGCCGTAAAGTTAGTCGAACAAGTTTTCAGGGATAAGAACCTCGGCAGGATTCAGAACCCAATGAAGACGTACCTTGTGTACGACAGGTACAACGGGGACCACAGGTTCATGCCAGCTTACATAGAGGGACTCGATGTGGCAGGCGTTAAGATAGTGAACACACACCCAGAGAACAGGAGGAAGTTCGGGCTTCCGACCGTATCTGGGATAATAGTTCTCCTCAACCCCGAGGACGGTAGGATCCTGTCTATAATGGACGCAACGTGGATAACCGCTGTGAAGACGGCTGCTGCCAGCGCCGTGGCTACGAAGTATCTTGGAAGGGACGACTCAGAGGTATTCGGCCTGGTCGGGGCAGGTCTTCAAGCCGTGGCTCACGTGGACGCCTTCACATGTTCGACGAACATAAGCGAGGTGAGGGTGTGGAGTAGGACGCGCAGGACTGTTAGGAGGTTCTTAGAGCTTATGTCGGAAAGACATCCGGAGCTGAGGTTCGTGGAGGCGGGAGAGGTGGCCGAGGCCGTCAGAGACTGCGACGTCGTGACAACGCTCACCCCGTCCAGGAGGCCCATAGTTGCGGCAGACTGGATCTCCCCTGGAACACACATAAACGCCATGGGATCTGATGCAAGAGGGAAACACGAGCTAGAACCCGAGATCCTGAGGATGGCGAAGGTCGTCGTGGACGACTTAGAGCACTGTAGCCTGACCGGGGAGATAAACGTCGCCCTCTCCAAAGGGCTGATGACGAAGGAGGATGTCTACGCGGAGATAGGGGAGATAATACTCGGAGAGAAGCCTGGACGGACATCGAGAGATGAGGTAACTGTGTTCGCCTCGACCGGCATAGCCGCCCAAGACGTGGCCGTGGCTTACAGCGTGTATAAGAGAGCTGTGGAAAAAGGCTTCGGCTTGAACGTGGACGTGAGCGGCCCAACAATGGAGCTAGTCAGACAACTGAGTCAGCGACCGTTGCATATGGCTAAAAAGGTCCAAAAAATAGAATAGAAAAAGTCACGGGTTTTTCAGCAGATGCTTTTTGGCTTCCTCAAAAAGCTTATCGACCTCTTTTTCTACGTCGCTCTCTAAAGGTGTAGGTTTGTGTGTCGCTAAAACTTCCTTAGCTTTTCTTCTCGCCTCATCTATTATCGATCCCCTGAATGGGTATGCTAAGATCTTTGGCTTGTATTCTGTGAAAACTTCTATCCCAAAGTACTTCAACGTGTGCTTTAGGTTTAGGAAGGAGCCTCCGGGACCAGCCTGCTTTATCGCCTCCAGACCCAGAGCCTCTTCGCTCATGTCAAAACTACGTAGGTAGGCACGAGCCACCCTCCAAGCCTCTATGTCCAGGATGACTTGGTCGAGGGCTGCGTACTCTGCTTCTTCTAAGCTTCCGAAGCCCGCCGTTATGTCTCCATGAGCTAACTGCCCTAACGCCATCTTGACGGCCTTTACGAGAAGATCATCCCAATCCCTCGGCCTCCCTTCCAAAGCTGCCCCAAGCGAGTAGCAAGGTAGACCGTAGAACCTGGCCATCTGTATACCTGCAACGTTGAGCAACGGGGTCTCGACAGCCTCATAGCATATTTTACCTGTGTGTGGATGCATCGGTGTGCCCTCTATGCAGTATATCATCGGGGCTCCAGGGTTTGCGCATTGAACCATCACGAGCGTGGCGAGGTTCTCGCAGTTGCCTATCGTCAGGAACCCAGCAAGGGTAGCTGGGCATGTCAGCCCCATCAAGGGCATAGAGAAAGGCATGACAGGCAGACCTGCCTTGGCGAACTCTACGAAGGCTTCAATAATGCCTGCCTCGAAGACCAGGGGACATACGGGGCAACCGGCGACCGACACTATAGGCCTATCCTTAAGCTTGTCTTCGCCACCGACCACCGCAGATGCGATCTTGATTATCCACCTAGCCTCCTCAGCGTTGAACGCATCCCACTGGGCGTGTTTTCTGTTGTTCTTCAGAACGGTTACGTAGCTTTGGACGGCTCGAATGTTTGTGGGAACGTCCGCCGCCATAACCGTAGGCCACATGAAGTCCACTTCGTCGAAGTAGTCAGCCAACACGGCGAAACGTCTCAGATCCTCCAGCGTGGCCTCCCTCTTCTCACCCGTCTCCAGGTCGTAAACCTTGCCCGAGATACCCACGAGGGTCGTGTATGGATAGTCACGTTCGACGGGAAGCTTCAGATCCCATTTTGGGTCCCTAGCCGCCAACGTCACCTCCTTCGGAACAGTCTTAAGGGCCTCCTCGACCATCGACGACGGGATCTTAACGATCTCGCCTTCGACCTCGGCCCCGTGTTCTTTGAGTAGGCTTCGCACGGATGGACTGAGCACTTTTACGCCGACTTCCTCCAGCACTTTCAAACTGGCTTCGTGGATGAACTTCGCCTCGTCTCGGGACAGCACCGAAAGGTTAGCTCGAGCCATGTCTAAACCTCCTTTTAGGGATTAAAATTTTTAATTAGTTAAAACTTTCCATAATATCGAGGGTTGCTACGATGAAAAAAGTCCTAATTTTAGGTGGTGCAGGTGCAATAGGCTCTGAGGCTACGAGGGACATCGTGAAGACCAGTAAGTTCTCCGAGATAGTCGTAGGCGACATAGATGTTGAAAGGGCTAAGAACTTCATAGCTCAGCTTGGTGACGATAGGCTTTCGGTCATGAAGGTAGATGCTTCGAACGTGGAGAAGCTCGTTGAGGCTGTTAAGGGCTTTGATCTTGTGGTAAGTGCTCTGCCATTCAGGTACGACATAAACGTGACGAGGGCCTGTGTAGAGGCAGGTGTCTGCGGGATAGACGTAGCCACTGAAATAAGCCAGTTCGACTTCAATGACGAGGCAAAGAAGGCGGGTATATTGTACGTACCTGGATGCGGAGCCACCCCCGGAACAACTAACCTCATGGCCAAGTACGGCATACAGTACTTGGACGAGGCGGAGAGTGTAGAGATATACTTCGCGGCTTTCAGGTCCACCGCTATAGCGCCTGGCCTGCTTTACACGACGTTCTGGGAGTTTGACCCAAAGGTTGAGAGGACGTACTATGAGGACGGAAAGTACATCCGCGTTGGGCCGTTCGAGGGGGAAAAGGAGGTTGAGTTCCACGAAGTGATAGGTAGGCAGAAGTGCTACTATGTGCCACACGAGGAGGTCACGACGCTCCCGATGGTCTTCCCCCAGCTGAAGAAGGTTGAGGTGAGAGGGTGCTTCCCACCCAAGACTATGGAGCTGATGAAGATGCTACTTAGATACGGCGTCTACCAGGATGAGCCGGTACAGGTTGGCGATGCTAAGATACTCCCACGCGACTTCTTCTTCAACTTCCTGCTACGGTCTAAGGAAGCTAGGGAACAGGACGTGTGGGCGTACGGCCTCGTCGTTGTCGTCAAGGGCAGAAAAAGAGGAGTCGAAACCGTCGTGACTCTGAAGAACAGACACCCACCGATGGAGGAGTGGGGAGGGAGAAGAGCATACGCGAAGAACGTCGGGATACCTCTGTCCATAGGGGCTCAGATGATCGCTGAGGGTAAGGTGGACGAGCTGGGTGTTCTACCACCTGAAGGTGTGTTCGACCCCGAGGAGTTCTTCAAAGAGCTGGCGAAGAGGGGAATAGACATAGACGTAAAAATAGAGCAGTACGGAGTAGGCAGGGTTAAGTAGCCCTCTTTTCCTTTTTCTCTGAAAAACTGACGACCGTACCCAAAAAAAATAAAAGGTGGTTGTCTAATCCCCTTTCTTAAGATCTTTTTCAGCTTCTTCGAGACACTTCTCCAACTCTTTCTTAACTTCCTCCTCAAGCGGTTCAGGCCTATGAGTACCGAGTATCTCCTTAACCCTCTTTCTCGCCTCGTCGGTTATCGAGCCCCTGAACGGATACCTCAGGATCTTCGGTTTGTACTGGATCCACACCTCTCTCTCGAAGTGTTTCAACGTGTGCTTTAGAGATAGGAAGGAGCCTCCGGGACCAGCCTGCTTTATCGCCTCGAGGCCTATGGTCTCCCCGCTGACCTCGAAGCTGCGTAGGTAGGCCTTAGCTATCCTCCAGGCCTCCACGTCGAGCAGAAGCTGCTCCAGTGCGACGTACTCCGCCTCGTCTAGCGTACCTAAGCCTGCCGTGATGTCTGGGTGCATGAGCTGTGTAAGGGCCATCTTTGCCGCACGGATGAGTAAATCGTCCCAATCCCTAGGCCTTACATCCATCCCCGCAGCCAAGGAGTAGCAGGGCAGGCCGTAGAACCTCGCCATGTCGGCGACGCCCGTAGCTAACAGAGGTGTCTCTACAGCTTCGTAGCATATCTTACCTGTGTAGGGCTCTATCGGCGCGCACTCTGCACAGTATATCATCGGGGCTCCAGGGTTTGCGCATTGAACCATCACGAGCGTGGCGAGGTTCTCACTGTTGGCTATCGTCAACGTTCCGGCTATGGTTGCGGGGCCTGTCATACCTTCAAGCGGCATCGGGAAGGGCATGACGGGTATCCACGCCTTGGCGAGCTCGACGAATGCTTCGGCCATCCCAGCCTCAAAGGTAAGCGGTGATATAGTGCATCCGATGATAGAAACTGCGGATCTTTCCTTGAGCTTCTCCTCCCCGCCCACTATTATGGACGCCATGCGAGCTATCCATTTAGCCTCTTTAGCGTTGAGTGCCTGCCACTGCACATGTTTTCTGAAGTTTTCGAAGACTGTGGCCAGACCGCGGACGTTCTGAATCTGTGATGGAACGTCTGTGGGAAAGAGGATGGGCCAGAAGAAATCTATGTCGTCCAAGTAGTCGCATAGCACCGCAAAGTCTCTGAGGTCTGAAAGCCGAGTCTCCCTCGCCTCGCCCGTATCCAGGTCATACATCTTCCCTACCACACCGTTGGTAGCGGCGTAGGGATGGTCTCCCTCGTTGGGAAGTTTCAGGTCGAGCTTTGGATCCCTAGCCGCCAGAACCATGCTTCTCGAAACCGTCTTGAGGGCTTCCTCGACCATAGAGCTCGGTATCTTCACTATCTCTCCATCCACCTCGGCGCCATGCTCCTGGAGCATGTTCCGAACGGATGGGCTGAGTATCTTGACTCCCACTTCTTCCAGGACGCGGAGGCTTGCCTCGTGGATGCGTTTCGCTTCATCTCTGCTAAGAAGGGACAAGTGGGCACGTGCCAATAGGATCACCTCCCATTTAAAGTTCCTTAAAACAAAAAAGGTTTAGTGAGCTACGGCTTTGGCGGCTTTCTTCGGTATCTTCTTCTCGCCCTCGGCCACTATCTGGCTGAGCTCCTTCTTGACATCCTCGTCCAAAGGTGCGGGCTCGTGTGTCCTGAGTATCTCCTTGACCTTCTCCTTGGCCCTCTCCACTACGGTCTTGGCTCCCTTGCTCTTCCAAGTCTCGTACGAAGAGGCGTCCGCCACTATCGGAACCCACGACTCCTCCGCGTGTCTGAGCGTGTGCTTGTTGGCAAGGAAGTTACCCTCCCACCCGACCTGGTATATCGCATCCAGGGCGAGCGTCTCGTCGTTCACTTCTATGCCTTCGATCATCTTCAGCATCATCGTGTACATCTCGTAGTCGATCACAAGCTGTTCGTAGGAAAGCACCGTATAGTTTTCGAGCAATCCTATGGTGCCACAGACGTCTCCCCCAGCCAGCATGCACATCAACCCACAGAGCGCCTTCTCGTAGGCAGCCTGCTCATCTGGCACCTTCGAAGAGGATATGGTCCCGCCAGCGAAGTTAGGCATTTCATAGTATCGGGCCAGCTGTATGTGGCCAGCCATCACCATCGTGGCCTCTGGGAAAGCGACTGAGAATGCCCCTGTTTTTGGGTCCATCGACAGGGTGTAGGAGCTGTATATCACAGGAGCCCCGGGGTACTTCAGCTGAATCACCGTGTTCAGCGCCAGTATCTGAGCGTTTCCTATCAACGTGGAGCCGGCGACCGTTATGGGCCCGGTTGACCCTACCAGAGGCATAGTCATAGCAACTACGGGGATACCGTGCTTCGCAAACTCCAACGCGGCATCCGTCTGGTCTGGCGGTAGTATCAGCGGGGACATCATGCAGGCCACTGCGGATATTATCGGCCGCCTCCTGAGCTGATCCAACCCGCCGACGACCGTCGATGCCATCCTTATAAGGAACCTAGCCTCCTCCACGAGGTAGGTGTCACCCGATATGAAGTGCTTCTCGGTGTTGTTCACGGCAGCCTCGTACTCGTGGACGACGTGGGCGTGCACAGGGCAGTCCAGAGAGGTCACCAGCGGATAGTAGGCGCCAACCCCCTCCAGAGCGTCCACTATGAGGGCGCTTTTCGCCACATCTTTCTTCGTCGAAGGCCTTCTCTCACCCGTATCCAGGTCATACGCCCAGAGACCTGTGCCATCCGTGGCGCACGTCACATGCCTACCGTCCAACGAAACGTCGTACTTCGGGTTTCTACCACAAAGCCTGACGACCCTTCTGTGCTTCTTGAGAGCCTCCTCCACCAGGTGCTGTGGTATCCTGGCTACGCGTTCCTTCCTGTCGACGTCGGCGCCCGCCTCCTCGAGTATGCTTAGAGCCTGGTCGCTGTAGACTTTGACGCCCATCTTCTCGAGTATCTCCAGCGTGCTTGCGTGGATGTTGTACAGGTCGTCCTTGCTCAGTATCTCCAGAGGTTTCAGTTTTCTCTCAAACTGGACGGACACCTTCACGCTTTAGTCCCCTCTCTTCGAGAGCTTCTCCGTGAGAAGCTTGACGGCTGAGCCGGCGTCCGCAGCGTAGAGAGCGCCTATTTCCTCAGCCCACTCCGGCGTGACCGCGGCGCCACCGACGATGTACAAGACGTCTAGACCTTCCTTCCTTATGGCCTCAGCCAAGTCCTTCTGTACCTCCCTTGTCGCCGTGAGCAGAGCAGAGGCGGCGATGACGTCGGCCTTCACCTCCTTAGCCTTCTGTATGAACTTCTCGACCGGCACGTCCTCGCCAAGGTTGTACACTTCAAACCCGTTGGCTGTGAGGAGCGTGGCGACGAGGTTCTTCCCTATGCTGTGTATGTCACCCTCGACTGTTCCTATGACAACCTTGCCTATAGCCTTCCTCTCCAACTTCTTAGCAGCTATCTCAGGCTCCAACACCTTTATGGCCTGCATGGCAGCCTCGGCCGCGGCGGCTAGATGCACGAGGAAGAGCTCTCCCCTCTCGAACCTGTCTCCGACGTCGCGTAGCGCCTTCGCTATGCCCTCCTCTATTACCTTAATCGGGTCCATGCCGATTTCCAGCGACTTTTTGGCAGCTGCTACGGCGGCGTCCACGTCAAAGTTCTTTACTGCCGAAATTATCTCAGACAGTACAGCTTCTTTCGACATGGCCGTAGAAAAGTTAAATCTTTTCGATTTAAAGCTTTTTGGTAGGAAAATTTTCCTACCTAAAAAAGAGGGGAATTTAGCTTCTTTTTATCAGGTAACCTATCGCTATCCCCACTATCAACAGCGGTATAGCCCCAACGACTATGCCCATGTTCCTCGCCGCGGCCTTGGCCCTGGCCACGTTGGCCGTGTATACGGTCATGGAGTCGGTGGCCACGTTTCCGGCTAGGTCCTTGGCTACGAGCGTTATGGTGTGGGCTCCGTCTCCGTACTTGGTTGTGTCCCAGACGTACTCGAACGAGCCTGAGTGGGACCAGTTGGCGACGGGTGCTCCGTCTATGTACAGGGTGACGTAGGCCATGAGCGAGTCGCTGGCTGAGTATGTTATCGTGACGTTTCCGACGTACGTGGCGTTGGCCGTCGGCGCAGTTATGTCGGCGGTCGGGGGCGTGTTGTCGAACACGAAGAACACTGTGGCGTTAGCCGAGTTTCCGGCCAGGTCGAAGCCGTACACAGTCATGTTGTGGAGGCCGTCTGCGTATGAGGTCGTGTTCAGCAGGTAGGTGAAGTTCCCGCTGTAGTCCCAGGTCTCAACAAGCGTGTTGTCGATGTAGAGCTCAACCCTGTCGATGTAGGCATCAAAGCCGAACAGCGAGACGTTCACAGCTCCCCTGAGTATGGAGCCGTCCTCAGGAGCGTAGATGCTGACCATCGGAGCGGTCTTGTCGACGACTATCGTCAGGTACGTCATTATAGGCATCTGATTCTCCGGTATCTGAGCCATGTCGAGCATCATCAGAGCTGGGTAGACGCCCTCCTCGGTATCCTCCGGTACGGTGAACGTCACGTTGAACGTCTCGGAGGACTCGGCACCAACATCTCCAACGTAGATAGGCCAGCTGTACCCGAGGGCTGCAAAGACCCCACTGACGTACGTCAGGTTGAGACCTGTGCTCACCGTGAACGTCAGCGTTACGTTGTCGCCGGGCTTGGCGTAGACGTATATTGGGTTGTCCAGCGTGCCTCTGGGAGCGAGCTTAACAAGCTCAACGGTACAGTTGAGTTCCTCTGGGAACACCGTACCGTTGAACAGGACGTTGTGCAGTAGCACCGTGTAGACACCAGTCATGGCCGTGGTCCCCATCGGGCTGGTGTCCATGTAAACCCAGTCACTGGTTTCCCACGTCCTCGTCTCCCACCCGAACACTCCTCCACCCCAGTACGGGCTCGTGGAGTTGTCTATGAACCTGTGGGTTGGGTCGAGGGCGAACATGTCCACGTCCGTCAGGTTGCCAGTCCAGCTGCATGTTACGAAGGCCGCCACTGTGGTCGGGTCGGTTATCTCGATAGGCCAGACCCTCCAGTCCCCGCTCTCGTATCGCCACATCCAGTCGAAAAGGCCTCTAACCCTGTATGGGTCGTACAGCGCATCCCAGTCCGGTGGCGTGACCTCGACTGCAAGTGCGTCCTCGGGCACCACGAGTGGCACAACCACAGAGACGGGTATCGCTGTCACCACGTAGCCTCCGTCTGGCAGTGTGGTGTTCACGAGTATCTGGTACTCGTATACTCCCATCGGCTGGTCGGATGGAACTGTGAGCGTCGCCGTGAAGTTGGCTGAGCCCCCAGCCGGGACGGTGAGCGTGGAGGGCTCAACCGCTATGTTCTCATACTCGACTCTCTTCCAGAACTCGATGGTAAGCGTGAAGTTCAGCGGCCACCACCAACCTTGCCTTAGGTATATGACTGGAACACCGTCGCCCGCCCTGAAGTAGCTGAGACCCGTGGACACACGAGCCTCCTGAGTTGGACCCACGTTTGCGCTGTAAGTTATTCTCGTAACCTCAGTCTTGTTCATCCAGCCGTCTCCATCAGTGTCGTTCCAGATACCCACATAGAGGTACAGAGGCCCATACCACTCGAAATCGCTGAATGACATGTTGAGGTAGACTACCATCATGTCCGCATCCTCTGGAATATCTTCAGGCGATAGAGGCAGTATATAGCCCCAGTAGTAGTATGGGCTCCAGTCGTCGGGGTACACCATGTCGGTAGTAGCCGTTAGCGTGGTTGAGTTTATGAGTTCATACGTCGCCGGAGTCAAGCTGACGTCTACGTCGCAGGTATCGTTTAGGTTGGTCAGCGTGAACACCGCTGAAGAAGACTCGCCCGGCCTGACTATACCAGCAAACCAGCTCACGTCGCTCCATACCTCCGGCATAGCCTCAGGAGTCTGGTTGAAGTACAGATGTCCCGCAGCCCAGGCGTGCTCAACGAGCGGTTTAAGGTTCTCCCAGGAGGCCGTCGAAGACACCAGAACAGCCTCAGCCATACCG
>Ga0190367_1001798_pt1 | contig 11885 bp, 10 predicted proteins | sample 4872181011_MG_FD_171838 | JGI IMG/M metagenome (GOLD analysis project Ga0190367, IMG submission 171838) | Hydrothermal vent microbial mat bacterial communities from Southern Trench, Guaymas Basin, Mexico - 4872-18-10-11_MG | ecosystem: Environmental > Aquatic > Marine > Hydrothermal vents >... | reverse complement strand
GAAAGCAGGAATAGTAGCTACTTTAAATGCTAGGGCGTCCATACTCGCGGCAGCAAACCCTGCGTTCGGTAGGTATATAATGGAGAGATCTGTTGTCGAAAACATAGACCTTCCCGTTACAATTTTATCTAGGTTTGACCTAATATTCGTCATAACGGATAGACCGGATAAGGAGGAAGATCGTAAGCTAGCAGAATACGTCCTCGATTTTCATAGATATAGATATGTAGATGCCTTCGAAAATACTATACCTCCCGATATTCTGAAAAAATATATAGCCTATGCACGCCAACACATAAAGCCTAGGCTATCGGAAGAGGCTAAAAAGAAGCTAGTGGAATTCTACGTGGACATGCGCTCTCGTAGTGAGGATCCCAGTAACCCTATAGCAATTACACCGAGACAACTCGAGGCCTTAGTTAGGCTGGCTGAAGCACATGCTAAAATGGCGTTGAGTGATGTCGTTACGGCTCAAGACGCCGAGGTAGCTATTGAGCTTATGCTCTATATGCTGAGAAAGGTTGGAATGGATGTCAAGACAAAGGCTATAGATATAGATATAATAATGACTGGGCAGCCAAAATCTAAAAGAGATAAAATACTCAAAATAATAGATATAATAACTGACATGATAAAAGAGAATAACAATGAACCTGTTAGGAAGGAGGACGTTATTCAGCGCGCGACGGCATTAGGTTTTGAAAGGCATTTCGTAGAAAAGGTCATCGAGAAATTACAGGATAGCGGAGAGCTTCTAGAGCCTAAGCCTGGATACATACTTAAGACTATACTATAGCCATTTCATGCAAGTAGTGAGTTGCCGTAAAGCCGCCTATTGCTTGCTCAGAGCTACCAAAATCTGCTTATATAGAGAATTGAGATTTCGGCTTCTGCTAAAAGTAATCCTCGATTCTAAGCTCTCTTTCCGTTGCCACCGATACTTCTTCTCTCAAACCTTCTAGGTATTCTTTTATGCTTCTAGCCAGTTTAGGACCTATTAAAGGCAATTTGCTTAATTCGCTTATAGTGGCTCTAGATAAATCTTCTGGGGTTTTATACCCATTTTCATAGAGTATTCGTGCTCTGACTCTTCCTATACCCTTGATTCTAGTGAGCTCTAGAAGCTCTGGCTTCACTCCGAACTTAACCCGCTGCCTTAATTCTAGAAGACTCGCGACGTGTGAGTAAAGCCCCAGCTCTTTAGCAAGTTCGCCGGCAGAGTACACTAACCACTCAGCGGCTTGGGTAATCGTATATATATCTCCGGGACCTACGTCATAGCTTACTATCAATTGATCGTCACTAACTTCATTTATCCAATCCTCAAGCAATTTAGCAGTTTTAATGCTCGAGAGAAAGATTTTATAATCTTCTTCTCCAAAAGGTTCTTCAACCAAAAGCTCGCCAGCTCGCATTTCCAGAATTTTTTCATATTTTTCCACTTCTCTTCTGCGTATGTGAAGTTTAGGTATATCTGGAGTCAAAGCCATTAAATGCAGATAGGCGAAAGGTGTAGCTTTATTTCTCGACTTTAAGCCCTTAATAATCGTGATTGCGGTCTCAGTATCTATGTAAAGTTGCGAGATTCGCTGCCCCAAGGGAGTTGCCTCAAGGTATTCGTCTCTCACCTTAACTAAGTTATTCGAGTAGAGGTGCTCAATGCAATCCTCTACAACCTCCATCAAATTCTCTACTCTAAATTGGTAGGCATAGAAGGTAAACTTCAGAAGCCGCAAGAGCTCGTACCTATTATTGGCGAATCCCGAGGCTATACTAGCCAAGACGTGAGTCCTTAAAACTCTCTCAGAAGCCATTTGAGAATATATCCTCTCAGGTTTTGCGTAAACGTAATTCTCCATCAAATAATCTAGCTCATCCACAGTCCTCGCTACAAGCACAGCTTCGCCATATCTATCGTATTGTGGCCTTCCAGCTCTACCTGCCATCTGTTTATACTCTAACACCGGTATAGGCTCGAAATATCCAAGCTCCGGATTATATCTCCGGTAATTAGCTATTACTACTCGCCTCGCTGGCAGGTTAACTCCGGCGGCTAGCGTGGGTGTCGCGCATATAACCTTTAGTTTCATAGTCCTAAACGAATCCTCGATAATTTTTCTAATCCTATGCGAGAGACCTGCGTGATGGAACGCGACGCCTTTCCTTATAAACTCAGCCAGAGTTTCTGAAATCTTGTTTTTCTCTACTGAGAGGATCTCTCTGGCTATCTCAGCTAGGTACCGATTTTCCTCACGGGATAAGAACTTTTTAACTTTATCCGCGAGTCTCCTAGCATAACTCACGGCGTTACTCCGCGTGCTAGCGAAAACCAAAACTTGTCCCTTTTTGCTTAGGCAATCCACGACTAAGTTATCCACGGGGTTAGAGTAGACTTCAGGTATAGGTATCCTAGAATCATCGTCAAAGTATATTTCTCCGGAGAAGTAGACGCCTTCTCTGAGAGTGACTGGACGCCAATTCGTCTTCACGAGCTCAGCCCCAAGCCACGCCGCTAACTCCTCAGCGTTGCGTATCGTCGCGCTAAGGGCTAGAATTTGCAGGTTTGAGCCAATTTTTCTCAACTTAGCTAAAACCATTTCGAGAGTAGGCCCCCTCTTAGAGTCCCTTATTAAGTGGATCTCATCTGCAACTACCAAGGTTATAGAACGTAACCACCCAGCTCTGTGCCTTAACAGGCTGTCAGCTTTTTCATTCGTAGTAATTATCCAATTGTAGTCGCCGAGCCAGGGATCATCGCTATCGTAATCTCCTGTGCTCAAGGCAACTCTTATACCCAGGTCTCTATACCCATTAAAGTCATGGAATTTCTCCGTCGCTAACGCTCTCAGAGGAGTTAAATAGAGTACTTTTCCTCCAAGATCTAACACGTGCTTCAGCGCAGCTATCTCAGCTATCAACGTCTTTCCCGAAGCCGTAGGAGAACATACGACCAAGCTCTTTCCATCAAGTAATCCCTTCTCAATAGCCATTTCTTGAGGAGGAAATAGCCTCTGGATGCCGTTTGCTGTCAGGCATCTTATCGCTTCTTCCGGCAAATCCAGCTCTTCTATGCGCATATCATTATCCACTAATTGAATTCTAAGCATAAAATATCGACTTGGACTTAAAAATAGCTATGTTGTGGGAGCAAATGGGGCCGCCGGGATTTGAACCCGGGATTTGGCCGCGAAGCACTGCTTCGCGTTCACCAGCGCCCCAGGCTGGCATCCTTCCCAAGCTAGACGACGGCCCCCTTCATATAAGTAAGGGGTTAGATTTATAATTTGTCTCGAGGAGATTTAGAGCTCCCAGTATTTCCAAGTATTTCTGCTTAGTTCTCCTTTCCTTATACTCTTTTAGTAGCTGCCTTAGTTTATCCAGGTCCTTTATTTTTAAGATGGTCTTAATTTTCTCTGATATTGCGCTCTCTTTAAATATTAGGAAGTTTAATACCTGAGTTAGATTGCTTTTCCTTGTTTTTGTGCTTGCAGTCTCAAAGTCTAAGATTACTGGCCGTTCGCCGGATATTATCACGTGTCCTCGAGGTCTAGCTAGCTCTAGGTGACAGATTCCTATGCTATCCATAATGTATAGCATATTTAGAAGCTTTCTTAAAACTTCTTTAAGTAAGCGGGCATTTTCCACTTGTTTAATCCAATCCTCTATCTTTAATCCTTCTACATACTCCATTACTAAAATATCTTCCGTGTAATCCAGTAGTTTAGGTCCTATTCCGTACTTGTTAACTTTTTTAAGAATTTCAGCTTCTCTGAGCACGTCGCTCCGGTCGGAATCCGTTCGCCTAATTTTTAATACGACTATTTCTCCACGACGCAAAGCTTTAACTACTATACTAGTGCAGCCCTTACCCAAAACGTAAAACTTCCCTATCTGTACTTTTCCCTCTGGAATTAAGCGTTCGACACCGAGTTTTTCCAGTTGTCTTTTACGTTTCTCAAATATTTCTGGTTCTTCTCTCGGATAACAGAGCGCTAACCTCAAAAACTGTTCGCCTGTCTCCACTTTACTTACTTCTTTCATTTTTTTAGCCACTGCGGTCTCTTAGATAACCAGCTATAAAAATACTCTTTAAACCCCTTTTTCTTCAAATACTCCAAAATTTCGTAGTTTTGAGCTATTTTCATCTCCTTTAGTAGGCTATCTAGTATGTGCTTTCCAAGCCTAGCCTCGGAGAAACGCTCTCTTAATAGGTCGCGAGCTTTGCTATATTTTCTCTTTCTAAAAACCACCCATCTATCGCTTTCGACGTAGGGCCCAGCTATTGTGTCTGAGGAGTTTAGGTATTTGTTTAGAAAGGAATCTGCGTTTTTAGATGTTACCGGAGGGCCGTAGTGTTTTTGTACTAGAGGGAGTTCGCCCCTTTCTAGTTCGAACAAGAGGAATAGGTTGTTTTCCGGCGATAGCCAAGATCCTTTAGATAGTACCTTAAAGTCGAATCGCTTTAACAATTTCTCAATACCGTCTAGACTCTTGTATATTTGACCCCATATTATATCCTCTGCCAACTGAGGGACTCTGGTAATTAATGCGATTATATCTGTTCCACGCGCATTTAGGAGTGATACTATATCATCCCTTCTCGCAGACGTCTCCGGCGGGAAGAAGAACTCTAGACTGGGTTTTCTAAGGAATTCTCTAGAAGCAGCTATGAATTCACACATTTTCTGCACAGAAAGGGCTGAGGCCACATTGCGGCTTTTATCTACAGGATCTATCACGATTATGGCCCCGGGCATAATCTTTAACAGTTTTCTCCGCTCCTTTTCTCCGTAAAAATTCTCTATATCGATAAATACCCGCTTGGGTCTCCACTTAGTAGCGTTTTCGAGTACTTTAAGGAAAGACCCATAATATATGGTTAATAATTCGGCTAGATAACCTGAAAACCCTTGGACTTTTATTTCAGCTCCATAAACGCCGATTCCTTTCATGAACCTCTTCAATAACCTGATTTCAGACTTAAGCTTCTCGTTAACTCTGGAAATTATGTATCTGGTGTGGAAAGGAGTTCTGTCGACGGGAGATATTATCCTACTTGGCGAAGGTACCTTATAGGCTGGTACTATATCAATCATGAGTCCTGCTATCTCTGCTTCTATATAGGGGTGAGTGGCGTATCTTTCAAAGCTTTTTCCTCCCACTTTTTCTATCGCTTTTCTGGCTATCGTTAACCCATAATAGCCTAGGCTTTGCTCTGGCACTTCTGGAGGAAAGAGCAGGAAGATGTCTACATCCGCTTCGCCGGCTAGCCATGTATCTTTAGCATAGGATCCGACTATTTCTACATTATAATCGATTCCGTATAGTTTTTTCACTTCGTGAAGGGAGTTTACTACCTTTTTAACTATAGAAGCTACTTTTTCTCTTTCATCAGTGCTTGGAGTTATTTTCTCTAAAACTTGCCTTAATAGCTTTAAGATTTGATCGTCATGCATAATAATTACATGCTAGCTTTTTTCTCGTATAATGTAGTATAAATAGGTCCTTTCGGCGTTAATGTGCTTTTCTTGAGACGGAAATTATCTACGAGAAGAGAACCGTACACGTCGCTTGAGAACGCGTTCATTATGTTCATTAAAGTTTTAATGTCTGGACGCCGCTTTACCCTTGCTATGGTTATGTGCGGTGAAAAGGGTTTATCCGGCGGAGGAAGCCTAAGCTTTCTCAACGCGGCGTTAATCTTAGAAGCTAAATCCCTTAACTGTTCAGCGCCTTCTTCAACGCCCACCCATATAACATTTGGCCTTGAGAGCCTAGGAAAAGCCCCTATACCGCGTAACATGATTTTGAAAGGTGTGAAATCAATGTGACTTAAAATCTCAATTACATCGTTTACAAGAGTTTGTGGAAGCTCGCCTAGAAAGCGTAAAGTGAGGTGAATATTTTCCTTTTCTACGAGTTTTAAGCATTTTCCTAGAGGTAGTAGAGCTTGTTGCACCCGGGTTATATTCCCTATTACTTCTTGATCTTCAATATCTACAGCTATGAAACACCTTATCCTTTCCATTAAGGATCACCTATAAGCCATGCATTAAGTTTTGGACAGTTTATAGGGTTTACGCTTATTCTTTCTCCGCAGTCTTCCAGTAAGCTACAGAAAAAACAGGGCACCTCCATTACATCATTTGGAATCGTTTTCTTGACATAATACTTAGGACTTAGCTTTACTATGTACGTTTTCCTCCCCCTGTATATGACACTTTTCCTCGTAAGCAATCCCTGCCTCTCAAGCCTTCTCACAATCTTAATGCCCTTCCGACTGTCGATATTTAACTTCTTCCATAATTCTTTCTGTAGAATTCCCTCGTCTCCGATTTCGCTTAACAGCTTCAGCAGCTTCCTCTCTAGTATCTCCGGGACACTATTCAAAGGCTTATCACCTAGCGCTCAAGCATTTCCTCTTATGTGTATTTAATGAAGAATCCAAAATATAAAAGCCTCTATTTTTCTATACTAGAGTTGTCCGTATAACGTAGCTACCCGGAGAATTATACGCAATAGATTTGGCTTATGACGCTTAGATATAGACGATAATATTGGTCTTTTCCATAATCTCTTTGTATCGATTTCGTAGAGTGACTTCAGTTATATTGGCGGCTCTAGCTATTTCACGTTGTGTATGCGGCTCGTTCATAATGATAGAAGATATATAGATGGAAGCGGCGACAAGTCCTTCTGGACGCGCTCCTATTCCAATCTTTTTCTCTCTAGATCGTTTCAATATTTTCCCTACCAGCTTTATCGTATTAGTCGAAAGCTTTAAGCTCGAGGCTATTCTCGAGACGAAATTCCAGGCATCTACACTGCCTTGGTGGATTATGCTGTTCTCCACTAATAGCCTATAATTTCTAGCTATTACTCGCCTGTCTACTTTCGACACTTTTTCTAAAGTATTTAGCGATATGCCTATTTTCTCGGCTCTACATGCTGCATAAACACAGGCGGTGGCCATGCCTTCGATCGATCTACCTCTAACAAGTTTTCTCGATGAAGCTTTTCTATAAATCAATATAGCGTAGTCTTTTACCGATTTTACGCCGAGTATATCGCATAACCTGACGATTTCCCTTTTCGCTTTTTTGAAATTTCTATCTTCGCTGTCCACTATTCGCTTATGAGTGCTTCTAATCCTCCTGCTCTTGGCAATATTACTTCTGAAAGGAGGTCCTATATCGGTTGGCAGTAACTTTTCGTAATGAGGTTGTTTAGGCCCTATTCTGGATTTCATCCAGTCCTCCGGGGTGTGTATGCGTTTTTCATACTGATAGTCTATCTCCCTATCCTCTACCACGCAACCGCAGTCAAGACAAATATATTCACCGTTTTTCGGATCGTAGATTATCCTTTCGCTACCGCAATAAGGACATTTAAGAGCTCCGCTACCTCCCACGAACCCTGCGCCTCCGCTCTTTCACATATAGAGTTTTCCCGACTAGACTTTTAGGTTCCACACCGATTTTATCAACCAAGACGGAGATATAAGGAGAGGAGACGGGGCCCATTATATCGTACACTACCCCTATAACGTTAAATTTTTCATCATAGACTAAGGTGTTTATGGGCGGGGGTTGCGCCAAAGCCTTTATGATCAATTTTTTACTTTTTGAAATATGTAACACTTTGCCCAGCGCTTTCAAATTGAGCCCCCTTAGCCAAGATAGAGCGACTATCAATATGTACTTCTGGCTTAAGTATTTTTCTAAAGCATAAATTCATAAAAACACTGTTTTAAAGAGACTTTTATCAAATTATTATTGCTTTGTGCAAAGATTTTGTTTATTTTATGAAAATAGAAAGTTTGCAGAGAAATATCCATTTTGTTGATTAACCAATTTAAGTATAAGAAGTTAAATAATATAACACGAAAATGTTATTCACTTCCGGAATTATTGGGCTTAGTGACTTTTTATAATTTCTAAGTATTAAGAGAAAGTTAATATAGACGCTGTATACTGGTAATCTAAGGTGATAACATGCCTTCACATGGTTCACTAACCAAGGCAGGTAAAGTAAGGGCGGCTACGCCTAAAATACCGAAACAGCCCAAAAAGAATTTGCATCCCAGACGTCGTAACAGGAGAAACTATAAGAGGCGAATATTGTACGCTACTTCCACGAGATTTAGGTAATCGCATCTTCTAAGTCTTTCCGAACTTTAAGATTAATAACACCCTAGAAGATTAGTATTCTATGACCCAAATGAAGGAACTAGGGTACTCTGATAAGGTACTCCGACTATTGGAAAGATATAACGTGGAAGTATTTAATTATGTACGTATTACTCTTAGCGATGGAAGAATTTATACTGGGGTTATACTACCGAGGCCTGGCTACGGAGATCCAGACTCTATAGTACTTAAGCTAGATAACGGCTATAATATAGGCGTAAAAGTTGACGAAAATACTGTTATAGAGCTTTTAGAGAAACTGCCCGAGCCTAAATTAGCCGAAGTCATTAAGCCCTACGTTTCGGAGGAACTACCTAAAGTCTTGATGTTAGGCACAGGGGGGACTATAGCTTCAAGAATAGACTATCGGACAGGCGCTGTCTATTCTTTCTTTACCGCCGAAGAGATATACTCGATGATATCAGAGCTTGCCGAAATAGCTTACGTAGAGGCAAAAACGATATTTAATATTTTCAGCGAGGATATGACTCCGGCGCGGTGGGCTACTATAGCAGAGCATGTATACCGCAGTTTTAAAAATGACGACTATGCCGGAGTAGTCATAGCTCATGGAACTGATACTATGGGTTATACTGCGGCGGCGTTAAGTTTTGCTGTGAGAAATCTTCCAGGTCCAGTCGTGATGGTTGGGGCCCAACGCTCCTCAGATAGGCCATCAACCGACACTATAGAAAATGTACTCGCTGCTGTCTCTACGGCAGCCTATGCGCCTTTTGCAGAGGTGGTAGTGGTTATGCATGGGAGCGTCAGTGACGACTACTGCTTAGCTCACCGAGGTACGAAGGTGAGGAAATGTCATACTAGTCGAAGAGACGCCTTCAGATCCATCAATGAAACTCCTCTCGCTGTTATAAGGAGGACTGAGATAAGGATGCTAACTCAAAATTTCGTTCCAAGGGATTCGGATCGAGAGCCTATTCTCGACAATAAATTCTCGGATAAAGTCGTGCTTCTGAAATTTTACCCTGGAATGGACGGAGGAATTATAGAAGCTCTAGTTGAGGCCGGGTATAAGGGTATAGTTTTGGAAGGAACGGGTTTAGGACATGTAAGAAATGAATTGATACCTGTTATCTCAAGAGCAGTAAAAGATGGAGTAGCGTTTGTCATGACGTCTCAATGTATATGGGGCAGAGTAAACATGAACGTGTATAGTACTGGAGTAGAGCTGTTGAAAGCTGGAGTAATCCCGGGGGAGGATATGCTACCCGAAACTGCTTTTGTAAAGTTAAGTTGGGTTCTTGCTAAAACCGAAGATTTGGAGGAGATTAGAAGATTAATGCTGACTAATATCTCGGGCGAAATTAACCCACATTCTAGCGCGAAATATTATCCAGAGGTGCTCTCAGATGGAGTCTCCACCTGAGGGCGTTAAAATAAAGTGTGGAATAGAATTCCATCAAATGCTGAATACCAAAAGTAAGCTATTTTGTAATTGCCCCACTATTTTACGCAAGGATAAGCCAGATATAATTTTTAAGCGTAGACTAAGGCCTACGAGAAGCGAGCTTGGAGAGGTAGACCCCGCCGCGCTGTTTGAGTTTAAAAAAGGATTGACCTACGTCTACGAAGCATACAGTGATACAACGTGCCTAGTAGAAATGGACGAAGAACCGCCTCACGATCTTAACCCTGAAGCCTTAGAGATATCTCTGATGATAGCTCTGATGCTAAATGCGAGGCCTGTAGACGAGATATTTGTTATGCGTAAGATAGTTATAGACGGCTCGAACACTACTGGTTTCCAAAGGACGGCGCTGATAGCGACAGGAGGTTATGTGACCGTAGACGGTAAAACCATCCATATCCAAACTTTATGTTTGGAGGAAGATGCTGCGCGTAAAATTAGGGAGAATAGGAAGGCAAAGGAGGTCGTATATAGGCTAGACAGGCTTGGAATACCGTTAATTGAGATAGCGACTGCTCCCGATATAAGCTCGCCCGAGGAAGCGGAGAAGGTCGCGCTGAAGATAGGACAGTTGTTGCGTATAACGGGTAGGGTAAAGCGTGGTTTAGGAACTATAAGGCAAGACTTGAATATCTCGATTGAAGGAGGGGCAAGAGTAGAGATAAAGGGAGTTCAAAAAATCGAGCTTATAAAGAAGGTTATCGAAAACGAAGTGCTACGCCAGGTAAACCTGCTTAAGATCAGGGATGAGCTTAAGCGGAGAGGCTTAAAGCCCGAAGATATAAAAAATGAGTTTGTGGACGTCTCCGACATTCTGGCAGATTCTAAGTCTAAAGTTATTAAAAAGGTCTTGAGTAGAGGTGGTAAAGCCATAGCCGTAAAGCTCCCCCTCTTTAAAGGGCTCATAGGCATGGAGATACAACCTAACAGGAGGTTGGGAACCGAGTTTGCAGATAGAGCACGATTCTGGAGCGGAGTAGGCGGTATTATCCACAGTGACGAGCTTCCAGGCTATGGTATTGGAGAGAGTGAAGTACAAGCTATAGCAGAGCGCCTTGAATGTGGAGAACATGATGCTTTCGTCGTAGTTGCTGACGAGGAGAGTAAGTGTTTAGCCGCCCTAAAGGCCGTTGTGGAGAGAGCTCGTGAGGCTTTAAGCGGCGTTCCTAACGAAACTAGAGCTGCTAACCCCGACGGAACAACTAGGTATTCTAGGCCTATGCCAGGGAGAGCTAGAATGTATCCGGAGACCGATATAAGGCCGATAAAGATTTCCCGGGAGATGCTAGATAGGATCAAGCAGAACCTGCCAGAGATGCCTGAGCAGAAACTGGACAAGTTTATCCGCATTTATGGGCTAAACGAAGTCCTTGCTAAACGTATGCTTAACTCATATCATCTGGATATCTTCGAGTATGTCGTCGAGAATATAGGCGTGCCCGCGACGATAGTGGCTAATACGCTGGAAGGCATTATGAAGAGCCTGAAGCGGGACGGCTTCCCTGTCGAAAACATTGCTGATGAAAAGCTAGTAGGTGTTTTTAAGCTCCTTAAAGACGGGGTTATAGCTAAAGAGGCGATACCCGAAGTTCTGCAATATTTATCTAAAAATCCTGATGCAGATTTGAATCAGGTAGTGGACGAACTAGGTTTAAGGGCTATTGACAGAAATAAGTTGGAGGAAATAGTCGAAGAGATCTTGGAAAGAAATGAAGATTTAATCAGAAGAAAGAAGGAAAGGGCTTTCGGCGCTATAATGGGGGACGTAATGAAAATTGTGAGAGGTAGGATCGACGGTAGAATAGTAAACGAGGTTGTCAGAAGTAAACTTAAAGCTAAACTAGCCGAGACTACTTCTTCTTAGTTGAAGCCAATTTTTCAGCCACTTTTCTTAATACTTCCTTTTTTCTCTCTTCAGTATAGACTAAAATTCTACCTTGGTAATCGAACCACGAGGCAGGATGTTTTTTATCTTCTTCGATTACGTATTCATAGTTTAGGCTTTTCACGGCGTTTTCAAGGTCTTTAAGAGCGAGTTTCTCCACAGCTAGGCTTTTAGGCACTCTTCTTCCTTCACTCCTACTCTTGTTTTTGTCAAAATAGACGAGCCATAATACTATGAATCTCCTTTCTCCCTTTCTCATCTTCCTATTCTTCCTCTATTAAAACGGCGTTGACGACGCCGTCTTGACCTGGTCTAGAGACTACCCTAGCTAGACCGATTTCGGTCTCTATTATGGCTCCTCTAGTTATAATGCCCCTTCTAG
>Ga0190367_1001797_pt1 | contig 11890 bp, 13 predicted proteins | sample 4872181011_MG_FD_171838 | JGI IMG/M metagenome (GOLD analysis project Ga0190367, IMG submission 171838) | Hydrothermal vent microbial mat bacterial communities from Southern Trench, Guaymas Basin, Mexico - 4872-18-10-11_MG | ecosystem: Environmental > Aquatic > Marine > Hydrothermal vents >... | reverse complement strand
TAAATATGGCAAAGGGATTGCCTGTAAGAAACGCGGTAAATCTGCCGAGCATAGAGGCGGTGGAATATGAGTACATAATGCCCTATTTAAGACTTGCAGAAAAGATGGGGAAAATTGCAGCTTCAAAACTCAAGGCTGTGAGAAGTGTAAAAGTAACATTTCGGGGAAAGCTTGCCGAATACAAGACGGAATTTGTGACAAGAGCCTTACTCAAAGGTTTGCTTGAAGGTTTTGTCTCAAACATAAACCTCGTTTCCGCTTTGCCTGTTGCAAAGGAGCGCGGAATTTCTGTAGAGGAGACAAAAAGCGAGGCAGAGATTTATGAAAGCCTTCTCGAAGCTGAAATAAGTGACGGAAAACAAAGCATGAGCATTGCTGGTACTTGCTTCGGGAGGGAGTATCGTATTATCAGAATCGATCGCTATAAGGTAGACTTCGTTCCGGAGGGACACTACATATTTTCCCTACATGAGGATAAGCCAGGAGTTATAGGCAGAGTCGGCACGCTGTTTGGAAAGCACAATATAAACATAGCAGGCATGCTTGTTGGCAGATACGGCGGGAGGGGCGGTGTGCAGTTGATGCTTCTACTAGTCGACGATCAACCCAGCGAGGAGGTTCTAAAACAAATGGTACAACTTGATGGAATAATTGATGCTGTTTATGTACATCTCTAGTTTTTGCTGATTTCTTGCGATTTTATCAACCACATCATCACAGTTTGTCAAAGTATATATACTGCCAAATCAACGTGCTATGATGAGAAAAATCGTTGACTCAAAAGATAAAAAAATCATCGAAATTTTAAAAGAAGATGCGAGAACTCCATTCACGAAGATTGCCAAAGAGCTTGGCATAACTGAGGCTGCAGTTAGAAAGAGAGTTAAGAACCTAGAGGAGAGAGGTGTTATAAAGAAGTACACCATTGAAATTGATTGTACAAAGCTCGGCTACAACGTAACAGCTTTGACAGGGGTTGATACTGAACCCGACAGATTCCTAGATATTGCAAAAAGGTTGAAGGAGTACGATTTCACCTATAACGTTTACATTACCAGCGGCGATCACATGATAATGACCGAAATATGGGCGAAGAACAGAGAAGAGCTGATGAAAATACTCGTAGAAATCGGAGGGCTTGAAGGTGTAAAAAGAGTGTGCCCGGCGATCGTCCTCGAAAAGATAAAATAATAAAATATTTAAGTATTAATCTTAGAGAAGCGGTTTTAGTATTATTGCTCCTTCAACTTTGAATTCCCGTGGATCTGCCTCCGTTCCCGGAATGGCTCCATAGTGCATTGGCACGTAGTATTTCGCTTGGATATCCTTTGCAGCTTCAACCGCTTCCTTTACATCCATCGTGTACGTCCCGCCTATCGGAAGGAGAGCTACGTCAACTTTTACGTTTTTCATTTCTGGAATTCTGTCGGTATCACCAGCGTGGTAGATTCTTACACCGTCTATTTCGACTATGTAACCTACTCCACCCTCCTTATGATACGGCTTATCGATGTTGTATGCTGGTATGGTTTCTATCTTCACACCCTTAAGTTCTACGGTTTCTCCTACTGATAGCTCACAGCTCTTGTATCCTTCAACAAAGCATCCCTTTGGGTAAACTACAACTGTGTCGTCGCCAGCCAGATTGGTTATCGACTTAATGTCTTTGTGATCAAAATGGTCGTGGGTTATGAGGATTATGTCCGCCTTTTCCAAACCCTTCGGAACTTCATACGGATCGATGTAAATTGTCACGCTCCCTTTTATTTTAAAACCCGCATGCTTGAGGTATGTTATTTCTACGCCCCCGTATTTTAATGTGCTACCATCGACAACCTCGCTCATGGGATATTGTTAGTTTTCGAAAATAAATAGCTTTAGGTTTTACATTTCGTTTGTGTTATAAAATTTTAATACCCTCAATCGCTTTTAACACGTCATCGTCGCTAAGCTCTCGAAAATCCTCATAGTAATCACCCACCGCAAAGGGAAAGAAATCTTGAACGTTTAACACTACAACTTCATCAGCGTGTTTTTTCAAAAGTTCAAAGGTATCGACAGGAGCACAGGGAGATGCGGCAATAATCTTTTTGGCGTTTTTCTTTCTGAGCAAGCCTATTGCGGCTATGGCAGTATATCCCGTGGCAAAACCGTCGTCAATTAGAAGAACGGTGTTTCCTGATAAGTCGGGAATTTCTCCCTTTCTGTACGTCCTAACTCTCCTCTTAACTTCCATTTTTACTTCATTGGCGACTTCCCTAATAACTTCCTCGCTTATACCAGCTCTTCTGACTATCCTATCGTTGAGATATACCGTACAGTCTTCAGCGATTGCACCAAAACCTGCCTCGGGACTCCAAGGTATTGGAAGCTTTCGAACACCAACTATCAGAAGGGGTTTCTTTCTAACCCTAGCTATTTCGGCTCCAACGATCACTCCACCTCGCGGAACAGCGGCAATTATATCGAATTCAACGTCGAGTTTCGCCAATTCTTTCCCAGCATGCGACCTATCACGATACCTCATAATGTTTCTATGCTCTCAAACTATAACTGCCTTTGCCATGTTATTTTTCTACCATTTCAATTCCTAACTCTCAACCAAAGCTTTTGCAATTATCGGAGCTACACTAACATAGCTAATCGGGCTTGGAACTGTATCCGTTCCGATAACTTCCTCCGCCCCATTCTCGAATATTCTCCTGAGCGCATCGGCAGCGAGAACGGGATGTGTGCACAGGACGTATATCTTGCCACAACCGATCCTTTTTAGTACTTTTATCGCCTGCACAACTGTTGAACCTGTGGCAATCATGTCGTCGACTATTATGATGTCTTTTCCTTGAGCTTCATGAGGGGCAGACTCTATTATGACATTTTCGGCATCCACTCTTATCTTTTTCATATAATAGCAGTCTATACCAAGCTTTTCTGCAACAATAGATGCCCACCTTAACGCTTCTTCATCGGGAGCTATAACAACCGGGTCTTTGACATCAAAGTTTTCCGCATATTTGGCGAGTTCCTCCATGGCCGTCAAGTTCACAACTTCAAAGGGAAATTCGGGGATCATGTCTTCCAAATGGAAATCAACGACGTACATGCGATCAAGGCATGAGAATATCTTTGCTATTGCTTTAATCGGAAAAGCCTCACCCCTTATTGCTCTTTCCCTTGAGTACGGGAGATACGGGAAGACAGCAAACACCCTTTTCGCTCCGTACTCTTTTAGAGTTTCGGCGAGGAATAGGGATTCCATTATCATCTCGTCTGGGTTATGGGCGAGGGAGTTAACTATTACAACATCTCCGGTAATTTCTCCAGATACTCTTATGTACTTCTCTCCGTTGGGCAACTTTTCGAGCTGAGCATATCCAAGCTTGAAGCCTGTAAGGCGCGACAGCTTTACTGCCAGCAAGCCTTGAGAGCCGGGTATCAGCAACATAGGAGCACCTCCCCGAAAAATATTAGTCTTTACTAATTCCTCTGTCTTTGCCACGGAAGTATTCAAGAATTTCGATCGGTATAGGTAGGATTATGGTTGTGTTCTCCTGTCCTGCTGCCTCGTTTACAGTCTGAAGCACTCTGAGCATCATTGCTGGTTTGCTTTCTGCAAGAATTTCTGCAGCTTCTCTGAGCTTCTTCGCAGCCTGCAGCTCTCCATCCGCTCTAATAATTTTAGCCCTTCTTTCCCTCTCCGCTTCCGCCTGCATTGCCATTGCCCTCTGCATGTCCTTAGGCAACTCAACGTCCTTTATCTCCACAGCCGTTACTTTTATTCCCCATGGATTAGTTGCCTCGTCAATTATCTGCTGGAGTCTGACGTTTAGCTTATCTCTTTCTGAGAGCACTTCATCGAGTTCCGCCTGTCCTATGACACTTCTGAGAGTAGTCTGGGCAATTTGAGCTGTTGCGAAGCGATAATCGAAAACCTCAGTAACGGCCTTTTCTGGATCAACTACTCTGTAGTAAACAACTGCGTTAACTCTAACTGTTACGTTGTCTCTTGTCACAACCTCCTGCGATGGCACGTCGTAGGTTACAGTCCTTAAATCAACGATGACCATGCTTTCGAGGATTGGTATTATAAAGAACAGTCCCGGTCCTCTCGCCCCAACAAGCCTGCCAAGCCTGAATATTACGCCCCTTTCGTACTCCTTAACAACCCTTATGGCAGACAGCAGAAAGAGAATTACGACAACTGCTAGCCCTATAAGTATTAAATTCGAGCCCAGGTTCATACCTTGACTTTGTACAATTTATATAAATAGATTTGGAACGTTGGGTATTTTCATACCTTACATCTCATACTTTGTAACCTATGACTTCTCACTCACTTCAGGATGTTTTACTATCAGGACCAGGAGATATTGAAGTTTTTCCTTCCAATGAAAAGCTTTGTAAACATCGGAATTAAATCATGGACTCAGCAATCCTCACGATCTCTTCCCGACTAACCTCTCCGGTTATGAGTACCTACACCATCGATACGAAACTTCAGCGTTTTATTCGGTAATGGCGGGATTTCAGCATAGTCTCGTTATCTTCAAAATTTTCCCGTTCTTATAGAAGAGATCAACTAGGTCACCACGCTTAGACACCCTGTGCGAAGCTGAATTTTGTAGCCTGCCGTGTACTCAGGAATAAGAATCGTAAGGTTAACCCGCTTCTGCGCCTCTTCAATCGTAAGCTTTTCTATCTCTTGCTTAGGCGACTCAACGAGTTTTGCTCCTTCTGGCGGCGTGAACTCGAAGGTGTCATCACTTATCCCTCTGTTAAACTATTTCTTGATACTCCATCATTGAACTGAACTCCCCGTAATCTGTCCATATCCGTAGACCCAGTACTCCTTGTCAATCCACAGCCTCCACTTAACTGTGCGCCAAAGGTTGGGATAACGCCAAGTTTCATTCTTGGTGTAACCTCTATAGCATAGCAATCCCTCTCGAAACTTTCTCTTCACCCACAAGCTTTACGTCGTTGTTCTCAAGCAAGGTCCGATGTTATTATCACCGTTCCCTTCTGTATGGATTCAAGTTTTTCCTGCATCCTTTTTACTATCTCCTCTGCCGACATTTGCGTGCAGCCAAGCACAAGAATTATTTTTCTCATTCGCTTTTCACCTTCTGAGTATTTTAGAATCTCTTTCAAGAAAACATAAGCATGGAAAAGAGCTTCTTCCTTCAGAAGCCCATATAGCTAGATATTGGTTATTTATTTTTTGTTGTTATTCTTGCACGATCAATCTTAGAAAAATTAAACACTCATGTCAAGCACAATTTCTGCAATGTCTGCTGAATAGGCAGCAATCCTCCAAAGGCCGTCGAGAATAGTTTTCAAGTTTAGTATTTTAACGACATCGGATTTAAGAATTTCCTCATAATTTTTCTGAATTTCGTTTTCGAAGATTTCGTATTCTTCTAGTACCTGTTCAGCCATCTCCGTATCTTTTTTGAAGAAGGCCATCATCGCAACCTTAAGTATCTCCTCTACTTCTTTCACGGTATTACAAATTCCAGGAAACGAGGATTGTAGATTTACGAGTGCTTCCGCCATTGAGCTTACGTGGTCAGCTATTCTCTCTAATGCCCTTATGACGCTCCTGTAATTAACAATCTCCCTAGCGCTTAAGCCTATTTCTTCGCCTTCCATGGCCGTGTTGAGCAGTCTCAGCGCGAGGAAATGAATCTTGTCGACTTCGTTTTCTCTGAACACTATCGAGCTGCATATCGCTCGATTAAAGTTCTTCAGACAGTTACAGAAATCAGATAGCATGCTGGTGCATATCTTAAAGAGCTTTTCGGTGACATCAGTAAAATTGAAGCGCTTCAAATCCAGAAAGACTTCGACTACTATCTCGTTTCCTGTATCCTCCATTATTTCTGCTCCCACAAGCATATCTACTGCGAAGGCAACACTTCTTCTCTGTTCATCCGTGTACGTTTTTACTCTGATCAAATCGTAGCCTGCGAGGTAGTGGGAGATTATAAGCCTTTCAAGCTGGTTGAAGTTTGCACCTCTGCTATCGATCTCAGCGGATTTTTCTTTAACTTGTCGGCTTTTTGGTGAGATTAGTATAACATCTTTTTGAACTTCGAGGTAAACGACATCTCCTTCTTTCATACCATTCGCAACTATCCATTCCTTTGGGAGTGTTAGTATGTAGCTACCCTTACCACTTCTGTAGACTTTCCTTACATCTCTTTTGTTCACGATAACCCATTTAGCTAGACATATATTTAACTTTAACTTTTTCTACTTTGAATATAACCTTATCTGGAAGTATATAGATATATAGACATTACAGATAGTAATGATCCAATTGAAACTACTTTATCATGCAAGCCGTACTGGAATCCGTGACGATTATCTCGAAGTTCTTTCCAGATCGCCCTCTGAACCCCTCGTAAAGCTCTTTCAAAATGTCTGCTCTCTCATACCTGTCAATTCTTCCGATAATAATGGCTTTCGAAGTCGATTTCCGCAAACTCGCTCCTCATGAACTCCAGATTCACGCAGAACCATCTTTCTCGTACGTTAAGACTCGATACCGTTTTATATCCCTTTCAAGGTCTTTCAGCACATTGCCATTTGTATCGTAAAACACAACATCGAACCCATATCTGCTAAAGCACTTCCCGACAGTCCTTCCAACAGTTCCGCTGCCGATTATGGCTATCACACTATCACCTCCAGCCTCTCTCCCTTCAGAAAAGCAAGACTGTGAACTATTTCGTCTTTAGAAGCATTCTTTATCTCTAAGACAGCGTTTTCTGCCTTTAGAAGCTTAGAAAGTCTACTAAAATCTATGTCTCCCTTCATTAGGGGCAGGTGTTTGTCCCAAGGGTGAGAGGATAGACCAAAGTTGTTGTGCAAGTGAAGATGTGCAGTACATTCGCCTAAAACCTCGAAGAATTCCTCCAAGGTGTATCCGTGCATCTGGGAAGATATGTATGCATGGCCGATGTCGAGGCACACTTTCGGGTTGTCCATCGAAACTTCTTCTATCAGCAGTCTGAGTTCGTATGGTGTTTCGCCGATGCGTTTAATCCAGTTTTCAGAGGTGTACACGGGCAGTGTCAAGATAAACACCTCCAGTAGTTATAGAATGCCATAAAACTATCTAGCCAGCTCTGAACAGAGTCAAAAGAACTTCTGAACGGAAATCTATTCCAAAACCTCTTTGTTCTCTCTTTAAGCCTGAAAAAGAACCTTTCAACGGCATTCCTTTCACCAAACGTCTCATGCCTGTATTTTAACCTAAGCCTTTGCAAAGCCCATAGATACCAGAATCCCCTGTCCACAACAACTTCTGGCTTGTTTTCGCAGTATTTTAGGACTTCTTTGAGGAAAACGTAAGCATGAAAGCTTGTTCTACCTTCTGAAGCCCATATAGCTAAGCATTCATCAGTATCAACATCTACAGCAGTCCATACAAATATCTGATTGTTTTCTAAACTTTAGCTTTGTTTCGTCTATAGCAATAAGCCTCTTTAAAACTTTCTTAAGCCTATGGTAGTATATTCTGACTATTCATGGCTTATCTCTTCGAATAGAGATAGAAAATCACTCGTTTTTCTCAAAGAAAGGCCAAAGAAGTATAATAATGCTGCTAGTATTTTTAGCTCTACATTTTTCTTGTTCCTCCGAAAGACTTTTGTAGACTTAACGTAGTCTACTAATTGCTTGAGTGCGGGTTGCATATGTTGTATTTCTTCTATTTATTTTTTGTTGCTATTCTTGACAGCACCGTGTACACGTTCTCAACCACAATATTTATAGAATAGTCGCTAGCTATTCTGGATACAGTCCTTAGATTTTCAACAGCATTCTTAAACGAATTCTTACTTGTTTGATCCCCGGGATGCACAACAATGGTGTCAGCTTCAATTCTCTCTGCCACTTCGAGAACCTTGCTAAAAATTTTCATGTTTTCTTCTTTCCTCTCAGCGAAGTTTATTCTCAGATAATCAACAGCTGAGTTCTGGTATGGGGCATGCACTGTGAAGTCCACACCATAACTTTCCCTCAAAGTAAACGCTGTACTCTCTATCCATCTCTGGAAAATTACGAAGTCTATTTCTGCAAGCGATACCTCGATTAAATCTACTTCGGATGCACTCAGCTTTCCGCAGCTACTCAATTCCCTGATCATTCTTGAATTAACCCCTATCCTCATCACGTTAAATTTCAGAGCCCTATTCAAAAATTTTTCCTAAATAAAATAAAAAATCCCCATAGATGACTGGAATTTACAGCTTGTAATGAGTGTAAGGAAAAGTAAAGGGTGCTAATGCCTTATAGAGTCTTCTCGATCTCACTACTCAGACGATACAATACATGCAACCCTACAACAAATTTATACATCATGCGAGCACTTACTCTTATTTATGTATATATATTTTAATTAGAAAAAATTTATAATTCCATCATAACCATGTGAGAATAAAATTGAGTGGGAGGTGAAAAACGGTGAGAGCGGGAGTAATTTTTGGAATTGTACTGGTTCTCCTGCTGATTCAAGTGAGTGCTGCCACACCGCATGGGGAAGTAAAAAACGTCATAGTGCTGATTGGAGACGGCATGGGCTTCGGGCAAGTACAGCTAACAAAGCTCGTTTATGGACATTTAAACATAGAAAACATACCTTATACGGGATTTGAGTTAACGGACTCTTTAAGCGGAGAAGTCACGGACTCGGCTGCTGCCGGAACAGCAATTGCTACGGGGTTTAAAACGTACAACGGAATGATTTCCACTCTTAAGTTTGACGGAAAAGTCGTGAACCTGACAACATTGCTGGAACTCGCTCAGTTCATGAATAAATCGACCGGACTCGTAACAACCACGAGGATAACTCACGCAACTCCAGCGGTTTTCGCTTCTCATACTGAGAGCAGAAAGATGGAAGAAGAAATAGCAAGACAGTTAATTCAGCACAAAGTTAACGTTCTATTTGGAGGTGGAAAAGGGAAGTTCGATGAGAGAACGTTAAATCTTGCCAAGAAATATGGCTATGAGGTAGTCTTTGACAGGAAGGGGTTGGAGGAAGTAAGCGGAGATTACGTGCTGGGTCTTTTTGCCGACAGCCACATACCCTACGTTCTTGATAGAGATGCAAACACACCAAGCTTGCTGGACATGACCAAGAAAGCCATTGAAATTCTTGAGAGAAATCCGAACGGATTTTTCCTGATGGTTGAGGGTGGAAGAATTGATCACGCATGTCACACCAACGATGTGGCTTCCACTGTAGCTGAAACGAAGGAGTTTGACGACGTGGTTGGCTACGTTCTGGAATATGCAAGGGAGAAAGATGATACGCTGGTTATAGTTACTGCAGACCATGAAACGGGTGGTTTGGCTGTAGGTATAGACTATGGCAGCCCGGTTAATGTTGAAAAAATGAAGGGAATAAAGAAGAGCATCAGCTTTATGGTTGCAGATAAAGAAGGGCGGAGATATCAAGGATGTCATTAAGACGTATGCAGGCATTGAGCTGACGGACGATGAAGTCAGGATGATTAGAGAGAATGCAAGGAAAAATCCAAAGTACGGATTATCCAACGCACTGGGAGAGGCTATTTCCGAGAAAGTTGGAGTTAAATTTGCTTCACACAAGCATACTGGTGAGCCCGTTCCGCTGATGGTGTATGGATTGGGAGCTGAAAACTTCGGAGGTTTCATGCACCACACTGACACGAGCAAGATGATGGCAAAACTAATGCTCTTTGGATCCTCTGAACCAGCTCCGGCGAAGGTTAAGATATGTGAAACGAGCAATTTGAAGGGCGATATCAATGGAGACTTCAGCGTCGATGACAGCGATGCATACTTGACATTAACTCTGTTCTTGGGTGAAATAGCCGATACCGAGCTAGAGAAGAAAGTGGATGTGGATGGCAACGGAGTAATAGACTTTAAAGATGTGGCGCTGATTATGCAGGAAGTTTGACGCCTGTGGCTTTTTTATTTTTATCTTTCTTCTCTTTTTGTTATCACTATCTTCTCCCATATCCCTGAAATCTTCGTATTTACTAAGAAGCTAGTAGGATTGGTCAATTTTAGCGTTTATTTTGGAGGGATAAAGAGTGTAAGGGAAATAAGGGTTGTAAGTAGGATGTATATGTCTAATACTGATATCGAGACTCTACATTTTAGTTAGATAAAAAATATATACCATTACACGTCATTTTTGGGTATGAGAAGGTTGTTTGTGTTGACAACTTTGATCCTACTAGCTGCAGTGTTTGCTGGATGCACGCAAACTCAGAAACCGGAGACTCAGCCAGAGAAAACCGTTATCGTGGGTAGCGGAGCGACCTTCCCACAACCGCAGCTTGAGAAGTGGATAGACGTCTACACTAAGCGGAATCCGAAAGTTCAGATAGAGTACACGGGAAAGGGAAGTGGAGGTGGGCAGAACGATTTCAAGCAGGGTCTCGTTGATTTCGCATGCAGCGATCCGCCACTCAGCGAGAGTTTATGGAATGAGTTGAAAAAGAGGGGGCAGCCGCTTCAGTTTCCGATAATAGTGGGTGCCGTCGTTGTTGTTTACCATATCCCTGGCGTTGAGAATCTAAAGCTCGATGGAGAAACGCTTGCAAAGATCTTCATGGGGGAAATTGAGTACTGGGATAACTTTGCGATAAAACAGCTCAATCCTGAAGCAAACTTACCTCACGAAAGGATCTTGGTCGTGCACAGAAGCGATTCGAGCGGAACGACGAAGATCTTCACGATGTATCTTAGCCTCGTCAGCGATGAGTGGGCTGAAAAAGTTGGAGCTGGTAAGACCGTGGACTGGCCGGTCGACAAACTTGGCAGGGGTGTTGGCGGCAAAGGTAATCAAGGCGTCGCTACAGCCGTCAAGCAGAATCCGTATTCGATTGGATACGTTGAGCTATCTTATGCACTGAAGGAGAACTTCCCTATGGTTGCGCTGAAGAACAAAGCTGGAAACTTTGTTACAGCCAACGAAGAGACGATCAAATTTGCAGTCTCAATGGTAAGCCTTAGCATACCATCTCCACGGGAGGGTTGCAAGGAGGATTTAAAAGCTCTGCTGAATGCTGCTGGAGAGAAATCTTACCCGATCGTCGCCTTCAGTCATATGGTGATCTGGGAGAAGTACGAGAACGAGGCAAAGGAGAAGGCAATAAAAGACTTCGTCAAATGGATTCTTACGGAAGGGCAGAAGTCTGAGAACATCGTTCAGGGATACGTCGGTCTTCCAGAGGATGTAACATCCAAGTTGCTTGCAGAAATTTAGAGATTATGAATGTGACATCGGAGAAAGTGGACACATTCAAACTTTCCCTCCTTTCTTTTTGTGTCCTCGTCTTTGGAATATTTGCCTTAATGATCGTAATCTACTTAACCGCATCAGTCCCCATTTTCCAGAAGGAGGACATTCAGATCTACACAACAAATGTCTGGAAAGCAGTAGAGGACAATCCTGATGAAGAATTCTACGGCGTTCTCGCAGCCATATACGGCAGCGTTTACACTTCGGTTCTTGCAGTGCTAATAGCTCTCCCCCTCTCCATAGGATTTGCCGTCTTTGTTATCGATTACGCACCACAGAAGATCAGGGAGCCTTTGATAGTTGCAACAGATATCATGGCAGGTTTGCCAACGATAATCTACGGCGTATGGGGGGCTTTCGTACTCGTCCCAGTGCTCAGGGACTACGTTATGCGCCCCCTTTACGAACATTTTAGCTTCATACCTCTTTTCTCATTCGAGCCAGCGGGAGGCTACAGTTTCCTCGCTGCAGGAGTTCTGCTCGGGATAATGGTCACACCGTTCGCATCCTCGATCATAAGAGAAGCCTATAGAATGGTTCCTTTCACTTACAGAGAAGCTGCATTCAGCCTTGGAGCTACAA
>Ga0190367_1001796_pt1 | contig 11891 bp, 15 predicted proteins | sample 4872181011_MG_FD_171838 | JGI IMG/M metagenome (GOLD analysis project Ga0190367, IMG submission 171838) | Hydrothermal vent microbial mat bacterial communities from Southern Trench, Guaymas Basin, Mexico - 4872-18-10-11_MG | ecosystem: Environmental > Aquatic > Marine > Hydrothermal vents >... | reverse complement strand
AAGGAAGCTAAAGAAGTAATTGAGTATCTGGAGGAAAAAGGTGAAATTTCAAAGGAATATGCCAATAGATTAAGAAAGCAATTGCTTTTCTTTGGATTAGAAAGCTTTGGAAGGAAAAAGAAGTGAACTACAGCAATGAGAAACATTTTAAGCTTTTAATGCATGGGCCCGAGGGGATTTGAACCCCCGACCTCCGCGTTGTGAGCGCGGCGTCCTTACCACTAGACCACGGGCCCTCAGATTGATTTAGTTTCCTTTTCTTTGATTTGCTCTTAAGCTTGGCCTAACCTTTTCAGCACCCTTACCCTTATTCCTCAAACCCCTCGATTTCTTGCCTGCGGATGTTAAACCTCTAAAAACTCTGCGTTTATGTTGCTTCTCGCAAATCCAGTTAATATCTGGATCAGATTTTATTACGGGATGCGCTGGATCAACCATTATAACCTCATACCACTTATGTTGACCATCTTCTCCAACCCAGTAAGAATTCAAAACTTCTAGGTTTGGAAATTTTCTTGCAGCCCTCTCTTCAGCGATTTGTTGAATGCTCTTTCTTAAATAAATCTTAAGAACACCCATCTTACTAGGCTTTCTACCCTTTCTTGGCCTACTCTTTCTTTGACCACCCTTCCTTACCCTAACCCTTACAACAACAAACCCTTGCTTAGCCTTATAACCCAAAGCTCTCGCTCTATCCAAGCGGGTAGGTTTCTCGATCCTAACAACGCTTGGTTCCCTTCTCCACCTAATCAATCTTTCCTTCAGTAACTCGCCTACATAACTTCTGTCAGGGACCTTCCATGCCTGCCTTATGTACGCATACATTCCTGCCATGGTAATGTAAAATAATTTTAGGAAATTATTTTTAAAGCTTTTTTGATACAATAAACAATGAACAAAAAGAGATCTCCTGGCGTATATATAGCTTTTGTCGGAATTGACGGAGCTGGAAAAACAAGCGTAGCGAATGAAATAAAAAAATGGCTTGAATCCAAAGGAAAAAAATGCGTGTTAATAAAGGAACCAAACGCCTCTAGCAAAATAGGGGAACTTGTAAAATTGGCTGAGCGTGGAGTTTTAAATTATGATGCTAAGGTAATAGCTTTGCTGTTTGCAGCCAACAGACTTGAGTTTTGCGAAAAAATAAGGAAATGGAAGGAAAACGGCTTTATCATTATTGGCGATAGGTGTTACATTTGCTCAATAGCCTACCAATCTGCTCAGGGCATTGATGAAAGGTGGTTGGAGGAAATCAACAAATTTGCGGAAAGACCAGACCTAATTATATTGCTAGACGCTTCCCCAGAAGTTGCGCTTAACAGGGTTGAGCCTAGCAGTATTTTCGAAAGAAGGGATTTTCTAGCTAAAGTAAGAGAAGCTTATTTGAGACTCTCGGAAAAGTTTGAAAATATTATTGTTGTTGATGCCGAAAAATCATTTGATGATGTGGTGAGGTATGTAAAAAAAATTTTGGAGGAGAAATTAAGTTCAAACTGCTAGAATAAAAACGATTACCGTAAGAAGAGAAGCGAAAGTTGTTAGGACAATGGCAGATGATATTTCCTCAGTAAGTTTCTCGTATTTCTTTGCAAGGATGAAGTTTGTAATTGCGAGAGGCATCGCCGCTTCTAACAACGCTATTTTAAATACAGTCTCATTTATAGTAAAAATTCCTGAAAAATAAAGAAGTAGGAGAATTGATGGTAGGGCAAACAGCTTATAGAGGAATAATGCAACGACATTTCCTTTTATTTTTACCCCCCTAACACCGATCCATAATCCTAAAGCAAACAAAGCAACACCTGGTGCAGAGTCTCCCAAAATCTTTATTGCGTTAAACAGGAAATTAATTTTTGGTATTTTTAGCAAATTAAGAGTTATGCCACCAATAACAGATAGGAAGATGGGATTTCGTATACATACAATTTTTACTCTCCCTTCAAATGCTAGGATGTATAGTGGTAGGGTGGATGTGTAGATAAAGCTTGCAATTGCTGCCACACCAACGTACCCCTTGCCGAACAACAGAATTGTGAGGGGTATTCCCAAGTAAGCGGTGTTTCCAAAATTTGACGAAAAACTTAGAATTAAAGGGTGCTCAAATCTCAGGATTTTGAAAATCGAAAATGCTAGGACGATTCCCAAAAATATGGCAAGATAGTTAAGTAGGAAGAAATCAATAGAAATCTGCTCAACATTCATCTTCCAGAGAGAGGTTAGTAGGAGCGATGGCAATGCAATATAATAGGCAAATGAGTTTAGAGGATCCATCCAGTCGACTTTTCGCCATTTTCTGGAGAGAGCGATACCGAGAAGTAAGATGATGAAAGCTGCTAGGATATTTTCCGCGAAGGTCCAAAATATCATTTTATAAGGAATGAGCTGCTGGATACTTAAGGGTTTCTAGTATTTTCTAGAACTCAAATTCTCTAATATTTTCGTCGGTTATTATCTTTCCTTTCGCCTCGCAGTAGAATTTCTCTGCGGAAGCTTCAGCAAGAGAATCAAAAAGGGTTGTACCCTCGATTTTTCTCTTGGGATCTATTTCGGAGTCAGAAGCCAAAACGAAACCCCAGAGACCGCCAGGATAAGAAGGAATCCATGAAGAATACGGGAAAACAGAAGAGAAAAGCTGTTTTAATGTCTTAACAACGGATGTGAAGAAATAGACATGATAGAATAAAGAACCAGCATGTGTAACCATCGCACCCTTTCCCCTTAACTTCTTCTTAACCAAGTCATAAAACTCCAGCGTAAACAACTTGCAAGCATCTTTTATGGGGTCTGTTGAATCGACAATAACTACATCGTATTTCTCGTTGCACTCCTCTAGATATTTGCGGGCCTCCGATATTATGACATTAACTTTCTCATGCTCCAAAGCGCCTTCGTTTATATCACTTAAATATTTCTTTGAGGTATCTACAACAGTTTTCGAAATATCAACTAAGTCAATCCTTTCAACATTATCGTATTTTAGAACTTCTCTAGCAGAGCAACCATCTCCACCTCCAACTATGAGAACCCTTCTTGCATCTTCAACCAAGTTCATGGCTGGGTGTACGATAGCCTCGTGATAATTTCTCTCATCTGCCTGCGTTAGTTGAATCTTTCCATCAATCATCAAAACCTTGCCAAATCTCTTATTCTCGAAAATATCAATCTTCATATTGTCTGCAAGATCAGAAAAAATCACATTGTCAACCTTCATTGCAAGGGATACTGAGGAATCAAGCTTTTCCTCAAAATAACATGCATCTTCCTTACCTCCTCTTCCAAAGAATTTATAAGTCATGCGTTTTGGCTTAAAGTAGTTCTTCATGACCTTTAAGGCCTCCCACGGTTCAACATTGCCACAGGTAAATATATCAACGGCTGCATAGCCATACTCTGGCCACGTATGGATTGAAAGATGACTTTCACTTATCGCAATTATGCCAGTAACACCCTGAGGATTAAATCTGTGAAATATGTCGCCTAGAATATGAGCCTTTATTGCTTTAGTAGCTTCCAGCATAGTTTTCCTAATTTCCTCCAAATTGTTCAGTTTTTCAAAGTTACATCCGTAAAACTCCACTACTATATGTTTACCTAGCATCTTCACCTCCGTTTTGGTTATGGTTAGTTTTTTACTATTAGTTTTTATTATATTTAATAGTTTATCATCCTAGTAAACTTTAAATGATTTTCGCTAGGATATATCTGAAATGAACCGACTCTTTGCGGTCATTCTAAAAACGGACTACGCAAATAAGTTTAGCAAAGAATTCTAAAAAAGAAATTATACATTAAAAGATATTCTAGCTGGTGCTAACAACTTCAAGATAACAAAATCAGTAATTATTATTAATGATAGCTGACAATATTAAAACTAGTATGGAGCTATCTGGCATATTATCTATGATTATTGAGGGATACGAGAACATAATTTCTCAAGGTACACCCAGTATGATTGCTTTAGGCTTAACGTTTCTTCTAGGATTTTTAATAGGATATCTTAAACACTGGTTCGCTTGGAGATAACCCTTTTTTTCCATACAAACTTTTAGCTTTTTGTTAGGGAGTTATTCCAACTTCAATTCTTTTCAAATTCTTTTCTAGATGTTCTATAGCTTTCGACAAGTTTGGGACCCTTATCCTACTAACGGCCCATCTTCTCCAGGGAGTCCCTCTGGGAGAAGGCGCATGCCTAAGTATTATTCTTGTATTATTTAAAGGGTTTATTAGCTCATCACCAAGGCTAGGTCTTCCCCATCTACCAAACCATTCTGGTACCCATAGCAAATCTCTGTGGGTTAAAGGTTTCCCTATCTTTTTTTCTAGCTCATCCCGCAACTCTAGAACCTTCTCCCCTGGTCTCTCCCTAAGAACTTCAATAGATCTCCTTCTCATACTTATCCCATATCCTTTCATGGCGTCTGTGTTAAAACCCTTGGAGATGGGGGTTCCTTCAAAAGCTTTCGCTAGGATCTCCACACTATTTCCTAAAGCCAAAGTCATTTCCGCGAGAGCAGCTCTAATGAGGCGTGCAACTATTTCATCCTCCAATGGTGTTATTCTTCCTTTTTCCCTTAAATTAACGTTTATCCACTCGAAGGCATTAGTAAGAACATATAGGGCACATAGGTCTAAAACATGTGCCTTGTAGAGATTCTTCAACTCATGCAACTGAAGCCCTTTAATGCTTCTCTCAAGCAGCTTTATCACCTTTCAACTTTTAATCCCAACTTTATTCCCTTAGTTTCCTCCCATTCCTTCAAAATTTGCCTTAAAAGCTCATTTATACTTCTTTTCTTTAAGTATAACTTTAATAAATGTAATTTTCTCCAAATCTCATCATCAACTTTTATATGTCTTACAGCAAGGGGTCTTTGTGAAGTTGTCATACCAATATATTTGTTGACTAGGAGGTATATTTAAATGTTATTCCTTGCGTATAGTAACAACACATATTCCTACTTGGAATAAAAAAAGATTTAAATATGAACAATTTGCATAGATTTTGCATGAATGTAATAGTTAGGCAAGTTAACCTAACACCGATTGCAGAGCAAAAACTTGAAATTGTTGAGAGGAAAGGTGTTGGTCATCCTGATTCCTTAGCTGATGGTATCTCTGAGGCTATATCTAAAGCGTTATGTAGAGAATATTTAAGAAGATTTGGTAAGATTCTGCATCACAATACCGATCAGGTTCAAGTTGTTGGTGGTAGGGCGAAGCCAGAATTTGGCGGAGGAGAGTTGCTTAAACCCATCTTTATACTGTTGTCTGGCAGAGCAACTGCGAAGGTTGGTGATGAGCATATCCCCGTGCATAAAATTGCTATAAAAGCTGCAAAGGAGTATCTAGACGATTCCATAAGAAATCTGGATGTTAACCACCACGTTGTCATTGATTCAAGAATCGGTCAGGGTTCTGCTGATTTAGTATCTGTTTATGAGAAAGGCGAAACGGTTCCTTTAGCTAACGATACGTCATTTGGCGTTTCTTTTGCCCCTTTAACCGAAACCGAAAAGATTGTCTTGGAAACAGAAAAGTATTTAAACTCAAGGAAGTTTAAAAAGAAGTTGCCCGCGGTTGGGGAGGATATAAAGGTTATGGGCTTGAGGCGCGGTAACAAGATAACCTTAACAATTGCTGCAGCGATAATAGATAGGGAAGTTGATAACGCTAGCGATTATGATGCTATCAAACAAGAGATTGTAGAGTGTGCGGCTGATTTGGTAACTAAAATTACCGATAAGGATGTCGAGATTCACGTAAATACTGCCGATGATTATAGGAAGGGTATCTATTACCTTACCGTTACTGGCACCTCTGCTGAGCATGGGGATGATGGTTCTACGGGAAGGGGAAATAGGGTTAATGGTTTGATAACACCCTACAGACCAATGAGTTTGGAAGCGGCTGCTGGTAAGAATCCAGTGAGTCATGTTGGCAAGATCTACAACGTACTTGCAAGATTAATTGCGGAGGATATTGTGAGGGAGATTGAAGCAAAGGAGGTTTATGTTCATTTGCTTAGCCAGATTGGTAAGCCAATAAATAAACCATTGGTTGCTGATGTACAGATTATAGGAGTTAAGGGTAACGGTGTTGAGAACAAGGTGAAGGATATAGTAGGATACTGGCTTGAAAATGTAACTAGCATAACCAGAAAGATTGTTGAAGATGAAATAGGAGTTTTCTAATTTTTCGATCCATCAGAGCGAATCTCTGAGATAAGTCGATGAGATTTTACTTTCAGTCGCTAAGAAGGCTCCATCCGATAGGGCGGGAGGAGGTCACTCAGGTTTCTATACAACGCTATGGTACTTAAGTCAATAAGTAAATACTAATTTGCGTCTCCTTATAATAATAGCCCCACCCGTCATGCCCTTCCCAACCCAACCCCTTATATCTTCAGCAATAATCTTTCCACCTCGCATGGATGTTCCTGCATCACCCTTTACGATCCCTTCAACTTCGATTACACCATCTTCCATATTTATACCAACCCTACTGCCAGCATCTCCTCTAACTTTAATTTTTCCACCCCTCATCAGCATTCCAAGGTACCAATCAGCATCTCCCACAATGACAATTTCCCCATTTTCCATATGATACCCAACATAGCTGTTAGCATTTCCTATAACTGTAATTTTTCCACCCCTCATATAACATCCAACACAATTACCCACATTCCCCTTCAAAACCCATATCTTTCTAGTGTTATACATTCCTAAGAAATGTAGACGGGGGAGTCTCTTTAAATTTAATTCTATCTTTCTTCCAGAGTAGACCTCATTGACTAAGTAGGAAACATATATTCCAACATACCCAGTGCATCTGCGTTTTCCGTATCCTTTTTTACATATATTTTCCAGAAACTTTTGTATCTCCTCCTGAGTTCTAAGGTGCTTCGCGGAGAGTTCCCCAGCCTTTGAGTAAAGTTTTTGAAAAAATTCGAAAGCAAGGCTAGGATTTTCACGAAGTTCATCCCAAGGTATGGGAATTTCTATCTTCTTTGGCATTTTCGTTAACTCTCTTATATATTCAATCCATCTCTCGTAAGCTTTCACTTCGGCTTCTATCTCTTTCATTTTTAAGGATTGGCTCTTATTCTTCGTGATATGTGCAACTAATAATTTTTTAATAGAAATAAATTAAATATTTTGTATTATGTCTAGCTTTGTGTCTATCTTTGGCGAAGCCCCCGTAGCCTAGTCTGGAAGGGCGGCGGCCTCCTAAGCCGCAGGTCCCGGGTTCAAATCCCGGCGGGGGCACTGTTTATCTGAAAGTGTATGATGAAAGTTAGTAATGCAGCATTAGTAAAAACTATACACAAATTCTTACGGACAGAAGAGAAAGAGATTCTGAAGGAACTTCTTGACGGTTATAAGCGATTGGTGGGTGAGGCTATTAACATTGAGCAGAAAATTGCTTGGAAGGAGGCTATACCCAAATTACGTAAAGTTCTGTCTAGATTGGATGACAATATTGTGATTGCTTTAGAGTATAGGCTACCATTTAGCAATGAACGAGTAGATGTTATCCTACTGGGCCGGTCTGCTGAGAATAAACCAAAAGCTATTATACTCGAGTTAAAGGGATGGCACAGCGTTAAAAATGTTAATGATGAAATTGTGGAGGTAAATGGCAAATTGCATCAGCACCCAGAGATACAGGTACTAAACTACCTTGGAAAGCTCCGTTTTTCACATTCGGCGGCAAATCTTTTTGAATTTGTAGGAGCAGTATGGTTATATAATTTATATAATTTATCTGAGATCCCTTTGTCTTTCACTGATGTAAAGGTGTTCTGGGGCGATAATTACAATGATTTGGTAGAATTTTTATCAAAGGAAATACCAAATCCGCCCAAAACCAGAAGATGTAAACGCTTTTATTAACGGTTGCTACAAGCAATCCATTCATCTATTGGAAGCTATTAGAGATAATTTTGAAAATTTAAGAGAAGGTGCCTTGAAAGCTCTTTGCGCTAACGGCTTAGGTCCATCTGAAGAACAACATTCGCTGATCACTGAAATATTAGACGACTTTTCTAAAAATCAGGAAGTTTGCTACATAGTCAGAGGAAAGCCAGGTTCTGGAAAATCATATCTTGCCGTATTTCTACTTCTAAGGGCTATTAAAGACTTGCCACTGGGTAAAGGAGTTTTGAAGCGTCAAAATATTGCAGTGCTCGGATACCGCAATAATAGACTTATCAACACCTTAAGGCAGATATTTAGGGAAGCTAGTCCAGGCTTAGATGCTATTTTAAAATTCTATTCTACAGGTAGAGAATTGGGCCTAGCGGAAGGAAATCCCAAGTATCCTCATTTTAAACTGGTGATTTATGATGAAGCTCAACGAATGACAAAGAAGCAAATTGAAATAGCTATGCAGCGAGGTGATATCACGGTATTCTTCTACGATGACACCCCAGATACTTAATGCTGAAGAAGAAGGCTGGACGAGCAATTTCAAAGATATTGCAAGAAAATTGGGAATTAAACTAAAAGAACGAGAGTTAAAAGGAGTATATAGAGTGCAAGGTGGGGAGGCATATCATGATTTTGTTGAGCAACTTTTAAGAGATCCCCTTAAAGCTAAGTTACCAAGGAATATTAACTACGATTTCCGTGTTTTCGAAGACATTAGGGAAATGCTAAGAGAACTAAAAACTAAAGCTCAACAACAGAATATACGTGTAGCTCTTGTGGCATCTTTTACAGAGTCACCCGGTGATAGGATTAACAAGACTGCCAAATCCATTAAAAATCGCCGCGTGGTTACCCACTCTACAGCGGATTTGATCATTACAAGGATATGGATGTTGATATCTACTGGCTAATGGATGAAAGGGAGCAGTATCCTAGATATTGGTATAAGGGCGAATCTAATAAATTGACCCACTGCGCTTCAATATACGGATGTCAGGGACTTGAGGCAGATTACGTTGGAGTTATATGGGGAAGAGATTTTGTCTATAGAAATGGGGGATGGGAATTGGGCGAAAACTGTGAAGATGACGTTGGTCGTCCAAGTTTGAAACGATTATTCGAAAGAGCTAAAAATGGGGATGAAAAAGCTAGAGATTTAGCCCTGAAACTTCTTATTAATAGGTATCGTATCTTTCTTACGAGAGGTATCCATGGAACCCTACATCTATTGCGAAGATGAAGATACAGCAAAACTTTTACATTCATTTGTAAGATAGTAGGAATAAGAAGGAAAAGTTTAAAAATGGCTAAAAAGACCGGCCGTTCTCCTTGAATATTGCCTATAACTACTTCAATAAGCATAAAGATCTCAGCAATTTTAGACATGGGATTTCTAACCTCACCAATCCTAAAAACTCTATCTGATTTCTAGTTAACTAGTTGATTTGGTTCTTGTTAGGATAGAATCTATTTTTTATTTCGAAAGTTTTATAAATAAAAAAAGACGTAGGGATATTAAAAAAGAAGCAGTAGGGTTTATCTGTTATCTTTTTATCTTAGTTAACCTTTAAATTGAGGAGGTGTTAGTAAATGAAAAAGATAAGGGTAGCCATAGTTGGAGTTGGTAATTGCGCATCGGCTCTAGTTCAAGGTGTATTTTACTACAGAAATGTAAAAGAAGACGAATTCGTACCTGGTGTTATGCATAATGTTTTAGGTGGTTATAAGATAAGTGATGTGGAATTTGTAGCTGCCTTTGACGTTGACGCAAGAAAAGTCGGCAGGGATCTAAGTGAGGCAATATTTACAGAACCAAATTGCACAGTAAAATTTGCAGATGTACCAGAGCTTGGTGTTGAGGTACAGAAAGGCCCCGTGCTTGATGGTATCGGTAAGTATTTGAAGGAAGTGATTCCCATTGACAAAAGACAGGAGGAGGTTGATGTTGCTAAGGTGCTTGAAGAGTCCGATGCAGAGATTTTAGTCAACTTCTTGCCCGTAGGTTCGGAGAAAGCTACTCGTTACTATGCAGAGCAGGCAATAAAGGCAGGCTGTGCATTTGTAAACTGTATTCCTGTATTTATAGCAAGTGATCTGGAGTGGCAAAAGAAGTTCGAGGATGCTGACTTGCCAGTAGCTGGTGACGATATAAAGAGTCAAGTAGGCGCAACTATAGTGCATAGGGTGCTTGCAAAGCTTTTCGTTGATAGAGGTGTTAAAATTAATGAAAGCTATCAGCTTAACATTGGAGGCAATACCGATTTCTATAACATGCTTCAGGAAGAAAGGCTTGCTTCCAAGAGGCGTAGTAAAACAGAGGCTGTTCAAAGCTTAATACCGTATAAAGTTCCTTTAAGGATAGGCCCTAGCGATTATGTTGATTTTCTAGATGATACAAAGGTTTGCTATATTTATATGAGGGGTACAAAGTTTGGAGGCGTACCAATAGAGCTTGACTTAAAGCTCAGGGTAATCGATTCTCCAAATTCTGCTGGTGTTGCAATAGATGCCATAAGGGCAACAAAAATAGCGCTAGATAGAGGAATTGCAGGACCTTTAATTAGTGTATCCGCTTATTGTTTCAAGCATCCACCTGAGCAGTATCCAGATAGCGTAGCAAAGAGGATGCTTGAGGAGTTTGCTGAAGGTAAAAGGGAAAGGTAAACTTTTCCTCTTTTTAAATATTATTTTAAATACATCCTAAGCATTCTTATCGGATAAGATGCTAAAGGATGTTATTGCTGAGATTAGGTTATATTTAGAGAAGCTTCAGAATTCTGTGGATACACAACAGGTAAACAAATTCTTAGATCTTTTGCTCTCCTCAAATAAAATCTTTGTTGTAGGCGCTGGACGCTCTGGTTTAGTTGGTAGAGCTTTTGCCATGAGACTTGCGCATCTAGCCTTTAGAGTGTATGTTGTTGGTGAAACAGTAACACCGGCAGTTGAAAAAGGCGACCTAGTTATAGGGATTACTGGTTCTGGGGAAACCCCAAGTACAGTTAACGCTATAAAAATTGCAAGGGATGTCGGAGCAAGAATAGTTGTCATAACATCGAGAGATAACTCAACGGTTGCAAAACTTGCTGATGTCGTTATAAAAATTGCTGGAAAAACGAAGGTTGGCAAGGAGAAAACTCTGCTACCTTTGGGGTCAATTTTCGAAATAATGACGCTTGTCTTCCTAGACAGCCTCGTTGTGGAGTTGATGAAAAAACTTAATAAAACCGAAGAGGATCTAAAAGCCTATCATGCTGTGCTGGAGTAGTTTTTATGTCTAAGATAAATAAGGGTAGAAAAATCTTTGAAAAGGAATATGAGAAAAGTTTAACTGAATGATTTCCGAGTTAAGGAGCCAAAGCAAACTTTTAATGTTAATTTTTTAGTATTCCTTTTCCTTACACTTCTTTCCGAAATTATAGAGCTTAGATATTACGGATTGGGCTTACTGGGCCTAACCCTTCTAGCTTTTAGTATCATCTCTATCCCATTTTCGTAAATCACCACCTTCGTTTTTAACTTTAAGAAGGGGATAGAGACAAATGAAAATTTTATTCCCTGGCAGGATTTTTCGCATTTTGAAGTAGAAGGGAAAAACTTAAAAATTTATTTTAGAAGAAAGAAAATTTCTCCTTACATTTTACTGCCTGCGGAGTTGAGAATATTTGTTGAAGAGCGTTTGAAATTGAATGGGTAATACATTAATCAATAATTTATAAGATGTTGTGAGTCTGTAAAAGATACAGCTTATTAAGATTAGAGATTGGAAAGTAAAATACCTTGGCGAACTGTAACTGGATAAGTTACAATACATCTTTAGTTTTAAGGCAGGCATCTTAAACTAAGTTCGAAAAGATGATTTTTAAAGTATTAAATTTTAATTAAAAAATTAAAATGGAAATTGAGAAGGTAAGTTTCGGAAAAATTGTGATTAATGGCAAGGAATATGGCGATGTTATAATT